>AUXO017540311.1_pt1 | contig 16315 bp, 15 predicted proteins | sample 768731 | NCBI WGS metagenome assembly AUXO01 (sample SAMN02715735, study PRJNA202380) | gut metagenome | biome: sheep rumen | host: Ovis aries | place: New Zealand: Palmerston North
ACTGTGAACTGTCCTTCGATAGTCTGCTTCAAATCCAGACCGTCATTGAATTCCTTATCTACATCCTCACGGATTTCCACCTGTGTCTGGTTCATGCTTTTGATATTGCCTTCAATATACTGCATAGGCTTTCTGGTCTTGAAATATTTCATGACAGAAATCTGCATAATCTGATTAAAATTATCTGTTGAAGTATACTGAATAATTGGCGCATGGAGAATCATCAGACCAATCAGCAGCAATGTCAGCAGAATGGAAATAATTTTAATCCAGACATTGACAGCAGTATCATGTTCACTGAAAAATACATCCGTTTTGTCCTTTTTATTTTTCTTCGGTTCAGGCATGTCAGAAAGCTCCTTTCTTTGCTTCATGTTCTCTTTCTGTATTATTTCTTGATAAGCAGCATTTTATGTTCCTGCGCTTTCAGGAGATAAAAATTATAGCCTTCGATTGTATTCTGTGACAGAAGACCGCCTTTTTTCATGACAGAATTAATCGCATCCCGCAAGGCTTCAAGCATAGCCGTCTGCAAATCTTTCTGTGCAAGCCGGCGCATTCTGTCCACGCCTTTATAATCACGTTCTTCGGAAATCATATCAGCGATATAAATAATCTCTTCCAAAAGGGACATTTCTGCACGTCCTACAGTATGATAGCGCACTGCCCGGAGGATTTCTGCATCTTCCACGTCAAATTCTTCCTGAATAAAATGCGCACCTGCAATGCCGTGCCAGAGCTTACGAGAATGCAGTTCTGCCAAATCGGGCTGAAACTGTCCGGAAAGCATCAGTTTTTCTTGTTCCTCGAAAGGGATTTCCTTGCAGATATCGTGAACCAGTCCAGCGAAGTAAGCTTTTTCCATATCTGCGCCATACTGCTGCGCCAGCTGCCGGGCAGCTCTTGCCACATTGCAGGAATGCCGGAATCTTTTAGGGGAAAGTCTGTTTTCCAGAAATGCGATTTTGTCTTTTACCTGATACATGCAGCATCACTTCCTGTATACAAATTTTTCTCTTTTATATATTTTACTATTTTTTCTGACAAATAGCAAGAACAATTCTGATTTTTTCTTATCATGTCTCTTATTTTTGTAGAAGATACTGTAAAAATTTCCGCATTGACAAGATATATTTCACCAGTTTGACGTAAGTTTTCTGCCACTGGAAGCAATTTTTCATACTCATCCTGTTCCCGTGCGATACAGGCAAGCGAAACCATGCCTAAAATTTCCTGCCACCTGTACCATTCTGTAAAACTCGCCAGCATATCACCACCGACCAGAAGAAAAAATTTATCTTCCGGAAACGTTTCTGTAAAATATTTTGCCGTATAATAAGTATAGCTGACCTGCGGCTGATGCAGTTCAAAATCATCTGTTTTCAGCCAGTTATATGTTTCTGCCAGAAGCTGACACATGGCGAGCCGGTCTTCTGCCGGTGCATAGTCCGTATCTGGTTTATGAGGCGGTTTCTTTGCCGGAATCAGCAGCACTTTATCCAGAGAAAGTGAATCTTTCAGAACTTCTGCAAGATGCAGATGCCCCAGATGCGGCGGATTGAAACTGCCTCCGAATAATCCGATTTTTCGCATTATCTCGCTGCTTTCAGGTCAATAACGGGGTCTTGCGGATTTCTCTTGAATAAGATAAACCGACTGCCGATAACCTGTACAACATCTGCCTTGACGGCTTCGGCTATCTGGTCAGCAGCTTCATAGGCAGAAAATTCAGAATTATCCAGAACACGGAGTTTAATCAGTTCCCTTTTGCGGAGTGCGTCACTGACCTGCTGAATCAGATTTTCTGAAATACCGCCTTTTCCAATCTGGAAAATCGTTTCATAACCGGAAGCAATACCCCGGAGATAGGCACGTTGTTTACTAGTGAGCATAATTAATTCCCTCCTGCTGATAATTTTTTCAGATAGTCATATAATTTCCGGAATGCTGCGCCACGATGACTGACAGCATTTTTCTGTTCCGGTTCAAGTTCTGCGAATGACTTTTCTCCATACATGAAAACAGGGTCATAGCCGAACCCATTTGTGCCACGTTTTTCAAAGCCGATAACACCGGGACAATCACCTTCGAGAACGGTTTCTTTTCCGGATTCGTCAATAAAAGCGACATCTGTCACGAAACGTGCGGTTCTCTGTTCTGCCGGAACAGTTTTCATATTTTCGAGAAGCGTTTCACAAAGCAAATGTTCCGGGGCATAGCGTGCAGAATATACACCAGGCGCACCATCAAGGGCATCTACACAGAGACCGCTGTCATCTGCAATAACAGGCAGATGAATCAGTTCATAGACAGCACGAGCCTTGATAAGTGCATTTTCGGCAAATGTTCTACCATTTTCTTCGGGATTGACAGAAATGCCTGCTTCTTTCTGCGAAAGAATTTCAATGCCGAGCGGACTAAAAATTTCTCTTGCTTCTCTTAATTTATTCTGATTATTGGTAGCCATGACAATTTTCATGGATTACTCTCCTTTCTTACCGAATGAAAACCATGATTTTTTCTTCTTAGGAGTTTCTTCTTCTGCCGGAGTTTCCTCCGGTTCAGATTTTGGAGCAGATTCTTTTTCTTCTTTCTCTTTCTTCTTAGGACCAATTTCCATAAACAGCCATGAGAACGGCTTTTTCTTTTCTTCTTCCGGTTCAGCTTTTTCGGCTGGAATTTCTTCCGGTTCAGTTTCCGGAACGGGTGCTTCTTCAACCGGAATTTCTTCTGGTTCGGCTTCCGGAACGAATTCTTCTTCAGCCGGAGCTTCTTCTGGTTCGGCTTCCGGAACGGGTGTTTCTTCAGACGGAGTTTCTTCCGGTTCGGCTTCCGGAACGGGTGCTTCTTCAGACGGAGTTTCTTCCGGTTCGGCTTCTGGAACAACTTCTTCCTCGACTGAAACTTCTTCCGGTTTTTCTTCTATTTTGACATCATCTGAATGGTCAAACAATGCCCTGATAAACTCTGCATTATTGAAACGCTGTAAATCTTCAATTTTTTCGCCCACGCCGACCAGTTTCACCGGAATACCCAGTTCGTTCTTGATGGAAACAATAATGCCACCCTTTGCCGTACCATCAAGCTTTGTCAGGACAATGCCTGTAATCTTTGCCGCTTCATTGAACAGTTTTGCCTGACTGACAGCATTCTGTCCGGTTGTAGCATCCAGAACAAGAAGCGTTTCGACAGCACAGCCTTCTGCCTTCTGTTCAAGAATTCTGTTGATTTTTGCGAGTTCGTTCATCAGATTTTTCTTGTTGTGCAGTCTGCCTGCTGTATCAATAATCAGCACATCACATTCACGGGCAACTGCTGCGGTAATGGCATCAAATACAACAGCCGCCGGGTCACTGCCTTCGGCATGTTTGACAATATCGACACCGGCTCTCTGTGTCCAGACCTGAAGCTGGTCGATAGCAGCAGCACGGAAAGTATCAGCAGCAGCAACAAGCACTTTCTTTCCTTCATTCTTGAACTGATGACACAGCTTTCCGATAGTCGTTGTCTTGCCTGCGCCGTTTACGCCGATAACCATAATTACAGAAGGCTTTGTAGACAAATCCAGTTCTGTCTCTTCTCCGAGCATGTCACTGATAATTTCCTCAATCAGTCCCATAATTTTCTTTGGGTCTTTTTCGCCTCGTTCCTTGACGAGTTTCCGGAGTCGTTCACAGATTTCGACAGAAGTATCCACACCCATATCACTCATAATCATAGTTTCTTCGAGCTGTTCAAACAAGTCTTCATCAATCTTTGTAAACGAGTTGATAATTGCCTGCATTTTCTGCATCATGGCATCACGGGTTTTTTGCAGACCTTCTTTGATTTTAGAAAAGAATCCCATAAAAGTCCTCCTGATTAATTCATAGTTTCTTCGGGCATATCTTCGGGCTGTTCGAGCCGGAGCAGTCTGGAAATACCATCTTCCTGCATGGTAACACCATAAAGAACGCTGGCTTCTTCCATTGCACTGCGTCTGTGTGTGACAAGCACGAACTGTGTATTATCTGTAAAATGTTTCAGATAACGGGCATATTTGCGGACATTGGCTTCATCCAGTGCAGCATCAATTTCATCAAGAATACAAAACGGTGCAGGTCTGAGCCGGAGAATCGCAAAATAAATAGCAATGGCAACGAATGACTGTTCACCGCCAGAAAGCGAAATCAGATTTTTAATCACCTTTCCGGGCGGTGCAACATTGATTTCAATGCCTGAAGTCAGGACATTTTCGGGTTCTGTCAACAGAAGTTCCGCACGTCCGCCGCCAAACAGGTCACGAAAAATTTCTTTAAAATTCTGATTGATAATCTGAAAGCTCTCTGAAAAGATTCGACACATTTCGCCGGTCAGGTTCTGAATTATTTTTTCAAGTTCCTGCTTTGCCTTTTTAATATCAGTCATTTCATGGGCATAGAAGGCATGTCGTTCGGAAACGTCTTTGAATTCTGCAATTGCATCGGGATTGACTGTACCCAGCGCACGGATTTTCTGTTTGATTCCGGAAAGCTGTTTTCTGGCTTCCGGCATATCATCAACAGGCTGTGCCATTGCCTGTGCTTCGGAGCGTGTCAGTTCGTAAACTTCCAGAAGCTGATTGATAATCTGGTCACAATCGGACTGCATCGTATTTTTCCGTTCAGAAAGACGGGAAACTTCGGAAGAAAGCTTTTCTTTTTCCGTATGCAGCGCATTCAGTCCGGACTGTAAGTTTCTGATTTCGATATTTTGTGCATCATGATTCTGGGAAGCAGCTTTTGCCTGCTGTTCGGCAGTGACAATTTTCTGTTCCGTTTCAGAAAAGAACGTTTCCTTTTCCTGAATTTCCAACGTTTTCTGTACAATCTGCTGCTGATAGTTTTCGATTTCAGTGAGATACTGTTTTTCTCTGTCTTGTGCAGTTCTGACAGAATCCTGTATCTGAACAAGAGCAGCTTCAGCAGATTCCTTGTCTTTTTCTGCCTGAGCAAGTTTAATTTTCAAATCGCTGTAGACTTCAAATGCAGACTGTCTTTCCTGCATGACAGCGGATTTCCGGTCTTTTGCACCGGAAAGATTTTTTTCTGCTGATTCGATTTCCTGTAATTTCTGTGCATAACGGAGTTTGGATTCTGCCAGAAGTTCGCCGGACTGAGCAGACTGTTTTTTAAGTTCTGCCATTTTATCAGCATTATCCTGCACTTGTTTCCGGTACTGCGAGAGCGGAAAAGCTTCTTTCTGCGCATTTGTCTGAGTGTTCAGAAATTTCTGCCGGAGCTGTTCGAGTATCTGATTCTGATTTTCAAGATTTTGTTCTGCCTTTGTGCAGTCATCAGCGGTCTGTCGGGCAGACTGTTCCGCTGACTGGCACTGCATAGCAAGCTGATGAATTTCATCCTGAAGTGCATGGAGTTCTGTTTTTCTGGTGAGCATACCGCCTGTTTTCTGAACCGAGCCGCCTGTAAACGAACCCCCGGCATTGATAACCTGACCGTCTGCGGTGACGATTCTATATTTATAACTGCTTTGGCGAGCGATTTCGGCAGCGTTGTCGATATTGTCAGCGATAAGAATTCTGCCAAGCAGATTTTCTGCAATCTGTCTGTAAGTTTCATCGCAAGTCACCAAATCACTGGCAACAGCAATAAATCCTTTCAAGTGAGAAAAATCACGCAAATCCTGCGGATTGAGATATCTGCCACGAATTGTTGTCAGCGGCAGAAATGTTGCACGTCCGGCACGGCTGTCACGCAAAAAATGAATTCCGGCTTTAGCAGCATTTTCATCAGCAACAATGATATGCTGTACACTTGCGCCGAGTGCAGTTTCCACAGCAATTCCGTACTGACTGTCCACCTGAATCAACTGTGCCACGCTTCCGAAAATCCCCTGTAAACTGCCATTCTGTACAGCCCGCATTACAGCTTTGACACTTCCGGAAAAACCTTCCATATGATTTTCCAAATCGGTCAGGATTCTGTGCCGCTGTTTCTTGTCACGCATCTGAAAGCCGAGCTGACGGAAGTCCTCTTCCGCCTGAGATTTTCTGCGTCGCATCTGGTGAAGTGTCTCCCGAAACGTTTCCATTTCTGATTCCTGCGCTGTTATTTCATTCTGCACTTTCTGCATTTCGGAGAGTGCAGTTTCATAGAGTTGTTCTGCCTCGTGCAGATTCTGTTCTGTCAGCAGAGCAGTTTCTTCCAGTTTCTGCATTTCTTCCAGAAGATTTTCTGATTTTTCTTCTGCGGAACGGATTGCAAACTGTAGTTCGCTTCGTTCCAGATACAGCTGATGCAGATTTTCATCCGCCAGACGTGAATTTTCATCTTCTGCAAAGAATGCCTTTTCAGCAGTTTCAAACTGTTTTCCGGCATCTGCAAGAGCCTGTTCTGTCTGGGTGAACAATTGCTGCATTGTTTCAGCATGGAGCTGTGCTTCTGCAAGTTTTGACTGCCGGAGTATCTGTTCTTCTTCATCCTGTTCATGGCGGTTCTGTGCGAGTTTAACAGCTTCCTGATGATGAATCACATCATTTTTAAGAACGGCAATATCTGCCTGTGCCTGTGCGGTCTGCTTGCGAAGTTCCCGGACAAGGGTATGTGCTTCATCTGCTTCAACGGAATATTCCTGCATTTTCAAATAGCACTGCTGTACTTTTTCCTCTTCCTGAAGAATATCCCGTTCAGCGTTTTCATATTCTGTTTGACTGACGATAAATTTTTCTTCGAGAGTCTTTAATTTCTGCTGCAAGTCTGCGAGATTCTGAATCCAGACTGAAACTTCCAGTTGTTTTTCCTGTTCGGCGAGTACAAGATATTTTTCAGCCTTCTGCGCCTGAATGCGGAGAGGTGCAAGACGATTTTCGAGTTCCTGAAAGATATCCTGCACACGTTCCATTTTTTCCTGTGCCTGTGCAAGTTTATGTTCGGCTTCGGTTTTCCGGTATCTGAATTTAGAGATTCCGGCAGCTTCCTCAAAAATTTCACGGCGGTCATTGCTTTTTGCGCCGACAATTTCAGCGATTCTGCCCTGTCCTATGATAGAATAGCCATCCCGTCCGAGACCGGTATCCATGAATAATTCATTGATGTCTTTTAATCTGACAGCTTTTCCATTGATTCTGTATTCACTGTCACCGGAGCGGTATAATTTTCTGGTAATACTGACTTCCTCACCGTAATCTTTAAGACGGTTTTCAGAATTGTCAATTACAAGCGTAACAGAAGCGAACCCCATTGGTTTTCTGCCGACCGTACCGGAAAAAATAACGTCTTCCATCTTACTGCCACGGAGCGTTTTGGTAGACTGTTCCCCCAGCACCCAGCGGACAGAATCGCCGATATTACTTTTTCCGCTTCCGTTCGGACCTACAACAGCAGTCAGACCTTTGTCAAAATTCAGTTTTATCTTATCCGGAAAGGATTTGAATCCCTGTAATTCCAGTGATTTTAAATACATATTGCCCCCTCTGCTGATTTGACTTCATATAAATCTAAATTTTCATCGCCTGTGATTTTTATTTTTATCTGATATGTTTCCTGAAAATAATTCAGATTGGCTTTTTTCTGTCCGGTTGCCTTACTGATGCAGTCCGGACGGACAGCAAACACCTCCGGGACAGGCTGCTTGTTATCCAGTGCATTGACTATCAGAGAATTGATTTTTTGCAGATAAATATGATTTTCGCACAGTTCCCGGAATGCCGGATGGTAATAACCGCCAAGCATTGCATTCTCTACAAATTCGCTTGCATGAAGTCCGCATTTAATCACACGGATACCGGCTTCCTGATATTGCATCATCTGCTGACCGATAAAAGCGACTGCTTCCGCAAACGGAAAAAGTGAATAATATCCGGACTGATAATATTCTGCCAGTTTTGTGCCTTTCAGAATCACAACCGGATAGATTCTGACAGTATCCGGATGCAGGTCACGAATCTGCCAGCCGGTTTCCAGTTCATCCGCCCATGTGCTTTTATATAATCCGAACATCACCTGCAAACCAAGTGAAAAACCATCATGCTGAATCAGTTTTGCTGCCTTTATCACCTGTTCAGCGGTATGCCCTCTGTAGTTGGCTTTTAATACGCTGTTGCTCATGGACTGTGCGCCGAGTTCGATTGCCGTGACATGATATTTTTTTAAGATTTCCAGAATTTTCCTGCTGATACAGTCCGGACGGGTAGAAATCCGGATACCGGAAAATTTATCTGTGCCAATAAATTCCTGTGCAGCTTCCAGTAATTCCAGCATATAGCTTTCCGGAATCGCCGTAAAGCTTCCGCCAAAAAAAGCAATTTCTGTATCTGAAATATCAGGCATTTCGGAAAGTGCCTTTGAACAGATATATCTGACATCTTCTGCATGAGGAAGTTTCTGCTGTGCGGTAATCGTCCGCTGATTGCAGAAAGCACATTGATAGGGACATCCGGCATGTGGAATAAAAATCGAAATATTCTTATGTTTCATAGCCCATAAGTGCAAGAGCTTCCTGTGCCGCCATCTGTTCGGCTTCTTTTTTGCTCTTGCCGATGCCTTTGCCGATGACATTGGAATTCAGGCAGACTTCCACAACAAAAGTTTTGTTATGGTCAGGACCGGATTCTTCAATCAGTTTATAATCAATTTTTTCTTCGGGATTTTTCTGGATAACTTCCTGTAAAGCTGTTTTATAATCACCGAACAGCATAGAACGGTTTTCCGGAATTGTTTTCGGAATGAAATGCATAATATGCGTTCTTGCGGCTTCCAGTCCGCCATCAAGGTATACTGCCGCAATCACAGCTTCAAAAGCATCTGCCAGAATGGAAGGGCGTTCCCTGCCACCGGTATGTTCTTCGCCCTTGCCTAACAGCAGATAATTTCCGAGCTTGATTTTCAATGCGAACTTATGCAGAGATTTTTCGCATACCAGAGCCGCACGAATTCTGGTCAGTTCACCTTCCGGCAAATCCGGATGATGTTTAAACAGATACTGCGATACTACAACAGACAGCACACTGTCTCCAAGAAATTCCAGTCTTTCATTACTATGACGCTGTTTTTTCTTTTCATTCGCATAGGAAGAATGAGAAAGTGCTTCATGAATCAGTTCCGGATTTTTGAAATGATAACCAATCGCTTCTTCCAGTTCTGAAAAATTATATTCTGACATAGAAATTATTCGCCTTCTTTCATAGTGTTGAGCAATGCCGTAATCTCAGAAATCATATTTTTATCAACGCATTTTTTCGCCTGCCGGATAGCGTTAAAGAACGCCTTGGCATCAGAACTTCCGTGCGCTTTAATAACCGGATAGGCGATACCAAGCAGGATTGCACCGCCTTCGGATTTATAGTCCATTTGCTCCTGAAATTCTTTCAGGTCACTGAGCATGAGCAGAGCCGCTAATTTTCCGGTAAAGCCGCTGAACCATTTTTTAAGCTTGTCACGGAACATTGCCCCCATGCCCTCATATAGTTTCAGGGTAACATTGCCAGAAAAACCGTCACAGACAACAACATCAATTTCACCGGAGGGAATTTCTCTGGCTTCGATATTTCCACAGAAGTTGACAGGAGCTTTCTGTAATAATTTATAAGCTTCCAGTTCAAGTTCCCGTCCTTTGGTATCTTCTGCGCCGACATTGAGCAGACCAATTCTGGGATTAGGAATTTCTTTGACATACTGCATATAGGCAGCCCCCATGACGGCAAACTGTGCAAGCATTTCGGGGCGGCATTCGATATTTGCGCCGGCATCAAGAAGCATTTTTCTGCCTTTATTTGTCGGAAGCATTGGCGCAAGGGCGGCACGCTTTACACCTTTGATACGTTTGGTCAGAAATGTTGCACCTGTAACAAGTCCGCCGGTACTGCCGCCACTGACAAAAGCATCCCCCTTACCGTCACGGAGTGCCTGTAATCCGACAGCAAGAGAAGTATTCTTTCCTTCTTTTATGATAGTCTGCGGCTGGGCATGGATATCAAACACTTCTGGTGTATGAATAATTTCAAAAGCAGAAATATCCAGATTCTGTTCCTGTGCTGATTTTTTAATCTTAGCTTCATCACCAGTCAGGACAATTTCTACATGCAGTTCGTCATGTGCAAGTTTACAGCCTTTCAGAACTTCAGTCGGAGCGTTGTCACCACCGAAAGCATCTACAATAATTTTCATAATTCTTTTACTCCAGATTCTGTAAAAATTCTGTCAGACGGGCAACAGCCTGTTCTGCAATATACTGATAGCGTTCCTGTTTTCCACGAATGCGTTCTTCCGGAGACGGAAGCAGCCCCATATTTGCACCCATTGGCTGAAATTCCGCCGCACCGCCCCGGCTGACATAAGCAGCCAGTGCGCCCGTCATAGTGGTTTCCGGCAGAACAAACGCAGATTTACCCTGTAACTTCCGTGCAAGGCTTCTTCCGGCGATAATGCCGCTGGAAGCAGATTCCATATAGCCTTCCACTCCGGTCATTTGTCCGGCGAAAAACAGGTTTTCCTGATTTCTCACAGAATAATCCGGGTTTAATAATTCCGGACTGTTCAGGAAGAAATTCCGGTGCATCACACCATATCTTAAAAATTCTGCATGTTCCAGACCGGGAATCATGCCGAATATTCGCTTTTGTTCGCCGAATTTCAGATTTGTCTGAAAGCCCACCAGATTATACATTGTTGCTTCCCGGTTTTCTTTCCGGAGCTGTACAGCAGCATAGGGACGTTTTCCAGTATGAGGGTCACGAAGTCCGACAGGTTTCAGACAGCCATAACGAAGGGTTTCTGCACCTCGTTTGGCAAGCACCTCAACAGGCATACAACCCTCATAGACTTTGAATGCTTCTTTGTCGTGTTCATGCAAAGGGGCTTGTTCTGCATTGACAAGCGCATTCCAGAAAGCTTCATATTCTTCACGGTTCATAGGACAGTTGAGATAATCCGCATCACCTCTATCATAGCGTGACTGCACAAATATTTTTGTCATATCAAGGCTTTCTGCTGAAACGACCGGAGCAGCAGCATCAAAAAAACTGAGTCGGTTTCCGCAGAGTATTTCGATTTCTCTGCTAAGTGCATCAGATGTCAGAGGACCTGTTGCAATGACAGCATTTTGTTCCGGGAGCTTTGTCAGTTCTTCACGAATAACTGTAATCTGTTCATGATTCTGAATTTTTTCAGTTACGAGTGCCGAAAACTGATTTCTGTCCACAGCAAGCGCACCGCCTGCCGGAACAGCACATTCTTCGGCGCATCTGACGAGCAGACTGCCCATCAATTTCATTTCTGTTTTAAGCAGACCTCCGGCAGAAGCCAGCCGGGAGGCTTTCAGCGAATTGGAGCAGACCAGTTCAGCAAGATTTTCCTGATGATGTGCCGGACTGTAACGTTTCGGCTTCATTTCGTAAAGCGTAACCGAAATGCCGGACTGTGCGAGCTGCCATGCGGCTTCACAGCCGGCAAGTCCGCCACCGATGACAACAGCATGATTCCGCATCATTTCAGATTCCTTTCATAGCCGCAGCCTTCTTTTTCGCAGATGAGTTTACCAGATTTTCCGCCTTTCTGGAACAGTGTACTCTGACACTGCGGACACTGTTCTTCTGTCGGGATGTTCCATGTCATGAAGTTACAGTCCGGATAGCCAGAACAACCATAGAAGCTTCTGCCACGCTTGGATTTTTTCAGAACGATTTTATTGCCGCACCGTGGACAGATACCGCTGGTTTCCTGTACAATTTTTCTGGTATTGGTACATTCGGGATAGCCTGTACAAGCGAGGAATTTTCCGAATCTGCCGATTTTGATAACCATCGGCTTACCACACTGTTCGCAGACAATATCTGTTTTCTCGTCCGGAATTTTCATATGCTTGCCTTCCATGGCTGCTTCGGCAGCCGTGAGTGTTTTAGAAAAATCCTGATAGAAGACTTCCAGCATTTTACTCCAATCCGCCTTGCCCTGTTCGATACTGTCGAGTTCCGATTCCATTTTTGCGGTGAAATCGGGGTCAACAATATGCTGAAAATGTTCTTTCATGACTTGTGTAGTGACATCACCAAGAGCAGTCGGGCGGAGCTGCTTGCCTTCCCGTTCAACATACATTCTGGCGAGAATGGTTGTAATAGTTGGTGCATAGGTACTTGGTCTGCCAATACCGTTTTCTTCGAGGGTTTTAATCAGTGTTGCTTCGGAAAATCTTGCTGGCGGCTGTGTAAAATGCTGATTGCCTTCCAGACTGTCAACTTTGAGTACATCATTTTCAGCAAGCGGCGGCAGCATTTTTTGATTTTCTTTCTCGTCATCATTTTTTTCTTCATAGAGAACAGTAAATCCATCAAATTTAACAGAATAGCCGGAAGATTTAAAAATACAGTCATCCGCCTGAATTTCTACAGAAATGGTATCCAGCAGTGCATTTGCCATCTGACTGGAGATAAATCTTTCCCAGATTAATTTATATAATTTATACTGGTCAGTTGTCAGGCTGTTTTTGATACTGTCCGGTGTGACATCTGGCATAGAAGGTCTGATTGCTTCGTGTGCATCCTGTGCATTTTTTTTAGATTTAAAGACACGGGGCTTATCTGGCAGATATTTGTCGCCGTAAGTTGCCTTGATATATTCCGCAGCGGCTTTCTGTGCATCAGCAGAAATTCTCAGGCTGTCCGTTCTCATATAAGTAATCAGACCAACTGCACCCATACCATTGACATCAATACCTTCATAGAGTTCCTGAGCAGCTTTCATGGTTCGTTTGGACTGAAAGCCTAATCTTTTGGATGCTTCCTGCTGAAGAGTGGAAGTAATGAACGGCGGTGCAGGCTGTTTTCTGGTAACACGCTTTTTAATAGACTTGACAATAAAATCCGCTTTTCTGAGCCGTTCCAGAATAGAATCCGCCTGTACTTTGTCTGCGATTTCAATTTTTTTGCCACTGACCGTGGCAAGCTTTGAGGTGAATTTTTTTCCGTCATTATGCAGAACAGCATCAATGCTCCAGTATTCTCTGGGAACAAATGCCTTGATTTCTTCTTCTCTGTCGACAATCAGGCGGACAGCAACAGACTGCACACGACCGGCGGAAAGCCCTCTTTTGACTTTTTTCCAGAGAAACGGACTGAGTTTATAACCGACAAGTCTGTCCAGAATTCTTCTTGCCTGCTGTGCGCTGACCAAATCCAAGTCAATTTTGTGCGGATTTGCCATACCATTCTGTACGCCTGTTTTTGTGATTTCATTGAATGCAATCCGGTTATCAGCATTCAAGTCCAGATTCAGCAGTTGTGCAAGATGCCATGAAATTGCTTCTCCCTCACGGTCAGGGTCAGTTGCAAGGTAGACATAATCGCTTTTTTTGGCTCTTTTTTTCAGGTCTTTGATAACATCTTCCTTGCCTTTCATGTCCTGATACTGCGGTGTAAAACCATTATCGACATCCACTCCAAGTTTTGACTTTGGCAAGTCACGCACATGCCCCATAGAAGCAACAACCTCATAGCCTGTACCTAAATATTTCTGAATCGTTTTGGCTTTTGCCGGAGATTCTACAATTACTAAGTTTGACATAGTTCCGCCGTACTGACGGCGCACACTCCTTTCATGCCTTGCTGAGCTTGTGATATTTATCTGTCACGGTATAGAAATCTCGTCTGGTGCTGCGAATCCAGCCCATTTCTTCGAGTTCAAACAGGTGCATTGAAATTAGTTCAAGGCTGAAGCCTGTGAGACAGCACAGCATATTCGTATTTTTTTCGCTTTCGCTGAGCAGCCGGAGCAGGAGTTCTTCTTCTTCGGAGAGGGTATCTGCATCGGCATCCTGACCGGGAGCATCAGTTTCCGGCACAGAAGCGACAAGTTCTTCGGGTTTGATTTCCGGAAGATTTGGAGAAATTTTTTCCTGCTGCCGTACTGGTTCTGTATTGCTGAGATACTGGAGAATATCTTCTGCACTGCAAACACAGAAAGCACCATCACGGAGCAGTATTGCCTGACCGCTGTAACGTTTATTGTAAATATCAGCAGGCGGAATGCAAAAGACCGTTTTTCCCTGTTCGCAGGCAAGATTTGCTGTAATCATGCATCCGCTGCCTCGGTTAGCTTCTGTCACAAGGACAGCAGGACTCAGCGCAGACAGAATTCTGTTACGGACGGGAAAATTATTGCTATAAGGCGGCATTCCGGGAAAATATTCTGAAAGAATCACACCATTTTGTTTGATTTCTTCTTTCATAGCCTGTGTACCTTTGGGATAATTACAATCCAGACCGCAGCCCATCACGCTGACAGTCGGTTTTTGCTGTTCCAGAGCGGCCTGATGTGCCAGACTGTCCAGACCAAGCGCACCACCGCTGATTAACATACAGCCGGCTTCGGCGAGTTCACTGCACAGCCGTTTTGTTGTGCGGATGCTATATTCAGAAGGATGTCTTGTGCCGACAACAGTCAGCGGCATGGGATTTCGGAGTACCTCCGGTTTTCCCTGACAAAACAGAACCGCCGGAGGATTGTAAATCTGTAACAGGCGTTCCGGGTAGAGTGCATCCTGACAAGTAATTATCTGCATTTCTTTTTTTCGGCACAGTTCCAGAATGTCCTTCGCTTTGGAAAGCGGATTTTGTCTGACATGTTTTTTCTGTCTTTCATTCAGAAATGTGCAGTCCGGCTGCTGCATCAGGCTATATAATTCTATAATATCGGGATGTTCCCGAAGCAGCGGAACAGTTTGTTTGTTGGCGAATCCCATCACCATGACCAGCCAGAGCCAGTAAACGAGAATATCTTCCTGCATGGCAAATTCTCCTGTAAATTAATCAGATTTCATCATTTCCCATGTCAGAATTCCTGCCGCCATAGCAGCGTTGAAAGATTCTGCGCCGCCTTTCATAGGGATAGTAACAGTTTTCTGACAAGCGTGTATTACCGTTTCCGGCAGACCGTTTCCCTCATTGCCAATCCAGACGGCACAGCCATGACCCAAATGGCATTTTGTCAGAGAAACAGCAGATTCTGCCGGGACAGAGGCATAAGAACAAATCTGCTGCTGACTAAGCAATGTAAGCAGCAGTTCGGGGGTATCTGCCCGGAGTACCGGCACACGGAATACAGAACCCATTGTTGCACGAATCACCTTTGGACTATATAAATCACAGCACTGTGTCATCAGTACAGCATCTGTACCAAGAGCATCACAGGTACGGAGTATCATACCCATGTTACCGGGGTCTTGTACCTGACATAATACTAAATATCTACCTTCCGGGGAAAGTTGTGGCTTTTGTTCCGGCATCCGGCAGACAGCAAATACACCTTGTGTATGTTCTGTATCGCTCATTTCTCTGCCGACTGCTTCCGGAATGCGGAACAGTTGTCCGCAAGTGGCTTCCAGTATTCCGGCATATTTTTCAAATGCGGATTCTGTCAGAAAGATTTGCTGTACCAGAAACGGATATTGCAGGGCATCCCGGACAATGCGGAGTCCTTCGGCAACGAATGAATTTTCGTCATATCTTGTCTTTTTCCTGTCCCGGAGGCGGATATAATGCTTCACTGCCGGATTTTCACGGGAAGTAATGACAGTTGTTTTCAGCATAGCAGCTCACTTTCTGCCGGAATGCGGCGGGATAAACAAAACACGCTCTTAATATGTCAAGAGCGTGTTGAGATGGTTTCTTGCATCATCAAAGAGCAGCTTTTGCCTGTGCGACGATTGCTGCGAAGCCCTCAGCATCATGAATTGCAATTTCAGAGAGCATTTTTCTGTTGAGTGTAATACCAGCCTTCTTGCAGCCGTTCATGAATGTAGAATAATTCATGCCATTAATTTTAGCTGCTGCGGAAATTCTGGTAATCCAGAGCTGACGGAAGTTTCTCTTCTTCTGTCTTCTGCCGATATAAGCATACTGACCGGACTTCATAACAGCCTGTTTTGCCATCTTGAAATGCTTGCTCTTTGCGCCGAAATAGCCTTTGGCAAGCTTTAATGTTTTATTTCTTCTCTTGCGAGTGGATAACGCACCTTTGATACGTGCCATAATTACAAACCTCCAATATTTTTTGAGTTCTGAGTTTCTGGATTTTTACCGAAAACCCGTAATTCTTACAGATAAGGAACGAGCTTTTTGAGAGTTGGTGCATTTGCAGCATCTACAACACCAGCATTGCGGGCGATTCTCTTACGCTTGGTATCTTTCTGTGTGAGTCTGTGACGCTTGTTGGTGTGCTGATATTTCAGCTTGCCAGTACCGGTGAGCTTAAAACGCTTTTTTGCGCCGGAATGAGTTTTTACTTTTACTTTCTTTGCCATGGTGGCTTCCTCCTTCTTACTTGGATGCTTTCGGGGATATAAACAT
>AUXO017559021.1_pt1 | contig 16314 bp, 25 predicted proteins | sample 768731 | NCBI WGS metagenome assembly AUXO01 (sample SAMN02715735, study PRJNA202380) | gut metagenome | biome: sheep rumen | host: Ovis aries | place: New Zealand: Palmerston North
CAAATCCTTATTTTACACAGAAAGGAGATATACATAATTATGAAAATTACATTCAATGATGCAACAGAGTTGACTGTCCAGTCAGCGAGCACCCGGCAGGACGGGAGCCTGCTGATCAAAACAATATCAGAAACTGAAGAGAATCTGAAGACAATCTTTCAGGATGGCATGAAGACCAAGAAGATGATCATCAAGGAAAGAGAATATACGATTGGCACTTATGAGAATTACACGGAACTTGAGGGAATCATGAAATACACAGCAGGAATCCTAGGAGTTGTATTACATAAAGTTGGAAAGTCGCAGCTAGAGCGAATCGACGCACTCGAGGTAACTACGGACGACATCGTATTAATGATGGCGGATCTGATTGCGGGAGGGGAGCAAAATGAGAATACTGCAGTTCCGGATTAACGGACAAAAGTTAAGTAAGGACGGAGACTTTTCCGGATTAATTGCTGGTACGAAAGGCTATCTGTACGCAGCATATAACTTTGACGGAGAGTGGGACGGTTGCAAGAAAGCAGCCGTCTTTTCAAGATACGACAAAGAATATCCTGTACCGATTGTGAACGGCAAATGTGCCGTACCAGATGAAATTACGGGATATAAACGTTGGAAGGTGTATCTGGTAGGAGAAAAGGAAGGGTACCGGATCACAACCAATGAAGTGGAGGTGAGGCAGGAATGACATTAGAGGAAGCATTAGAGGCGTCTGGAACCGAACCGGTGAATGACATATTTCTGATCAATCCGGAAACCCGTACAATCACGGTGCCAGAGACGGAAAAAATCTTTGGTGTATCACATGACGGAAACACTGAAAGAAAACATTTCCGGTGTCCGAAAGTCGTAGGGGATAACATAGATCTGTCTACCATGCATCTGTACATCAATTACCAGAATGCCAACGGGCAGAAGTATCCTTATCTGGTAGAGGACATACGGACAGATGGCGACTATATTACATTTTCGTGGCTGATCGGCCCAGATGTGGTTACATATAAGGGACAGATTAAGTTCATTGTATGCGCCAAAAAGGGAGATGGAACAATTCCGGAATGGAATACCACCATTGCAGAAGGTACCGTACTGGAAGGTCTGGAAGCCACCGACGAGGTGGTGGAACGAAATCCGGATATCATCGAACAGATCTTGACAAGACTTGATAACGTAACCGAAATCCCACAGGAAAAGGTAACAGAAGCGGTATCTACCTATATGGAAGAGAATCCAATTAATGTACCGAAAAACTTATCTGACCTAAAAGAAGATGCAGAACACCGTACTGTTACTGACGCAGAAAAACAGAGTTGGGACAACAAGAGTGATTTTTCCGGCAACTATGAAGACTTACGAGGAAAGCCAACATTCCCCACCACTCTTCCAAACCCACAAGCCCTAACCATAACCTACGGCAACCAAACCCACACCTACGATGGCAGTGAAGCTGTTGCAATCACAATCGAGACAGGTGGTATAGAGCGTATCGAGAAGCTGTCTACAGACACCACAGTCACGCTAGAGCCTAATAAGCTCTATGTATTCCCGGAAATGACATCATTAACATATACCATCGGAGAGGGCACAGGTGAGGTACATTTTATATTCAAATCTGGTGCGACTGCTACAAGGGTAGTGCATCCGACCGGAGTCAATATCGGTAGCTTTACAGTCGAGAGCAACAAGGTCTACGAGGTATCAATATTAGAGGGGCTGTTAACTAGCCAGAATTGGAGTGTGAGCTAATGGAAAGACGGAGAATATTAGGAAGTGAGGTGGAAGAGGTGGAAAAAGAATGGAAACTGGTAAAAGAAGAAACTATATCCGAAGAACAGCAAACTATATCTATTGAGCTTGCTGAAGAATATGAAGAACTAGACATTCTCATACTGTCATGTGCTGCAAAAACAGCTAATGACAATATTTCTAACGGAAATGCTGTTTTATTTTTCTCTTCGTCAAAAGGTGAAAAATTAATGACGTATATTCAATCTTTTCTTTTTAAGAATGGAGTTAATAGAATCATGCATGGTTCGTGCAAATGCATTCCTTATTTTTGGTTCGAATATGGAATAATGAATGCTTCTAATATAGAAAGTTCGGCATGCGCTTCTTATATTCAGACTCCTGGAGCTGGTTTCAATAGAAAATTCGGTGATAATATAAAATCTCTGACGTTGCAAGGGCAACAAGGAGTATTTGGAGTTGGAACTACGATAATAATCTACGGGAGGTAATTGACATGAAACGTAAATTAACACAAAATCTTGTCAGTCAGTCAGTCAGTCAGTCAGTCAGTCAGTCAGTCAGTCACAGCTTAGTTGATTCTAAATCCTGTGTCAAGTCTGAGATTGCCGTGGAGATATGCTAAGACGGCGAATGATGATGGCAAAGGCACAGGAGGTAGATGGGATGGGTTGGAAAGAAGTAAAAACAGTAGTTGCACAGAATGATGGTGATGCATTATATGTAGACGGATTTGAAGCGGAAAGAATTAGAGTGACAGCGATACTTGCGACCGTAACAGATAATAAAGGACTTCGCTTTAATATTGCGGAAGATGAATATGAAAATTTCTTTAACATGGGAACAGCTACTACAACAGAATTTAGACCGCTTCTATTTGAACTTGGAGTTGCTGGGAATTATGCGATAAGCACAGCTTTTTGTTATCCCAAAAGTTCTGTTGCTGCTAATGTACAAAGTACAGTAGCAGGAGGAATGGCATTGCCAAATGGAGAAATACTTTTAAAGCGATTCCGTATCAATTCTGCGAATGACAAACTAAAAGCTGGCTCATGGATGAAAATAGAAAAATGGGAATAAGGAGTTGATACAAAAATGAACAATGCTAAAATGCTGACAGCACAGCACAGCACAGCACAGCACAGCACAGCACAGCACAGCTTAAGGCGTAGGTTGCTTGCGCAAAAAACAAAGAAATCATGGTTTTCCGAGAAAGGAAAGGCAGTTGTTTTGGATAGGTTTGGGAAATATAAATTAACACCACAGACACTAGCAAACACTGATACATACTTTTTCTTATACTTTTGGTATAACAACCATAGGGCTTGGAAAGCGTTTACGCCTAACTGGGAGATTAAAAAACCAGCAAATACTATGTTCTATATCGAATATAGCGAAACAGAACTGTCGCTATATATTGGGTCGGAATTGTATAAGACGATGGACATTAGTACATATAAAGACAAAGAGAAATGTTTCTTTGTATCAGGGAATGGTGCTTATGCGATAACTGGAACAATACTATATTTGATAGAAGGAGGTGATTAAAAAATGCACGCAAAATTACAAAATGGATTTCTTCGGAGCGCACCCAAAACGATAACCTTGGATGGCAAGACAATCAACAATCCATTGCCAGAAGAACTGGAACAGTTAGGATATAAACAGGTGGTGTACACAGATATGCCTACAGAGGTGACGGAGGGAAAACACTGGGAATCCAGTTGGGAAGAGGAAGAGAATGCGATTAGGCAGGTGTGGAAGCTTGTGGACGACCCAGATTATCCCACGCCAGAGCCAACGCCAGAAGAAAGAATCAGTAACCTAGAAACAACAACAGATGAACTAAAGTCCACATCAGACGATATAATACTGATGATGGCAGATTTAATAGGAGGACAAGAATAATGAAAACTTTAAACACGCTGAAAATGAAAATAATGGTAAGAGCGTTTAGAATCCGCATTGAGAATGGGGAAAAAATAGAAGACATTGCGGCTGATTATCCGGCATTAACAACCGATGACCTGGAAGCAATCAAGGCAGCATTAGAAAAATAAGAATGATAATATGGAGATTAGAGCAAGACCTTAGAGGTCTTATTTTTATACCATGAAACAAGAGAGAGGACACACATGATTAAGTTTTTGTCAGAAAATTGGGCACTCTTATCGTTTGTAGTGTCAGCCGTTGCATACATATATTATCAAGTGATCGCTATGCGTAAAGGAATACGTGCACTACTAAGAGCGGATTTGATAAGGCTCTACAACAAGTATCATGACGATCACGGATATTGTCCGTTGTACGTCAAGCAGTCATTAGAAGATGAGTATAAGCAGTACCACACGCTGAAAGGAAATGGTGTAGGTACGCAAATGTATAATGCACTCATGGCATTACCGACAGAACCACCGGAAAGAGAGGAATAATTATGTTTAAAAATTGCGTATTTAAAGTATCGGTAGATACCAAAAGATGGATGAAGAAAGCAGGAATCAGAGCAATCAAAACTGTAGCGCAGACTGCAGTAGCAACGATCGGCACAGCAACGGCACTTGGGCAGGTAGATGCGAAGCTTGTGGTATCGGCATCGATTCTGTCAGGAATCCTGTCATTATTAACCAGCATTGCCGGATTACCGGAATGTAACGCAGAGGGCGAGTAATCGTCCTCTTATTATTTATGTGCGACGTCGCACAGGAAGGAGATCACTATGAATATCATTGAAACAAATTTAAAATTCAAAAACAGCATGACAAACAGATCTGCAACAAAAAGGTTTATCCTGCATCATGCAGAAGCAAGTAAGTGCACAGCAGAAGATATCCACCGCTGGCACTTAAACAATGGTTGGGCGGGTGCCGGATATCACTTTCTGGTAAGAAAAGATGGATCTGTTTACAGGCTTCGGCCAGAAAACAAAGTAGGAGCTCACGCTCATGGAGCCAACTCTAACAGCATTGGAATCTGCTTCGAGGGGGCATATATGACAGAAACCATGCCACAGGCACAGATCAATGCCGGAAAGGAATTAGTAGCGTACTTGAAAAATAAATACGGTATCAGCAAGGTGCAGGCACACAGAGATGTATGCTCAACCAGTTGTCCAGGAAAGAACTTCCCGTTCAATCAGATCGCAGGAGCAGCTGCAGCAAGTGTACCAGTTAATTCCACCACAGCAACAAGTTCGGCAGCAAAACCAGCAACGCCTTCTGGAAACGACTGGGTACGCAGACTGCAGAAAGAATGCAATGCTCAGGGGTTTTCCAAGCAGGTTGTTGATGGCATTCCAGGGAAGAATACTCTTGCCGGTTGCCCAACCTGCAGAAGAGGAGCAAGAGGAAATATCACAAGACTGATCCAGGAGAGATTGAATAGTCTGGGGTACAACTGTGGTTCTATTGATGGTATCTTCGGATCCGGAACAGAGAATGCAGTGAAAACATTGCAGAAAGTGCATGGACTTACTATTGATGGCATTGTTGGACAGAACACATGGAGAATCTTACTGGGAATGTAAGATGATCAGCAATGATATCTGGATGCAGATTCCATCCGGCTGGATTGCTGCACGATATGGCGGGAAGACTTATGTAAGATAATCAAAATCGTCTTGTACTAACTAGCTAACTCCAAAACCAGTCACGAGAGAAAGGTCGATTCCTTCGTTGGCAAAATATCCCTTTTCGATTGCCACATACATCGGAGCATAGAAGATGGAGTGTGCTACTTCATTTAATGTAACAGGAGTCAGTTCCTGTTTTTTAGTACTTGTGGATTTTGAAGTTTTTGCTGTTTTGTCTGATGCGGATTCCGATTTGTCAGCAGATGTACATGCAAAAAGTGAAGTGACAGATAGTGTAAGGAGTAAAAGAAGTGCAGTGATACGCTTTTTCATAAGATCCTCCCGGTGAAATATATTCTATGGTTTATAGTATATTCGGAAAGAAGAAAACGGTGATGGAAAATCGAGAAAATATATCAATAGACAGGATTTATTTCCCGCTATCGTAGAACCGGTAGCGAGAGAATTTACAGAGAAGTTTGTAAGTGTGCAGGAGAGATTCCATGCGACAGACCCAGATAAGCAGGCAAAACAGTTAGATGATTTCGCACAGCAGGGTATGGAGATGTTTGTGGAATATATGTATGAGCATTTCGAAGAGTTCAAACTTCTGGTAAATGGTTCCTATGGGACGAAGTTCCAGAACTTTGTAGAACATCTGGTGGATATCGAGACAGAATATACATATAAGTTCATGGAAGCGACCGGACTTCATTTTAAAGTAGGAAAGCCGGTTACGAAAAACTTCATGCACATTATGAATAAGGCATTATTTGAAAGCTTTTTCGAAGTGGTAAGGCACGATATGTCCAAAGAAGAGGCTGAAGAATATGTAGTCATGCTGGAAAAATATCACAGCACCGGATGGGACATTATATACAAAGAAGGCTGTGAATCATAGGTGTACCATTGGTCTTAAAATGGAGACTGATCAAAGAAGTACTTCGTGTTGCACCGGATTATGCGAAGGCACAGAATCTGTCATCTTACGGTTGGAGTGCGGTGGGATTTGCCCTGCTTGCAATGGCAATCTACATAGGCGCACTGATCTGTTCGCATCTGTCTGCATTTCGCATTCAGGCGAATATGCGTTCCAGACTGATGCGGCATATTCTGACGTTACCACTTGGATTTATGGACGATGAGGGAAGCGGTAAAGTAAGAAAGATCGTAAATGATTCCAGTGCGGCAACGGAGACGTTCGTTGCACACCAGCTGCCGGACAAATATGTGGCGGGTGCAACACCGGTCGGTCTTGCATCGTTACTTCTGGTATTTGACTGGAAATTAGGACTTTTGTGTCTGATCCCGGTTGTGCTCGCATTTGCAGTGATTTAAGAGATTACGTGATTCCATCAAAAAATATGAAAAATGGACAATTTCATATACAAAAGATCTGCGTATTCCAATGATGGGATATACGGTTGCGATCAACTCTGTATTTGCAATCATGATCGCTGCAACATACTTATTCAGTAATGCAAAGAGTGGAACTGCAGATAGTACATTTTTACTGAATCTTCTGTTCTACATTATTATCACACTGATCATTACGGTGACACTGACGAAGATGATGTATGCAGGAGAAAATACAATGGTTGTAGAAGATGCACTTTCAAGAATTGACAGTATCTTAGAAATGCAGCCACTGAAAGAAACAGAAAAAAAAGAAATACCGGCAGATACTTCGATTACATTTGAAAATGTATCATTCCGTTATAAGGGAGCATCAAAGGATGAGATCCTGTCACATGAAGTGCAGGATGGTACAACAATGATGGATAATCAGGGATATGATATTGCATTCAAGAATGTCGGATTTTCTTATAATATAGGAGATGCGGTATTAAAAGATGTCACATTTACGGCAAAACAGGGCGAAGTTACCGCACTGATCGGTCCATCCTTCTGGATGAAGCAACGGCGTCTCTGGATGTAGATAACGAGACGATGATACAGGAATCCCTGTCACGACTGATTAAGAATAAGACGGTGTAGTTGCGGAAAGTGGTACGCCGGAAGAATTGAAGAAGAAAGACGGCATCTATGCGAATATGATGAAGACACAGCTAATGGCAGCAGACTGGAGCCTGTAGATAGCAGAAAGACCAGTGGGGACAGAAAAAAAGCTACTTTTTCACGTCTCCACTGGTCTTTTTTGTTTTATTTTCTATGAATTAGTGGTAAAATATTGAAGTATTAACGAAAAAATGAGAGGAAAAAAGAGTATGAAACAAAAAAATAGCTTTAGCGGGCAGATTGGCTTCGTATTTGCAGCAGCCGGAAGCGCAGTCGGCGTGGGAAACCTTTGGCGTTTTCCATATCTGGCAGCAAAAGATGGGGGAGGACTTTTCCTGATCATCTATCTTGTGCTGGTATTGACGGTTGGTTTTGTGTTACTGACTACAGATATAGCAATTGGCCGCAAGACGGGAAAAAGCGCAATCTATGCCTATGAATCAATGAGAAAAAAATGGAAATTTCTTGGAGTGATCACATTCCTGGTTCCGGTATTGATCATGACTTATTACGCGGTGATTGGTGGATGGATCTTAAGATATATCGTGATCTATCTTACAAGTTCAGGAAAGCAGGCAGTAGCAGATAACTGCTTTACTTCATTTATCTCTTCTCCGTCTTCCGTATGGTATGGACTGATCTTTATGTTCCTGACTGCACTGATCGTATATAACGGAGTAGAAAAGGGAATTGAACGAGTTTCCAAATTTATCATGCCGGTTCTGTTGATCATGGTAATTGGAATCGCAATTTTCTCACTTACATTAAAGACTACGTTGGATGACGGAACGGTCCGTACAGGATTACAGGGACTGAAAGTGTATATGAAACCGGATCTGACAGGAATCACGATTGGACGTTTCCTTCAGATCACACTGGATGCAATGAGTCAGTTGTTCTTTTCACTGAGTGTATCTATGGGAATTATGATTACATATGGATCTTATGTAAAGAAAGATGTAGATCTGAACAAAGCGGTATCGCAGATTGAAATTATGGATACAGGAGTTGCATTCCTTGCCGGTGTTATGATCATTCCGGCAGTATTCGTATTCTCCGGACTGGATGGTATGTCAGCAGGCCCGGGACTGATGTTTGTCTCATTGCCGAAAGTATTCTATTGTATGGGAGTGGTAGGAAGAATCATCGGAATTCTGTTCTTTGTGCTGGCAGGATTTGCGGCGTTAACATCTTGCATCTCGGTACTGGAATCCATTACCGCAAACTGTATGGAATTATTCCACACAGAGCGTAAGAAGACGACCAGAGTGTTATCGGTGATCTACCTGATCGCAACAGCAGTGATCGCACTTGGATACAGCGTCTTCTATGTAGAAGTTGCACTTCCAAACGGAAGTACGGGACAGCTTCTGGATATCATGGACTATATCAGTAACAGCTTTATGATGCCGTTTATTTCACTGTTATCAGCAATCTTGATCGGCTGGATCATGAAACCGTCATGGATTGCGGAGGAAATGGAACTGAATGGCGAAAAATTCAAGCGTAAAAAGCTATATAATGTGATGATGCGTTATATTATGCCAGTCATTATGGTGATTTTATTCTTGCAGTCAACAGGTGTGTTGAATCTGATTATGAAATAAGAATATATAGAAATCGTAGTTTGAAAGGAAGTCGGAGAAATCTGGCTTCTTTTTGTAATCTGAGTATGTGGAAAAGTCAATGAAAGGTGTTGAGCGTATTGATTTTACTTTTTGCTATTAACTAATAATTGCAATTGTGTATAGTTTTATGTTAAAATATATTAAATAATAGTAATTTGGTTTAATAAAGTATGCGATATTATAACAGGAGGGGCAATGGGGAAAGGTTGGTACTAGCAAATTAGGAGAGTTATAATGCTATTTTGATTAATCAGAATAAGAATCAGAAAGAGCGGATGAAATTATTACGACAGTTAACGGTACAACAATTAAATACATTGGAAGCGGCAAGCGTGAATAATCTGATTAAGATTTGGAAACGGAGATAGATAAGAATTAACTAAAAATGAAATAAAAAGTAAAAATATATAACCAAAAGGAGAGTAGACTAACATGAATACAAAAGCAGAACATGCAGCAGAATTACACCAGAGAGGATGCAACTGCGCCCAGGCAGTAGCCTGTACATTTTGCAAAGAATTCGGAATCAGTGAAGACGATATGTTTCGTATTGCAGAAGGTTTTGGTCTGGGTATGGGCGTGATGGAGATGTGTGGTGCATTGTCTGGAATGGCAATGATCATCGGCCTTGATAACAGTCAGGGAGGCACAGAAGAAGGATCCAGAACCAAAGGGGATACATATAAGAAGATCCGAAGCAAAGTAGAAAAATTCAAAGAGAAAAATGGTTCCTGCATCTGCCGGGAGTTAAAAGGTGTGGAGACAGGAAAAGTTCTCTGCAGTTGTCCACAGTGTATCGCAGATGCCGTAGCTTTGACAGAAGAATATCTGGCAGAGCAGGGAAAATAAAGTCTGGATAAAATAAAGCTCAGGGAAAATGAAATCCGGGAAAAGTCAATGCATAATGGAGAAAAGAAATGCGATTAAAAAATATATTAATTGTTGTAAAAGATATCGAACATTCCAAACAATTCTATCATGACCTGTTCGGACTGAATACAATTCTTGACAATGACGGCAATGTGATATTAACGGAAGGCCTGGTACTTCAGGACGAAAAGATATGGAAAGAAGTTCTGAATAAGGATATTATTCCGGAAAATCATGCCAGTGAGTTATATTTCGAAGAACCGGATATCGAAGTATTTGCCAGAAAGCTTGAAAAGTTGTATCCTAATGTTAGGTATGTCAATCGGCTGATGACACACAGCTGGGGGCAGAAGGTGGTCCGTTTCTATGATCCGGATGGCAATCTGATCGAAGTAGGAACACCGATGTAAAGAATTTTGGAATGATAACGGAGGATAAGAAAGATGGGAGTTCAATCAATTGATGCAGAAGATGATCAGTTCGCATATCGTTACGATACACAGTTACTGATCGAGAGAAGAGACGAAGATCTGGATGAAGATGATATCGCAGATTATATTACAGAACATTTTGAAGGTAACAGTCTGATCGCAGCAGGTGATGAAGATCTGGTGAAGATTCATTTCCATACGAATGAGCCGTGGAAGATACTGGAGTATTGCAATTCTGTTGGAGAAATCTTTGATATCGTTGTGGAAGATATGATCCGTCAGGCGAATGGACAGCAGGGATAACAAAGAAAGCATTGAAAGAAGATTCTTCCCTGAAATTCCATCTTCAGAACGCCAAAGATCACGGAGTGACACAGAAAGAGATCGCAGCAGTGATCACACACGCGGGATTCTATGCAGGATGGCCGAAGGCATGGGCAGTATCCGATGAAGAATACGGAAAATTGAAATAATCCTACCGAAGTATAAAAAATGTGATAAAATGGTTGCAGTCAGGAAACAGATTGCAGCCATTTTTTGGGTATCGCCATGTGTTCGTAAGGAGCTGCCAGTGGCAGGTCATGTAGATACAAAAGTATGCAAGAGAAGTTGCTGGCGGTCGATTCTGAGGATTAACAGAGACAGAACATGAAAGGACAAGAATCATGAAGATAACATCAGTTGCAGTATTAGGTGCAGGTGCGGTAGGTTCCTATGTGATCTGGGGACTTGCGGACCGTGAAGATATAAAGCTTGGCGTGATCGCCGAAGGAGAGAGAAAGGAAAGACTGAGCCGTCAGGGCTGTGCGATCAACGGAAAGGTCTATCATCCGGAGGTGTGGACACCAGAGGAAGTAGAAAATGTGGATTTCCTGATCGTTTCGTTAAAATACGGTGCATTACCGGGAGCATTGGAAAGCATCCGAAAAATAGTTGGAAAAGATACCAGTGTAATGAGCCTGATGAATGGCGTGGACAGCGAAGAGATCATCGCGGAACAGATTGGAAAGTCACACATTCTTCCGGCTGTGATTAAAGTAGCGTCACACAGAGAAGCGGACGGATATCATTTCGATCCGGAGACAACACTTGGGATCATCTTCGGTGAATATGAAGCCCCATACGAAAGTGAAAGGGTAAAGGCGGTGAAAGAACTGTTTGCCGGTACGGGAATCCATTACCGCTCAACGGAATATGCAATAGAAGAAGTGTGGTGTAAATTCCGTCTGAATGTCTGCAATAATCTGCCACAGGCAATCCTGGGAGCAGGTGTTGGCTGTTACCGGGACAGTGAACATATGAAAGCAATTCAGAATGGTTTGAAAAAAGAACTGGAAGCAATTGCAGAAGCGAAAGGAATTGACATCAGTAAAGCGGACAGAATGTCCGGACGGGGAAGTGCGGTTCCGCCAATGGCCCGTTATTCCACATTACAGGATCTGGATGCAGGACGTCATACGGAGATCGATATGTTTTCCGGAGCGCTGATGCGTATGGGAAAAGAACTGGGGATTCCAACACCATATAATGAATATACCTATCATATGATCAAATCACTGGAAGAAAAGAATGACGGCAGATTTGCCTATACAGGAGAGGAAGAACCAACCTGGTCGAAATAAAAAGTTTGGGGAAGAGATATGTTAAAAAAAGAAGAAATGATTACACTTTTAAAGAATGACGTAGTTCCGGCACTTGGCTGCACGGAACCGGTATGTGTAGCACTGTGCGCAGCAAATGCAGGGAAAATGACGGAAAATAAGATCCGCTCGATAGAAGTGGAAGTAAATGCAGGAATCTATAAAAATGGAATGTCGGCAGGAATCCCAGGCTGTGATTATGTAGGACTTCCATATGCAACAGCACTGGGAGCATATCTTAAGAATCCGGAAAAAGGGCTGGAACTTCTGGAAGATATCACACCGGAAATTCTGGAACAGATGAAAGAACTGTGCGGTATGGCTGCTGTATCCGTGAAGATTAAAGAGCAGGAGCAGGGATTGTATGTGAAATGTAAGATCAAGACAGAAGCAGATATGATCACATCGGTCATCAGAGGAACACATACGAATCTTGTATATCTGGAGAAAAATGGAAAGATTATATATGAAAAAAATCAGGAAAACGGACAGGCATCAGATAATGCTCTGATTGAGGCGTTGAAACAGATGACAATTGCACAGATCCGCCAGGTTGCAGATACAGCTTCAGAGGAAGAATTACATTTCCTGATGGATGGAGTGGAAATGAATGAAAGACTGGCAGCTTATTCCGAAGATAAGAAAGTCGGAGTAGGAATTGCAGATACGTTTCGGAGTGAAAAAGGTTCAGAGGTGTTGAAGAATGATCTGCTGACCAGAATTATGCTGAAAGTAAGTTCGGCAGCCGAGAGCCGTTTGGACGGCTGTCCGCTGCCGACGATGAGCAGTTCCGGTGCGGGAACAAAAGGTCTGGTAGTGATCCTGCCGGTCAGTGAAGCAGCAGACGCATTGGGAGTGTCAATGGAGAAAAAGGTGCGTGCGCTTGCAATTGCTCACCTGGTGAACCGTTATATCAATGCTTATATAGGAAAGCTGTCACCGATGTGCTCCTGTGTCATGGCATCATCAACGGCTGCATCCGTAGGAATTGCTTACCTGCTGGGAGGCAGTGACGAACAGCTTGGGTATGCGGTGCGAAATATGTCCGGGACGGTAACAGGAATGATCTGTGACGGCGGAAAGGTCGGCTGTGCAATGAAGGTTGCAACAGGATCATCGGCAGCCCTGCTTTGTGCGCTGACGGCCGTTCATGATGCGCCGCTTCGTGTGAGTGACGGTATCTGTGCAGAGACACCGGAAGACTGTATCCGTCATATGGCACAGATCGGTAATCAGGGGATGGCGCAGACAGATAAAGAAATCATTCATATTATGGAGAAGAAAAAGTGATAACAGAAAAAGTGAAACAACAGCATATGTTTTCAAATAAAATGATCGCCGGTATTCTGATACCGGTCGTTCTGGAACAGTTATTGAATTCAATTATGGGAACGGCAGATACGATGATGGTAAGTAATATTGGATCTGCAGCTATCTCGGCAGTATCGCTGGTGGACTCTATCAATATTCTTGTGATACAGGCATTTTCGGCACTGGCAGCAGGAGGAGCAATTGTCTGTTCACAGTATATCGGACAACAGAATAAAAAGATGGCGAATGAATCTGCAAGACAGGTGTTATTCATCATCACGGCCATCTCGATCGCAGTCAGTGTGTTATGTCTGGGATTTAAGAAACCGCTTTTGCGCCTGATTTTTGGTTCAGTAGAAGCTGACGTTATGAGAGCCTCAGAGACATATTTCTTTTATACAGCTATTTCATTTCCGTTCATAGCGGCATATGATTCGGCGGCATCCATTTTTCGCGCGCAGGAGAATACGAAGGGTCCAATGCTCATTTCCATGATATCGAATGCGATGAATATTGTTGGAAATGCAATTATGATCTGGATTTTCCATATGGGAGTTGCGGGTGCGGCAATTTCTACACTGGTCTCCCGTATATTCTGTGCAGTGGTAGTATTGATTCAATTAAGAAAAGACCGGCAGCCAATTGTGGTAAGAGATTACCTGAAAATCCGTCCGGACTGGGCGATGATCCGGAGAATACTCGGGATTGGAATTCCATCCGGTGTGGAAAACAGTATGTTCCAGCTTGGAAAACTGGCGATACAGTCTACCGTATCAACATTAGGTACAACTGCAATCGCAGCCCAGGCAATGACAAATATTCTGGAGAATCTGAATGGAATGGCGGCAATCGGAGTTGGCGTAGGGTTGATGACAATTGTAGGTCAGTGTATGGGAGCGGACAGAAAAGACGAGGCGGTCTATTACATAAAAAAATTAAGTGTGATCGCAGAAGTGGCAATCATTGTAAGCTGCCTGCTGGTATTAGCATTGACCAGGCCTGTGACAGTTCTTGGCGGCATGGAGCCTGCAAGTGCAAAGATGTGTTTCCATATGGTAACCTGGATTACGATTGTGAAGCCGATTGTATGGACGCTGGCATTTATTCCGGCATACGGACTTCGTGCGGCGGGAGACGTAAAATTTTCTATGATCACGTCGTGTCTGGTCATGTGGCTGTGCCGATTTTGTCTGTGCGTGATACTGATCCGATTTCTGGGATTTGGACCGATGGGCGTCTGGATCGGTATGTTTGCCGACTGGACAGTGCGTGCAGTAATATTTACATGGAGATTCCATAGCAGAAGATGGTTAAGGTATAAGGTGATTTGAGAAAAATAAATCATAATCGGGAAAATAAAAGGAGAAAAAAATGAACGAATTATATGAATTGATTGAAAAGAGAATAAAAGAATCGGGATATCCACGTCAGATTTCAGGAGCAGATGTGTATGATGATATTTGTGATCAGATTGACGGAAAAGAAAATGGAACATATCTGCTGCTTTCGAAATTTGAGGATGATGTGATATTTGAATATCATATTACTATTAATGACGAGGATTTTAATCTGGGAGTTCTGACAATGAAAACACCGGAAGGAACATTCGAAGTAGATTTTGATAAGTAGGAAAATATCAAAAATAAAAGATAAGTCGGGATATTATTAAAATTTAAGGTAAAACAATGGAAAAGATGGAAAAACATAAAGAGATGGATATGCTAAATGGCGGTATTGCAGGAAAACTGATCATGTTCGCAATACCGTTAGCATGCAGCAGTATTTTACAGCAGCTATTTAATTCAGCAGATGTGGCAGTGGTCGGACGGTTTGCCGGGGATAAAGCACTGGCCGCAGTTGGAAGTTGTGTAGCACTGGTAGGAATCTTTGTAAATCTGAATGTAGGGCTTTCTGTTGGACCGAATGCGGTTCTGGCAAATCTGATCGGACAACAACAAAGAAAAAGGATTAATGGTATGGTCCATACGATTCTTACTTTTGGTGTTCTGACCGGAATTGTTCTGATGTTTACAGGTATGGCAGTGGCAAGGCTGGTATTAGAAGCTTCCGGGACACCGGCCAGTGTGATAGATGAGGCACTGCTTTACATCCGGATTTATTTTATAAGTATTCCATTTATGGTCATTTATAACTTTGGATCGGCTATACTAAGAAGTTATGGGGACAGCAGACGGCCTATGTATTATCTTCTGGCATCAGGAACGGTAAATGTGATTCTGAACCTGATCTTTGTAATTTGTTTCTCCATGGGAGTAGAAGGCGTTGCAATCGCAACTCTTATTTCAAATATACTCAGTGCAGCACTGGTACTTATCCATTTATATAGGAGAGAGGATGAATTCCAATTCCGGTTTCATCAGATGCGGATTGAAAAAAATAATCTGAAAAAGATATTGATCATCGGAGTTCCTGCAGGTATTCAGGGAGCCATCTTTTCTGTCTCGAACGTATTTATTCAAAGTGGAATCAATTCATTTGGAGAAAATGCGATTGCCGGATCCTCTCTGGCATTGAATTTCGAGTATTTTACTTATGATATTGCAGTGGCATTTGCACAGGCGGCTGTTACATTTACAGGACAGAATTATGGTGCCGGTAATCTGAAAAGATGTAAAAAAATCTTCTGGGAATGTATGCTTTTTGGAATTGGATTTACGCAGATTCTTTGTATTATTTTCATGATATGGGATGATTTTTTTGTTGGGATCTATACAACCAGCACGGCTGTAGCTGCATTCGGATTAAGCAGATTACATCATGTATGTTCTCTGGAAGGACTGACTGCTACTTATGAGGTAGAAAGTGCGGCACTCAGAGGAATGGGAAAATCTTTAGAACCTTCAATTATTACGGTGCTTGGAACAGTGGTATTCCGTGTAATCTGGCTTTTGACTGTCTTTAAGATGGTTCCGACATATGAGATGCTGATGAATGTGTATGTTGCATCGTGGATCTTTACCGGAGGGGTGTTGTTACTCATCTATCTGAAACACATGAGGAAGCTGGAGAAGAAAGCGATAAAGTAGTTGTAGAATTTTAGTTTGTTATTATTATGGCGGCTATCACCAGTCGGTGAT
>AUXO012084118.1_pt1 | contig 16311 bp, 26 predicted proteins | sample 768731 | NCBI WGS metagenome assembly AUXO01 (sample SAMN02715735, study PRJNA202380) | gut metagenome | biome: sheep rumen | host: Ovis aries | place: New Zealand: Palmerston North
ACCGTCAGGGCAATACAAATTAATTGCACACAATCTACTTTATGATCACACACCTGACCTCTAACTCGTCAGGCACGGGGCTTTCAATCTTTTTATCAACACATATGTTTTAAAACACTTTCTAACACCATTTTTAAGCATTTTAAGACACATTTAACACCACCTAATATAAATATAACCACCTAACATAAAAAGCACCTCAAATAAAACATCCTCACAAAGATAAAAAAGTTGTAAATTAATTAATTTTATTATTGACTGGGGTTTGGTTTGGTGGTACTATTAACTTGTACCTAGGAATCAGGTACAATCAATCTTTACAAAATTTTTATTTTTATCATTTGTGCTATTTTAATTAGTAGCACTGGTTAGAGGACTTAATTAAATTTCAGTTTTTTCATGAATATTATATTCCTTTATAGTATTTAGTTCTCTAACCTGTAGTACTAATTAAGTACTGCTATAAGTTGATTAAGGATTCTGGTGATCTAAAATTTCCGATTATATATCCTATACATCATTATTAAAAAGAAAGGAAATATCAACTTATAGTTTCATGTTTATTCTCTAAACTGAAAAGTGCTACCTAGTTGGTAGCCTACTGTAGTCAATGAAAGGAGAGTTACATCCATTCTTTATTTTATCGACTACAGTAGGGTGCTAATTATCTGCACTAATACTATAAGGAAAGGATGATATAAATGAATAGTATTAACATTATCGGTAGATTAACTGCTGATCCAGAACTAAAATATACAAGTAAGGAGAAAAAAGCTGCTGTAAATTTTTCAATAGCTTATAATTCAAGTGAAGAACATGTTGATTTCTTCAATGTAGTAGCATATGAAAAAGTAGCTGAAACTATTGCCAAGTATGTTAAAAAAGGAAATCAAATAGGAGTATCTGGTAGATTAACAACTAGAACTTATGAAGTTGATTCTGGAAATAGAACTGTAACTGAAATTCTAGCAACTAATATCACTTTAATAAATTCAAAAAGTGAATAATAAGAAGAGCATGTAATTGCTCTTTTTTTATTTTTAATATATAATATTAATATAGAAAGGAGCATGTAACATGGAGATAGGTGAAATTATCAAACTTATAACTGATAATGGTATAGGTATGGCATGTTTAGCATTTATACTAGTAGAACATTATCATTATAGTAAGTCCTTAGAGGCATCAATGAAAGAACAAACTGATACATTAAGAGAAGTATCAGAAACATTAATCAAAATGAATGAAAGAATCAACAACTTAGAACTATGCAGAAGAGAAAATGAAAAGTAGGTGATAATATGTTATTAAATGACTTTATTAATAAAACTAGGGGAAAATATAATGATGTACCATGGGCTAAGAAACAAACTAATCTTTATAAAGAGTGTGTTTCATTAGTACAATGTTATTTACATGATGTACTTATGCAACCTGCTAAAGCTCGTGGAAATGCTAAAGACTGGATAAAAACCTATGTGAATGAAGGTTTAGGAAAAGTAGTTAGTAAAGGTAAGTATGGAGATATAGTAGTATTTAATAATGGTAAATATGGGCACATAGCTATTTTTATAGACAATAAAACTATTTACGATCAATATAATGGTGCTAAAGCAAACTATAGAAAAATGGGTAAAAATCCAGTGTTTCTAAGACCAAATGTAAAAGTAGAACAATATTTCATCAAAGGAGAATATAAACCTAAGTATGAGAAATGTGTAAGACTTTCTCCTAAAGTAAGTATTAATAGAATAAAAACAGAAGATTTAATGGAAGCATTACAAAAAATATGTGTATCAGATAAAAATGGATATGCAAAAACTAGAATAGACTCTACTTGGAAATTTGATAAATTTGTATTTGATTCTAACTTTAATATCTGGGCTTTAAGAAAAGGTGTTAATACTGATCTTTATGTATGTGTACAAGATTCAACTGGTAATCAAGCTACTAGGGTATAATTTATGGCAAATTTAGTAAGAAATGTAGCTCCATTTATAAATGTAACTTTTTGGGTTACTCAAGAGTTTGGAGCATCAACTGGTACAGGAACACATCATGGAGTAGATATTGCTACTGCTACTGTTAGTTCTTTACTTGAAAGAAGAATATACAGCATAAGTGATGGCACAGTACTTTATAGAGGTTATCAACAAAATGGTTTTGGTAATTATATTATTATTAAAAATAATGATGATACTGCTTTTTTATATGCTCATTTAGATAGTATTCAATCTTTATCAGTTGGAGATAGTGTTACAAGAGGAGAATGGATAGGAACTGAGGGTTCAACTGGTTATTCAACTGGACTTCATTTACATCTTGAATATCAACATCTTGTAAATGGTCAGTGGAATTATTCAAGTAATATTAATGATTATCTCAATCCATGTACTTATATGGGAATTGATAATATAGAGGGTAGTTCGTGGATTTATAACGGAACACCAGGTCCTACACCACCAACACCTACAAAAGAAAAGAAGCACAGGTTTCCATGGTTTATATATCAGAATAATGGTTTTGAGTAACTATTGTTTTTTAATAAAATATGTTATAATAAAGGAGGAAATAGATAATAATGAAAAATGAAGATTTAGAGGTAATAACTTCTACAATTAAAGAAACTTTAGGGGATGATGCAACAGCACAAATTGCTGATAGCTTAGGGTTACTTATCACAGAAAACACAAAAGTACAAAGTACCTTACAAGAACAAGAAAAAGAGATCCAATCACTAAAGGAAAAAAATGAGAGGTTAGTTGCAGCTAATGCAAATCTTTTACAAAGTGTTCCGATAGCTAAACCATCTGTAAAAGAAAAAGAAGAAACAAAAAAATCTATTTCAATAAGTGATTGCTTCGATTCTCGTGGCAATTTCAAAAGAAGTATTTAAGAAAGGAAAGTGATTTTTATGGCATTAAGTGGTTTAAAAACTAGTTTAAATGCTCTAAGAGAAATTAGTTCTGAAATTTATCACAAATATATTCCAGAATTAGATGAAGATACAGATATTTCTAGATATGCTGAACCTATATTTACTGTTCCAGAAGTATATAATGAATTTTGTAATGCTTTAGTAAATAGAATTGTTTATACACAATTTGAAAACAAATCATTCAGAAATCCATTTGTAGTACTTGATGGTGATAGAATTCCATTAGGATATGCAGGACAAGAAATATATGTAAATCCTGCTAAAGGAAGACAATTTAATGTAGATGATTTTGCTGGACTATTAATTAAATATGAAGCTGATGTTAAAGTTCAATATCAAACAATTAACTCAGATATTCAATATCCAGTTACATTTACTAGACAACAATTAAAGAAAGCATTTGTTTCATGGGGAGATTTAGAATCATTCATTGATCAATTATCTAACTCACTATATAATGGATGCTATATTGATGAATACAACAAAGTTAAAGAATTAATTGCTGGTGCTTACTCAATGAATATTGCTCAAGTTACTACTGTTTCAGCTATCAACAGTGAAGCTAATGCAAAAGCATTTGTTGCTAAAGCAAGAGAATTATTCTTAAATTTCCAAGTTCCATCATCAAACTACAACTCATGGGCTAAAAATGGTGGTGCTGGAAGACCTATTGTTACATGGACTAATCCAGAAGACATTGTTTTCATAGTTCGTAATGATGTAAGAGCTTACATGGATGTAAATGTATTAGCTGAATCATTCAACATGGATAAAGCTACTCTATTAGGAAATATCCTAACTGTAGATAACTTCAATGTATATAATGAAGATGGTACTCTTCACTATGATGGCTCTAATATTGTTGGTATAATTGCTGATAAATCATTCTTCAGAATTAGAAGACAAGACATGTTCATGGATTCATTCTACAATGCTAACAACAGAACTATCCAATACTACTTAAATAACATTAAGATGTATGGTATTTCTCAATTTGCTAATCATATGGTATTTGCTACTGCTGAACCAACTGTTGCACCAACTGCTATTACTACTGATGTAACATCAGTTGAAGTAACTGTTGGAAAAACTGCAGAAGTTAAGTTTGAAACTATTCCATTTGCTGCAAACGGAACTATAAGTTATAGTGATGGAGCAAGTGGCGAATTCTTCACTGTAGCTGCTAAGACTGGAGATAATAAAACTGCTGTTCTTACTGGTGTAAAAGCTGGTACTAACAAGACTTTAACAGCTAGTGCTACTGATCCAGATGGTGAAACAATTACTAAGACTGTAACAGTTAAAGTAGTTGCTGCTAGTTAGTTAAATCTCAAATAAAGGGATGAGGGATTATTCCCTTATCTCTTTTATTTATATAGAAAGGAGTGAGAATTATGGCAATAACTCCAAATACGGAACTTTATTTACTAGAAAGTCCTTTAGAGTTAGATAACAAAAATCAACTTACATTTGCTAGTAAAGAAGCTCAAGCAAATTACTTTTTATCATTACCTAGAGCTGAAGCATTTAACTTCACATATCAAAGAAAAGATAATGTAATTCGTTTTCCAGCACATATTGATTCTATTATTCAGTATAATTATGTTATGTATAAAAATAAAAATTATTCTGATAAATGGTTTTATGCTTATATAGATAGAATGGAATATATAAATGATAATTTAACATATATTTATATATCTACTGACTGTTACCAAACATGGATGTTTGATATTAATGTAAAAAGAAGTTTTGTAATTAGAGAACATGTAAATGATGATACATTTGGTGCTAATACAGTTCCTGAGGGATTAGAAACTGGTGAGTATATTCAAAATGGTGATATGACACCATTTACATATCTTAGAAATAGTACTGACTGGACACATGGTTATTTCCCTAGTGAATTTATAACTTGTGTAGGTTCTAATAGAGATTTAACTGTAACTACATTTGATCCTATATATGGAAATATTGATCCAGGATTTTTCTCTGGTGTAAGATATTATGTATTTCCTTTAGCAGCTGATTTTTCACTTTGTTTAGAAAAACTTGCTCAAGCAGGTCATGTAGATGCTATTGAAAGTGTATTTTTAATTCCAGAATCATGGTTATATTCACCTGATCCACATTGGATTCAACCATTTGGAGCAGGAAGTTACAGAGTAGGTTACCCTGATATAGACAATATTCTTAACTGTGGAGGTAAGAATATAGATATACTCATGAAAAATAGTATTGATGGTTATACTCCAATAAATAAAAAATTGCTTACAAGTGAATATAATTATTTATATGTATCTAATTTTACTGGTGCTGATACTACTTATAAATATGAACATTTTTTAGGTTCAATTAATAATGTAAAGAGTTGTAACTTCCAATTAAGAGGTTCAATAGGACCAGGATGCTCTATAGAGTTAGTTCCATCACAATATTATCAAACAAATAATTTATATCAAGCTGCTTCATATTCTTTACCTGCTCCTAAGTTACCATTATGTAACTGGAATAGTGATCAATATACTAACTGGTTAGCACAATCTGGAGTTAATAGAGCATTAAGTTTTGCAGGAAGTGTTGTTTCTGGTGTTGCTGGTGCTGCTATGATAGCAACAGGTGCAGGTGCTGGAATTGGTGCTGGTTTAATTGCAGGTGGTATTGGTGGAATTATCAGTCAAGCTGCTCAAGTACACGAACATTCGTATGCTCCTAATAGTAATTCAGGATCATTAAACTCATCTGATATTAATTTTATTAATTCTAGATGCTTTGGTTTTTATCCTATGAGTATAAAAGCAGAGTTTGCTCGTAAAATTGATAGAATATTCAGTGCTATTGGATATAGAGTAAATGAAATGAAAATACCTAATGTTACAGGAAGAGCTAATTGGAACTATGTTCAAACTCAAGCATGTGCTATTTTAGGAGATATACCTCAAGAGGATTTACAAACTATTAAAGATATGTTTAATAGTGGAGTTACATTCTGGCATAATCCTGCTACATTTTTGGATTATTCACAAAATAATGCTATAATTTAAAATAGAAAGGAGATGCTAATATGGGTAGAAAAATAAAAAGTGATGTTAAAAATTCATTAGGATTCTTAACAAGTCTATATGATAATGTTGCTACATATCAGGACTATTTAGATAGAATGACTAAAATATGTTTATCCATGTTTGAGTGGGAGAATCTTCCTGATTCAATGGATGCAAGATACTTAGAAAGATGTCTGTTCTTTAACGGTAAAGCTGCTCTTTTACATGATGAAACCTTTGGTTTTATTAACACTAATACAGCCGATAATGGTTATATTAACATATATGGTTTACCAACTAAATTAAATTGTTATGCAGCTTCTAATGTATTTCAAAGTTATAGAGATAAATACTCAGGACTAATTAAAGAAGTTGATGATGTTGATAAATATGCTGTTTTAGTTATGAATAACTGGAACTGTGTACCAACAGCATTTACTATTCAACTATTTGCAGAGAGATTAACTCAAGCTCAATTAGTTTGTGATGTTAATATCAATGCTCAAAAGACACCTATTATTCTACTAGGTTCAGAAGAACAAAAACTTACTTTAGAAAATATGTACTCTGAATATGATGGTTCTAAACCTATTATATATGGTGATCCTGATTTAATTACTAATGAAGCTTTTAAAGCATTAAAAGTAGATGCTCCATATGTTGCTGATAAAGTAACTGCTTACAAGAAAGAAATATGGAATGAATTCTTATCATTTATTGGTGTAAACACAATAGATGTAGAAAAGAAAGAAAGACTTATTTCTGGAGAAAGTAACGCTAACAATGAATTTATTAACCTTAACCTAGAAAGTTACTTAGAACCTCGTAAAAAAGCCTGTGAGGAGTTTAATAAACTATTTGGACTAACTGGTGATAAGGCTATTAAAGTTCGTGTTAGAAGTGATTTAATGAACCTTATAAAGGCAAATGAATCTATTGTAACTGATTATCAAGATGATGGAGTAATCAATGGAAGTGAGGTTGGTAAAAATGGCTAAATATACAACAAACTTCTATTCTCTTCTAAACATGGGTATTTACACTAGAGAAGATTTAAAATCATGGTTTACTAATTATGAGTTAAGTGATTATTTAACTGAGGAAGAAATACAAGTTATTGGAACTCGTGGAACATGGAGTAAAGACAAGTTAGCTGATAAAATAATTGATACTTATTTCTTTAGAGAATTTGGTCTTGAAACTCCAGCCATGTTTAAACATTATGCAATGATCAAAATGAAAAATATAATGGAATCTAAACTTCCACTTATATATTCAGCATCAATTAAATATGATCCACTAGTAAATGTTGATTTTACTGAAAGTTTTGAAAGAAACTCAACAGGAACAGCATCAAGTTCAGGACTTAATGTAAACTCTGATACACCTCAAGGACAAATAAACAAAGGTGCTATTCTAAATGGTTCATTTGCTTCTTCTACATCTGCAGATGAATCTGATGGTTCTACATCATCTAATGAAGAATATCTAAAGAGAATAAAAGGAAATTCAGGTGTAAGTGCAACAGCTCAAAAGATGGTTGAACAATATAGACAAAACATCAGAGCTATTGATTATGAAATAATTAAAGAATTAAAAACATTATTCATGGGAATATATTAGAAAGGGTGATTTATATGCTTAAAAAATGTTTATTTAATAGAATTCAAATAGGTATGATTCCTTTATCATATAAAGAATCTTTAACATATGAAGAGCAACTATTATGGTTACAAAAAAACCTTAATGAGGCTATTGAGTTATTAAACCAATTAAAAGAAGATTTTGACAACATAGATTTAAACTTTGATGAAATCGAAGAAAGAATCAATCTTTTAAGTGAAGAACTAGTTCTAGTTAGAAGTAGAATATCATCATTAGAAGAAAACAGTGTTACTAAAGAAGAATTAGCAACTGCTATTGATACTTTAGAAACTGAGTTAAAATCTTTAATTAATGAAGAATATTCTGTATTAAAAGAATATGTTGATACTCAAGATGAAAACTTACAATATCAAATAGATCATTTTGATGTAGGTAATATTACTATACTAGATCCTACTACTGGTTTACAAAGTTCTATACAAACAGTAATAGATAATATATATGACCAAACTCGTACTGATGGAATATCTGCTGCTGAGTTTGATGCTTTACAATTAACTGCTGAGGGATTTGATGAAAAAGAAATAACAGCATTTAATTTCGACCAACATGGCAAAACTTTATTAAGTGACTAATAGATGTTATAATTATATTAGAAAGGTAAGGTGATTATTATGGCATCTACAAACAAAACAGCTCATTATGAGCTATCTCAATATGTATCTTCTGATAAACCTACTTACTTAGTAGATTATAATGGAGATATGGCTAAAATTGATACAGGAATCAATGCAGCTAAAACTACTGCAGATGGTGCTTCTACTGCTGCTACTAATGCTGCAAGTGATGCTGCTAATGCACAAAGCACTGCTAACACTGCTGTAACTAATGCTGCTGCAGCACAAACTTCTGCTGATAGTGCTAATACTAAAATTGGTACTCTTGCAAACTTAAATACTACTGAAAAAACTAATTTAGTTGGTGCTACAAATGAAGTTAATACTAAAATAGGAGATTTAGCTAACTTAAATACAAGTGTTAAAACTTCTGTTGTTAATGCTATTAATTCTATTGAAACTAAAATTGAAGAATTAGATAATTATACTTCTACTGAATCTGATACTGGTAAAACTTGGATTGATGGTAAACATATCTATAGAAAAGTAGTAGATTGTGGAACTTTAGTAAACAATAATACTAAGAGTGTTAACCACTTAATCTCTAACTTTGATAGATTAGTTGATATGTTCCTAATATGTCATGTTAGTACAGGTTACTACTATACTGCTAACATATATGGAACAACAGGTTTATTTGATGGTAAACATGTTGCAGCAAGAATTAATTCTTCACAAATCCAAATTGGTTGTGATGGAGATCTAACTGCTCATGAAGCTGTTGCTATAGTTGAGTACACTAAAACAACTGATTAGAAAAAAAATAAAAACTAGAACAAATGTTCTAGTTTTTTTTATCTCTTAATTGTAAAATCTATAGCTTGTTTAAAATCAGTTCCACAAAGGTCACTTGCATAGAATATATTAGATTCTCTAAAGGTATCTAGAATCTGATGTAATATAGGATTATTAATCGTAACATTATATATATCTCTTTGGTAATATCTACTTGTTTTTATTTTATCTGATATAACTATTGTCTTATCCTTTATCTCACCCTCATAAGGATAGATATACCAGACATTTGACACTCTATCGGATAAATACTCCCCTATGAACATAAAGCCCTTAAAATCAAATATAATACGGTATTTAACGGTATATTCTTTATAGCTTTTTGGTAAGTGTGGTTGAGGATCTGTTTGCCATGAACCATCATTAAGCATTTTGGAGTGTTTTCCAATAGTGTGAGAACTACTTCCTGTTGATTCACAAAACTCTATTGCTATCTTTACAATATCTCCATCAGATGATTCTTGCTCTACTACTTCAATTGAACCTTGCTTTTGTTTTCTAAATGCTTGTTTTAATCCCCAGTCTTCTATATAAGGGCATACTCTACTTATAGAGTTACCTACTAACCATAGTCTAGTGGTACATCTTTTTCTATCTACTGTACAATAGAAGTTCATTAGTTTAGTTGGTTCATTAGATAGATATGGATGATCACGAACCATGAATTCTTCAAATATTATATCATCAACATCTAAGTAACTTGCTCCTGCATAGTTTTGTTCTGTAGATAAAGCTACAACATATCCTATCTTTTCTCCTCTTGTTGTTTTACCTGATTCAACATCATAATTAGATAAAAATAAATTCTTTCTATACATGCTTATACAATTATATTTACCATCCGTTAATTTATATACATCTACATCACTAAAGTATTGCTCTATTTTCTCACTTGAAATTTCTTCTTTCCATCTTCTCATCAGTATAAATCTCTTACCCGTTTTTAGGTACTTTATAACTGCTTTTTTATGTTTTAATTGATATGACTTACCATTACTTCTTTCACCATATATAAGGTTAAAATCAGCATTTATGGAATCTATTTTATCCATGTTATAATGGACTATTTTCTTATTTGACATATATTATCATCTCCTTATATTAATTATATCAAATAAATAAAAAAACACCTAATCGGTGTTTATTTTAATATTAAATATATTTATCCACTATTTCATAGATTTTATCTAATGCTTTAGAATTCTCATTAGCTTTTTGTTTAATTATATTTATATCATTATCACTTTCTAAATAACAATTAGATTCTTCATCTATTATGTTATAAATAGATTTTATATCTTCTGACATTTTAGTAATATCAGATAATAGGTCATTTAATACATCTTTAATAGCATTTAAACTTTTTTCTACTTGATACTCTCTTATCTTATTTTCTAACATATCTATTCAGTTCCTTCTATTAAAATAAAATTATCATTTTTATCAAAATATATGTATATTCCAGCCCAATTTAAAACACAACTTTTGCATCTTTCTAGTTGTATATAACTTGTTGCATTTTCTACTTGTAAACCACATTGTCCTAAATGATATTCTTCTTCACTATATTTTATATTAAGATCATCTAATAATTGTTTAAATTCTTGTTTACTCATCTACTTCACTCTTCCTTTATTCCACCATTTATCAATTTCCCATTTACATATACCAGGTACTGAATTGATACAATCATATAAAATACAACTAAATTGCTCATGCGTAATATCAAAATTTACTTCTGGACTTCTTAAAGGATATTTATACCACCATAATTTAAAACCTGATGCTTTATGTTCAAAATTAGGTAAAGGATTTTCAGGTTCATTCCAGTCATAAGGTCTAATTACAAATACATCATTTTCATATTCTAATAGATCTATACTTTCATTGACAAACTTTTTTTCTAAAATATGATAATATAAATCTTGATTAACTTGTCTTTCAAACAAAATTTTTTTCATATTATTCATTATTTACCATCCTTTAAAATCTTTAATAGTTCACTACAATTATCAGTTGATAAACCTGCAGTTACATCATCAAAAAAATCATTATAGTTTGCATTATTTTCTATATATTTTATTGCTTTACCAACTTTATTTACTTGTCTTTCCCAACTTTTGATAGCATCTTCCCAAGCTTTTTTTAACTCTTCATTTTCTTTTCTTAATTTTTCAATTTCTCTATAAGTTGCTCCAGATCTTCTTCCTCCATACATTACATGTACTTCAACTGGTAACTCTTTATTATAATATTTACTCATCATTACTTGCCTCTTCTTCCTCTAATCTCTTTAGATTAATTAATTCAGTTTGTTTAACTTGATACCTATATGGTTCTAATACTTTAATTGCTTTTTGAAGTTCTTCTGAATCAAATCTTAATTCATTAAATAAATCTAAATCTGCTGAATCAAATATTGCTTTTAATAATAGATCATATTTGAACTTATCTTTCATTAAACTATCATACACAAACATATCAATACTTACTTTGTTCTCCATATTTTCACCTCATCTATTCCAATAAAATATCCTAAATTATCTTTAGTGTGACCATAATAGGCTATACTAGGTGCTATGAAATCTCTTCTATTCATATAATTAACTAATGCTATATTATATTCATTTAAAGGAACTTCATCTACATTTACTATTTTTTCTAGTCTAATCTTTCTATTATGTTTAAAGTATTTTCTAATACCTACTTTAATTACACCTGTTATTGGTGTCATTTCAAATGTTTGGTTTTTCATTATATTCCTCCTCTCTATTAATAATTTAATACATTTAATTAATAATGTCAATAAATAAAACTAATAATTTTACTCATTAGTTCATCTGGAGAATCTATATCAGTTAGGAATACTATAGTAAAGATTATCTCTGCTAGTAAAATGAGATTTTAAGAAAATATGTTTGGATTATTTTATATGAATTAATTATTTAATAAGTTTATACAAATTATATAGATTCCCCAGAAGAGCTAACAAGCTCTTTTTATTAGTCTTTAATATTTGACATTTCTTTAGAAAGTTCTTCTAAATCTTTATTGAATGAATCTCTTAGATCCATTTGTTTAACAACTAGTTCAACTTTCTTCTTTAAATTTTCGACTGTCTTATCAGATACTTCTTCCCCTGATAAATATTTATTTAGATTTCTTATGTCTTTTTCGTTCATCTTCCTTACCTCCCAATATGAAATCATCTAATAATATTAATTTTTTATTATCTTTTGTTTTTATATATGAATCTTTCTTTAAGTAGTTTCTTAAACTTCTTAATGCTGCTAATCTAGTTTTACCTAGAATTCTTGCTAATTCATCTATACCTATACATGAATCATAATATTCTTTATCCGTAAGATTATACATAATAAAGAATGTTTTATCATACTTTTTCATTTCTTTACCTCAGCTAATAATTTATTTTTTACTTCTTCTGATATTTTATGTTCAGAATATAACTCTAATATTAATGATGTTATGTTAGTAATCTTTTGTAAAAGTTCTAACTCATTTTTAACATGATTATACTTGCTCATATTCTTCACCTATATCATAAACTTTGATGTTAGTAAAAAATCTAGATCTTCTGATAAACTTATCTCTTTCAAATTCAGTATCAAAATATTTCTTGAAAGTTTTACCAGTTTTAAGACTTATTAATATTAAATATAACCTCATCTTAATAACCCTCTTTCACAGAACTCTTTAGTATTTCCTGAATTGATGCAATTATTAACTGAATTTTTTTCTACTCTTCCATTTATTGTTAATAGAAATAATACTACTAATAGTAATATAAGTATTATAATTTTATTTTTATCATCTTTTATCATTTTTAAACCTCTTTTTTTAACTTCTCTAATTCTTCGATATTTTTTTCTAACTTACTTCTTACTTTTGCAATTTTTGTTGAAGTAGTTAAACCAAAAGTTATATTTGACACTGTAGTGTTTTCTTCTTTAGCTAACTTTGTAATGTTAGTTTTATCTATAACTTCCTTAATATATTTTATATCTTTTTCTTTAGTGTTCATATTATACTCCTATTTTAGATTCTATAATAATTAAGCAAATTCTATATAAACTAGTAGGATTAACTATCTTAGAACCTTTTACAATTTCATCAATATTAATAATATAAACAAATTCCTTTTGATCCCATACATAAATGAACATACCATTTTCAGCTTCATTTAATGTAAATTGATATTCTGGAACATGTTTATTTAATAAATCAATTACTTGATTATATATTTGTTTCATCTTCCTTTACTCCTCTCTCTATAATAACAATAATACTTTTCATTAATTAAGTCAATACATTTTTATAATTCCTAGTAAACAACCTGTAAAGATTAATATTACCATTAAAATAAAGGATATTATTACTGCTAAATAATTCAATCTTTTATCTCTCATTTTTATCACTCCTTAAATATTGCTCTCTTACTTGATTCATCCGAAAGTAGATGAGCATAATCCTCAGCCTTACCTAATACATATGTAGTAGGTAATATGCAGCAACCTGATTTATCAGATACTTTATAGTCTTTATCATTATAATCACTTAATATAACCTCTTTTTGCTCCTCACAATACATCAAAAGGTTCTTATTAGTATATTTATGATCAAATACTAAATCATCTCTAAAATTATTCAAGTCACCATTTAAACACTTAGCTCCACTTTTAGGAACTCCTGAAACTGTAATCTTAATATGTTCTTGCATATCTCCAGTTTCTTTATTTTTTTCTTTTATCTTGACAGCATACTTTTTAGCACCCTGTGTGATAAATTCTTCATAATGACCATCTGAATCAAATACTCCAAGTGGTCTTCGAACACCTTTTACATCTTTAGGACTAAATCTTTCGATTGGTATTCCTAAATATTTAGATGCTGATTGTAACTTCTCTAGTACTTGTTTATTGTAATCTTCAATTACTTGTTTGTCATAACCCTCACATACTTTAATTGAATCAGTATCACAATAGACTACATATTCATCCAATTTCATGATATTTTTCTCTAAGTTTCTTCTTGCATATGCTGTTACCCATACTCCAGTAGAAAATGATAAAAAACCATCTTTTTCTTGCTTATTAAGTTTGTCTATTATATCAGAATTGCTAAGTGGTATTTCTATCCATTCACCATTATGTATTTCTACCTCATCTCTAATTTCATTAGTAACAGTCATTCCATATATAGAATTGAATCTTGATTTTTCTTTTGAATATTCAAGTTCATATTCTGGATTATTTTTATAAACTGTTTTCTTTACATACTTATCTAATATGAAATTAATAAGTGTAGGAGGTAGAAAACTATAAACTGAATAGAAACATTCTAGTATCTCATAATTACAGCTATATGCCTCTAAAATGACCTCTAAATCGACATCAGTGAGAACTAGTTCTAATTCTTTAGCTTCTATTATTCTTCCATTGTCTTCTTTATAATCTTTTATATATGTACATTTGCTTTTACTTATAAAATGGTTATAATATCTACTCTTTACATTTGTTAGTCTTATAACTACTAAATAAGCAAATAGTTTAGTGTTCATTTGTTTTATATCAGTTATATTTATAGGTTTAAACTTTGTAGATGGATATTTTTCTACAACCATACAATATGGATAACTTGATGTAAAATCCCATGAATCTACATTCTTAATTATTTCATCTGCATATATCCAGTTTGCATGTGTATATCCACCTGAAAAACCTTTAATAAGTAAATTATAAATATGTGGATCAGTGTTTATACTTCTTCTCATCCATTTCTTATATTTAAAATTACTTCTTACTAATTCCTTTAATTCAGTTCTAACATGTCCTGTTGATGTAATAGGTATAGTTTTTACTGAATCATAACTCTTTAGCTCGTATTTAATATATTCATATACTACTAGACAGTCATATTCACAATAACCTAATTCTTTATCAGTAAGCATAGTATCAGAATGTCTTAATTTATCATAATCAAGATCTCCTACTTTTTTCTCTACTGGTAAATTAAATAATTTAGGTAGTTTTGCTAAACTACAATTGCTCATCATATAAGTACATCTAAACTCTATATTAAAGTCTTTACATAATGCTTTCATAGGTTTGTGTGCTACTCTTGCATTTACTGAATCAATATTTATAACTGATTTTAAATACTGAAACTCAAATGCTAAATTATGTATAAATACATACTTTAATTCTGGAACACTGTCATAAAGTTTAGCTAAGAATAATTTAAACTCTTCCCATGTTCTACCATAATAAACTTGCTTTTCTATACCAAACATCCATATGTACATATTACTTTGTTTTATAGCACGATCCTTTTCTTTCTCTGTGAGTGTTTCATAATCACATGCAGGAATGATTTTATCATCTAATATTATGTAACTGGATGTTTCTATATCGAATGAATATATTGTATTATCATATCTTTTTCTTTTACCTAATATCTCAGGTTCATGACCTTTATACTCTTTCCAATATTTCATTCTTATCAACCTTTATTCTTAATATATTTATTATATATCTTTTTAATAGCATCAGCTTGACCTTTATCAGGACTTTCATTTATGTAAAGTTCCATATATTGCATAAACTGTTCTTCTGTTAAATCACCTGATTTAGAATCTAACATAATTGTATATGCTGACATAGAATCTAAACCACTTGTAGCTTTAGAATAATTTATATCTTCAAACATTTTATGAAAATCTGATATTTCTCTATCAGTTAAAGAATTAACAAATTCTTCATTTTGTGTCATTTTCAATAAGGTTTGTCTTTGTCTTGTTGTTATTTTCTTTAATCCTGATTTAGTTGATGATTCACTTCTTTGAAAATCAACCAGTGCTTTAGTTATTGCTCTTAGACTTGTTGGTTTTAAATTAACTAAGTTTTTAATATTAATGATCATCTTTTTCTTATTAAATAGTTTCTTATTACCTACTTTAATATCAGCTAATTTAGATATAAGATTTTCAACAGCATAACTAGACCTTTTATTAGTTCCAAGATTCTTAATCATCTGATTAACTAATTGAGCTTGTTTCTTTACTTTAGGTGCTTTTTTACTAGAGTATGTTATGGTTCTCTTTAATCTTGCTATATTTTTACCTTTTGCCATTATTTCACCATCCTTTCCTATGTATCGTAATTTAAACTTACCACCCTTTCCCCTCCCAGTCAATAATAAAATTAATTAATTTACAACTTTTTTATCTTTGTGA
>AUXO013749863.1_pt1 | contig 16311 bp, 14 predicted proteins | sample 768731 | NCBI WGS metagenome assembly AUXO01 (sample SAMN02715735, study PRJNA202380) | gut metagenome | biome: sheep rumen | host: Ovis aries | place: New Zealand: Palmerston North
AATTAATGTTTACCATTTTAGATTTACTAAATAAATAAACATAATATTTCTCTTTTTCAATTAAGCTTTGTGCTTTTTACTTGATTAAAAAAGCATCAAATGATAAAATTTTCTATGACTTTAGGAGAATTATATAATGAGTAAAAGAGAATTAACTAGGCTTCAACAAATTGAACGTTCTATTATATCTACATATCGTTCTAAATTATGGGCACCATTTATTAAAGCTTTAAAAGAATATGAGTTGTTAAAACCAGGTGATAAAATTTGTGTATGTATCTCTGGTGGTAAGGATTCAATGCTATTAGCTAAGCTTTTTCAAGAACTTAAAAAGCATTCTGATTTTGATTTTGAAGTCAAATATCTTGTAATGAATCCTGGCTATAATGAAATTAATTTAGATTTGATAAAAAATAATTTACAATTATTAAATATACCTGCAGAAATTAAAGAAACAGATATATTTGAAATCGCAAATAATACAGAAAAATCTCCATGTTATTTATGTGCTCGTATGCGTAGAGGCGCTTTATATAAATTAGCCCAAAATATGGGATGCAATAAGATTGCACTTGGTCATCATTATGATGATGTTATTGAAACATTTTTAATGTCAATTTTAAATAATGGTTCAGTTCAAACAATGTTACCAAAGCTTCATAGTGAAAACTATGGTGGAATGGAAGTTATTAGACCTCTATATTTGATTAGACAAAAGGATATTATTCAATGGATGAAGTTTAATGATTTAAAATTCATACAATGTGCTTGTCGCTTCACAGAAGAGATAGGTAAAACTAATGAAGCAGAAAATGTATCTAAGAGAATAGAGACAAGAAAACTTATTGCTTATCTTGAAAAAAATAATCCTGTTGTTGTTAAAAATATATTCAAAGCTCAATCTAATATTAAACTTGATATGCTGTTAGGATATAAGAAAGATGGAGTTGAACATAATTTCTTAGATGAATATGATTCAAAAGAAATAATATCAGAAGATTAAGCGTTTTAAACGCTTTTTCTTTTTTTTAAAGAAAAAAGTGCAAATAATTGCACTTATTCTTTAAATGTATATTTTTCATCAATTTCAGCATCCATAAAATCTTTTTTATCTTTTTTTGCCTTATTGTCAATTCTTTCTTCTTTATCATCCTTAAAGAAATCCTTAGCATTCGCTTTATACTTATCCCATTTAAAATTGTGGAATAAGATATGATATACAGGAATTAATAAAAATAATACCCACCATGGATGCCATTGCTTTGTTGTAAATCCTATAACTAGATATGCTATTACAACAATTAGATCAAATGAAATATATAGTTTTTCAAGACCTAGTAAAACCGGCATAAGAGGAACAGCTAAAAAGATTAATAAAGGCCATCTCCACTCAGCTGTGTAATATCCTGTTAAGACATAGGCAATAATACATATTAATAAAGTTGTGGCTGCAATACGTTCACGAATAATAAACCATTTTTCTTTTTTTGTTAAATCTCTCATTATAATCCTCTCCTTTTTAATGCGTCTTTAATTGCTTGACCAATAGTTTTTGTTACTATTTCATCATTTAATAATATTTTACCACTTACATTAGAATAATCACTACTTTCTGCTTCTCCATACAAGTTTACTTCACCAGAAACATTTGATACATCTAACTCTTTAACTTCTAGATTTAATACTTCAATAGTAGAACTAACATTATCAATATCTAGGCTTTTAGCTTTAATTTTATTTATCAAAACTTCTCCACTTACAAAGCTTAATTGTATAGAATTTGCATTAAGTGATGTGATATTTATTTTACCATTTACACTATGTATTTCTAACTCATCTACAAAATTTGTAAAAGAAGTAAAATCATTATTTTTATTCACTAAATTAATTTCTAAATTTTTAATTACAATATTCTTACCAATTTGTACTTTTATTGCACCTTTACATTGCCTTAATGCTTTAATTTTTCGTTTAGGCTCAAGTGTAAAAGCAGAAGAAGTATCTTCAATTTCATATAAATCTTTAACTTCATCACTTGAATATAATACTTTTATGCTATTACCTTCTACAGTTTCAATAATAGACTTATCAAGTGAAACTAAATTAAGTGATATTTCTTTATATTCTTTTTTATTTTGGCTATTATTAATATAATTCATTACAATTTCATGTGGTGAACCAAATCTTTTTAATATTTCTTTATCACTTAATCCTGCTTCTTTACCAAGAAGAGCTTGTCTTTTATATTTGTCTAAAATTGAATAATCTAGATTGTTTTTATCTAATTCGCTCTTTAATTCTTCAAAAAAATTATCCATCCCTATATCTCCTTTAATAATTCCTCAGCTTCATCAAATGTAATTTCGTTATTTTTTAATTTTAATAAAATAGTGTCTTTAGTTAATTTTTCTTCACTAAATTTTGTATTTTTCTTAAATCCTAAATCCGTTTGAACCATTTCTAAATATTTTTTTACAGTAGGATAAGAAATATTTAATTCTTTTTCAATTAATGAAATGTTTCCTGCATTCTTTAAGAAAACTAAAGCAAATTGTTGTTCATCTTGACTTAGATAATCGAATTGTGACAATTCGAAATCACCACTTATTTTAGAATTACAGCAATTGCATTTTAATTCACTTACATTTAACTTTTCGCCACAAATCGGACATTTTCCTAGTAAAACTTTTTTCAAATTTATCACTCCTTAACATTATTTTAATATTTTAATTAAAAAAATCAATAGATAAATTAAAATTATTTAATATAAAAATAAAAAATCTTAATTATAGAATTAAAATATTTAATTATTTTCGATAAAACAATTTTTTCTTTTAATTTAATTAAAGAATCTCCTTTACATAGATTGTTAATTATGATAGAATTTTATTCGTTTATTTTTAAAGGAGTAATTATATGATTTGGATTTTATTATTATATGTACTTGCACTTATAGTAATGGTTTATTTATCAATTAAATTAGGTGATTTAGTTGATCTTCTTGATAAAAAGACTAAAGTTTCTGGTGCCTTTATTGGTTCAGTTTTACTTGGCGCTGTAACATCACTTCCTGAACTATTTACATCTATATCTTCAATATTTGTTGTAAATAACCCTTCTCTTGTAATTGGAGACATTATGGGAAGCGATATTTTTGATTTAGTAGCTGTAATTGTTATTACATTTATTTTCGCAAAGAATTTCTTTTCTGCAAAACTATCTGCTAAACTTCATTTAATTAATTTGTTAGCACTTGCTATTATGTATATGTTTGCACTTTATGCAGTATTTGCACCTGCTAGTCATCAATTAATGTTAGGAGATATTAATGTTATATCAATTATTATCTTTGTTGGATATATCATTCTTTTAATCTTTAGCCCTAAAGAAGCAGAGGAAGAAAAAGAAGAAGTTGATTCTAAATTAACTATTAAACAAATTTTCTTATTATTTATATTGTGTGCTGTTTTATTGATATCTGTTTCTATAGGTCTTACATATTTAACTGATATGATTTGCAAACAAGTATCTTGGCTAAGTGGTACAGTTGGTGGTGCAATATTACTTGGTATTGCAACATCTATACCTGAAATTATTTCTACATCTCACCTATTTAAGATTAGAAACTATGATGCTGGATTTGGTAATATGATTGGCTCATGCGTATTTAATTTTTCAATCATCTCATTTGCAGATTTTATATCATGGCGAAATGTAAATGGACCAGTTATTTCTGAACGTGGAATTTGGATGGCTAACCATGATTCAAAATTATTATTAACATTTGGTACACTAACTTTAATTGCACTTGTTGTATTTATAACGTTAAAGAGTTTAACTAAGCTTGTAAAAAATGAGAAGAGTTCATATATTGTCACAGGTACATTTGCTGTTTTAGTTACTGCATTCTATTTATTAACATTTATATTATAATTATTAAAAGTGTTGCAATGGCAACATTTTTTTATTTTTAAATATGTATAATTAGTATTGTTGAGGTATTAATTATGAAAAAAGCTTTTGTAGATAAAAATATTTGTATTGGCTGCGGTTTATGTGAAGCTACTTGTTCAAGTGTTTTCTATATTGATGAAGATAATTTAGCAAACACTTATGATTCACTTGATGAATCTAATATTGATGATGCAAATGACGCATTAAATAATTGTCCTGTTGGTGCAATTAGAATCGAGGATAATAATGACTAAAGGAATTAAAATTTTAAGAGATGAACATGATATTATACTTTCATTAATTAATTTTGCATATACAAATAATTCTTCTAATTTAGAATATTATAAAGATTGTCATGAATTTATAAAAGAATATGGTGATGGATTACATCACAAAGAGGAAGAAAATATTTTATTTAAATTAATGATAGAAAATTTAGATGGATGCGTTAATTCTATTATTAATAATGTAATGCTTTATGAACATAGATTAGGTAGAGAAGCTAATCAAAAACTTCTTGAGTCAATTAATAATTTTGATATTTTAAGTGCTCATGATGCGTTAATTGAATATTGTAATGTCTTAGAAGAACATATTAATAAAGAAAATATGGTTTTATATAATATAGCAGAAGAAAACTTTAGTGAGTCTGTTAAAGAAAAATTTAATCGATTAATGGATGATGCTGAAGAATATGCTAGAAAAGAAGGAAGACAAGGAAAATATTTAGCATTATTAGAAAAAATTAAAAAAGAGGCATAAGCTTAAATAAAATATGTCATAATCTTTTTAAATTATTGATTTTTTTAATTTAAGTTAAATATTTTATTTATTGTTTATGAAATAATTTTAGATTAATTAATAAATGAAAAATAAAAAGGCTGTTAAGAAACTAATTTGTTCCTTAATAGCCATTTTTATTATTGATGATGAATATAGTCATCTTTATTAGCACCACTTGTAACAATTGTTCTAGGAGCTACATCTTTTTCCTTTAGGCAAAGAATTAAAATACCTAATGCAATATCACCAAAAATGATAGTTAGAACTCCAGGAGCAATTAATTGGTTTTTATGATTTGTTTCCTTAACTTTAGTTAGTACGGCACTACATACAGCAGTAGTAATTGCAATACATAATATGATAAGAATTGCTTGTTTACTTGTAAATGCACAAGAATCTTTACCTGCAGTTTTTGACATGTAAATGATTAATACTAGCATTACAATAGCTCTAATTAAAATAGTAATTAATCCATAGATTTTTACAGCTAATCTCATAATTTTCTCCTTTTTCTTTAGTATATATATTATAGGTCATGAGATGATTTTTTTCAATCATTAATAAAAAAAAGTCTAATTTTACAAAATTTAAATTTCACTTATATATTATAATGAAAATTTTCTATTTTATTTATATATAATTTTGTAATTTAATTTGATTTTAATCTTAAAAATTAATTTAAATTAGTGTAAAATAGATTTAGGTGATCATATGAAAAGAAAAGATTTATTAAAAAAATTAGGATATACTATTCCACAAGAAGCTATTAGAAAGGTGTTTATTGATACAGATTTTTTAAATGAAGCAGATGATCCATATGCTCTTCTTCATTATATTATGTCTCCTACAATTGAAATAATGGGTGTTGGTTCTACGCATTATTATAAAAAGAAGGCGGTTGATGGTGCTAAAGAATCTATGTATTCAATTAGACAAATGCTAGACATTATTGATGTATCTGATATTGACGTATATATGGGTTCTAATGTGCCACTTGATGTAGATAATATTGAATCAACAGAAGCTAGTGAACGCATTATTGAATTAGCGCATGACGGATTAATTTATGTTGTTTGCCATGGTGCTTTAACTAATTTAGCAATTGCATTAAAAAAAGAACCTGAAATTGCAAAAAACATTATTGCCATTGTTAATGGAAGTAATATTAATAAAGTTAATCGTGCTGAATTTAATATTTATCAAGATATAAGGGCTTCTCAAATTGTATTTGAATCAGATGCTAAGATTATTCTAATACCTCAAGAAGTATATTCAAAAGTAGAAGTGCCATTATCAATGTTAAAATTTAAATTGAATAAAGTTGGTCCTATTGGTAAGTTTTTATTCGATTTAATGGAATCTTGCAACTTATCTGATTTTAACAAACATTTCTTATTAAGAACAGGAGAGAATTGGACACTTGGAGATAATGCCACTTTAGCATATTTCTTGATTAATAATTATAGAGGTCTAACAGAAGAAAAAAGAGGTTATACATTTGATAAAAATGGAATAATTAAAATTATAGAAACTGATAAAATTTTTACTGTATTTAAAGATATAGACGCTAATTTTATCTTGAATGATTTCTTTTCAAAATTATATCTTTTATTTAGGGTAAATGATTAATGAATAATAGAAACTTTCCTAAATATGTTTATGAGTTTCTATACAAAAAAACTATTCCAGGATTTATTACAATTATTTCTTTAGGCATTCTTGTATTAACGTTAGATTTATCCCTTGGCATTATTTACAAAAAAGATGCATTTATATGTATTACTTCTATTACAATTATTTATTTTGTTGTCACTTTAATATTAGTTATATTGTTTTTACAATATTCAGTTAAATATACTAATAAGTATACCTTTGATAAATCTTTATTATTAGCTTCGTATGTAATTCTTAATGATATAAATAATAATGAGCTTGAAAAATATATAAAAGATGATATTTTCCTACCATTAGGTAAGAATATTAAAGATCTAGATATAATTTTTGAAGCATATACTCATGAGGGCTTTATTGATTTAGGCATAACATTTAGTGATAAAGATAAATCAAAATATATTGAATTAAATAATGAACTTCTATCTTATATTAAAAAATATGATTATAGGATATTAAATAAAAAAACATTTAATTTATTTATACATGATAAATATCATTTTTTAAAATATTTGTTTAAATATAATGATACTATAAAGATTGAAATGAAATTAAAAAAATAGTGATAATTGTTGGGTACATATTACACCCAACAATATCACTATTTTTTATTGTTTTTTAGATTTTTATTATCGAATTTTTCAAAATTAGTATCTATATTAGGTCTAATTTTACCTTCTTTAATAAGCTTTATTACTATTTTTGAGATTTCAGGATCAAATTGAGTACCAGCACATTTTGTGAATTCTTCAATTATATGATCTGTTAAGAAAGGTTCCTTATAAACTCTTTGTGTAGCCATTGCGTCATAACAATCAGCTGCACAAATAATTCGTGCAATTAAAGGAATATTTTCACCAACTAAATGCTCAGGATATCCGCTACCATCATAACTTTCATGGTGATATCTAGCTCCTAATGTTATATTTGGGATAGTAGAGATACTTGATAATATTTTGCTACCTTCTACTGTATGACTCTTAATTACTTCAAATTCTTGGTCAGTTAGTTTTCCTGGCTTGTTTAAGATAATATCAGGAACAGCTATTTTACCAATGTCGTGTAAAAGTCCAGCATAGTAGATATTTTCTATTTCATCAGGACTAAAATTCATTTCTTTAGCAATTTCTCTTGAATAATAACCAACACGAAGTGAATGACCATTAGTGTAGTGGTCTTTTGCGTCAATGGTTCTAGCAATAGCTTCAATTGATTCTAAAGTTATAGTTCTATATTCATTTTGCCTTTCTATTGTTTTTTTAACTTTGTGTTTCAAATAGAAGACGTTTGTAATAATTAGAATAAATATAAACCATGCAACAATAATAATCCAGAAGCCTGCTACTTCATAAAATCTCTTAGCTTTTTCAAATGATATAGTGATTACATCACTTTTTCCAAATTCGTTTTCTACATAAATATGGAATTGATATTTTTTTCCTGATAAATTTGTATATGATACCTCATTTATTCCATCCGCTAATAGACGATATTCTGTATCTTCACCATCAAGCTTGTAATAAATTTTATATTCAGGATTAATTTTATAACTTATGGCATCAATTTGGAATGTTAAACGAGCTGTTCTATTAGAAATTGTTGTATTATCTATGTCACCTAAATCTTCTCCGTTTGCATATATATGAGATACAACTAATTTAGGAGGAATACCATTAGTTTCTGTTCTATCTAATTTATATTGATATACTCCAAGACTTGTTACAAAGTAAAATGAATTAGTTAAAGGATCATATTCACCACTACCATTAGCTGTTATGCATCCGACAAGTCCATCAGTTAATCCTACAATGCTAGAGGGAGTATTTGTTTGTAATATATCATCAAATTCATAAATTTTGATATCTGTTGCGATATAGTATTTATTATTTATGTGAAGTATTTCAACAATTGAACCTTCAAAATTATAATCAAATTTTTTAGAAACATTATCTTTATAAATGTATAAATCATTATTTTTATTATAAATTAATGTATCATTAACTTTTAAAACCTTTAATGAAGGATATATTGTATCCTCAATAAGCTTATATTTAGATTCACTATTAAAATTAATGTCTAATGTTGCAATACCAGTATCTTGTAATACTAGATATATAGTAGAGGAATCTAGGTAAAAATATAATGGTTGAATATCTAGTGGAAGAGTTGTATAGTTTGTACCATCATATCTAATTATTTCATTATTTGTTGCGATAAACAAATAATTACTATCACTTTGTATATATCTTATATCTGAGGCATTAGTTTCATGTGATGTATATAAAGATAAGTCTATATTTTCATAATTTCCTAATCCATCATATTTTATAAGATCATAGTCATTAGATTTATAAGTTGCAATATATAAATAGTCATTATAAGTTGCAAAAGCTCTAATACGTGAATCAATATTGTCTAAAGAATAATCTCTAAAATTTGAGATTTCATCATTTGTATCAACAATTTCTATTCCTGATTCAGTACCAACATAGTATTTGTTTTTATATTTTATAAAGGCGTTGCATGTATTTTCATCAATTCGATATAATTTAAAGAAATCAATTACTTTATTTTTAGTTACCTTTGAAACACCTTTTCTACTACTTGCTAGCCATAAGTTTCCTTCAAAATCAAAAATAATTTTTTCAACTGAAGTCGATACTGTTAAATCATTAGCACAATTGATTTCATTTGTTTTAGTATTTATAAAATATAAGCCTTGATCACAGCCTAAGTAATAAATATCACCATTGGATAAGTATGAATTTATATTTAAATCAGAACCAATTGAAAGATAATTGTTTGTGTTATTTAAATAAACTCCTTTTTCATCTCCTACAAGAAGTCCTTTAGAATCGGCATAAACACTAGTTACTATTTTTGAACTAAATGGTTCAAATATTTGGCCATTTTTAAATAATTTTTTATTAGAAATTGTATATAAATCACCATTATAATAACAAAAAAATGTAACTTTGTTAGTGACATAAGATATTTCATCTTTTAAAATATCATATTTATATAATCCATTAGAAGTAGAAATGTAGCATATGTCATCATATACCTTTAATTTTGATACAGAAATATTATCAGATATTTTTAGTTCTCTAAATTTGTTTTTTTGATAGATATATAAATTTTGTTGAGTACCAACAAATATCATATCTTTATAAGAATCAACACTCTTTATTCCTTCTAATTTTATAGAAGAATCATTTGGAGTGATTAATTCAAAAGTTTTAGAGTTATATCTAACAAGACCTCTATATTGAGCTATATAAATATAACCGTCATTACTTTGACATATTGAATTGGCCTTTCCTGTTACAAGACCGTTTGAGTTGTCATATATCGTCTCGGTCTTGTCGGATAAATATTCGCTAGCTTGAGAAGTAGTATTAAACATAAATGGCAATGATAACACTAAAAAGAAGCTAGCAAGCTTCATTTTTTTCATATTAATCATCCTTTTTTATAAATTTATTATAGCATAAATAATATTTTTTTAAATAATAACTTACGAAATTGGTTTTTAATTAAATGTTGTTTAGCTTTATTTTTTCGATATATTTCATAAAGTGAAAATAATATATCCCTTTTTTATAATTTTATATTATAATTTTATTGTTGAAAGTATTGGTGAAAATATGTATAAAGATTTAATATTATCAAGAAAAAGTGTTAGAACATTTCGTCCTGCGCAAATTGATTCTATGACTTATGATGAAATATATAAAGTTTTGGATGAAATAAATAGAAAATATGAAAACGTAATGTTTAAGCTTTTTAATGCTAATGAATTTAACTTATCAAGTAATGTAACACAAGACGAGACATTATATATTGTTGGTAAGGTTAAAAAAGTAGATAATTTTGAAGTTCTATTTGGATATTGCATAAATTGTATTATGCTAGAATTAACAAGACTTAATTTGTCAAGCGTGTTTATGGCAGGTACAATTGATAGAAAGCGATTTGATGATTTATTTTCATTTGGAGACATTATGCCTGGTGTTTTAGCTGTTGGTTATAAAGCTAATTATCAAACAAAAAAAGAACGTATTTTATGCCGTTTCTTACATAGTGAAAAAAAACTTGGATTGTCTGATTGTGTAATGAATACATCACTTAAGCCTTATGTATTTAAAAACAATCAATTAAAGGATATATTAGAAACATCCCTAAATTATGCAAGTGCTAGAAATTATTGTCCGGTAAGAATTATTATCGATAATAATAAGGCTCATTTATTTTTAAAACATAACAAAGCACTTTCTAGTGAACTTGGTGATATTCAAAAAGTAGATTTGGGAATTTATTTATATAATATTGAAGTTTTATTAGAAGAATCTAATTTTCTATTTAGTGAAGAACATTATAATGTATCAGATATAGATTCCCTAAATTATGTTATGACTATACAATTAAAGGGCGACTCTTTATTCTAGAGTCACCCTTATTTTTTTACTTATTTAAATCATTAATTGTTGTTGTATCTTTATGTTCAATTGGTACCCACTTCACATCATGTTTGAATAGAGCTATATAATAGATTGGAATATAAATCATTACAAATGGAGTGAATAAAACGACAGACATTAATTTTTTGAAAAAACTAGCTTTTATATGTTTGTGATATTTAAGCATTGGAAGTAATCCATTAAATGTTGAGCCTAAAATTATTGAGATAAATGCGATTGAGAAGCGAAGTAAGAATATATGTGTGAAATAATATTCTGATTCAACCTTATTTAAGAAAAGGATTAAATGAGTTAAGAAATATAAAATCATGATAGAAGAGGCTATTACTAGCATTGGTGATACATGAATAAACATTTCATAACTTGATAATTTGTTCCTAAAGCCAACATTATTTTTCTTAAATGTATTTTTAAGTAAATCTTTTGAATACTTATGACCACATTGATAAGTACCTTTTACCCATCTTAAATGTTGTGTATTTGTATCTTTCAATTTAGTTGGTTGTTCATCATAGAAAACAGCTGATTCATTAAAATGAATTCTTATATTATTTTTAGCACAATAACATGAAAAATCAATGTCTTCAATAATAGAAGTAAATGGCCAACCATTTAATTCTTTAATTAAATCACTTGATACATAAAATCCTGTTCCTGCTACATATGTAGATAACCCAAGACGTTCTCTTGAGTGATGAATGATTAAATTCTCACGTAAAAACATTAAACCTGAACAAGCGCTTGTTAAGCTTTGATTAAAGTTTTTTGTATCTCTTAATCCTGTTGCGACTTTAGCGCCTTGATCATATAACTTATTCATTTCATATGTGAAATTTTTACTTACTAGATTATCTGCATCAAAAATAAAATAAGCTTCTATATCTTTAGCCGCATCAGTTTTTAATATTTCTTTTATGACATAATCAAGTGCATAGCATTTACCCTTTTTTGTTGTATCAAAATGTTCGAATACTATAGCATTATGCTCTCTTGCAATATTAGCTGTATCGTCAGTACAATTGTCAGCACACACAAATACTTGCATTAATTCCTTAGGATAGTTTTGAGAATAAATTGAATCAATTAAATTGCCAATAACGTTTTTTTCATTACGTGCACAAATAATATATCCATATTTGTGATTTTTTTTAGCTTCACTAAATTTTTTCTTTTTAGTAAATAAAGCAACTACAGGATGAACTCCTTGCATAAAATATATAATCATAACTAAAACAGATAAAACTATATTAATAATCTCAACTGTTAAAACAGCATTATTTTCTAATATCATAAATATCTTCCGCCTTATGTTTATAAATTATACTCTAAATATATTAAAATTAAAAGTTTTATTTAAAAAGAAAAAGACTTCAAAATGAAGTCTAATTTTTCATGTTTTTAAAATGTAATAGCCACTTTATTTCTTCACCTTCAAATTCAGGTTCTATAAGAATTAATCCAAATATTAGATAAAACATAAATGTAATTTCAAGATATGTATTATCTATCATACCGTAAAGAGCTGGATATAAGAAGAAGAGGAAGATTATAAATTTTTTGAAATTGAATTTATAGAATAAACGGCTATATTTTTCAACAATATGATACATAAAGCAAATTGTTCCAAATGTACCTGTTATAACTAAGCTTTCTAGAATAGTATTATGTGCAAATTGATAATGAGGAAATGTAGTTGATACTGCCCATCCACATGGACCAAGTAAACCTATTCCAAAGAATGGATTGGCTTTATAAATATTTATAGAAGATTCCCATATATCTGTTCTTGAAAACCAAGTTGATAAATTTAAATGTTCAGCCAAGCTTGAATTTGTTAAAACTACTATTAATAAACCAATAAGTGCAATACTAATAAATGTAACAAATGATATTATTAACGCTTTTTTATGCTCTTTTGCAAAGAACATAAGACCAATAAATGTAACAATTGTACCAATTAAGGCGGCTAAAACTCCACCCTTACATACAATAAATACAAGAAGTCCGAATAATAATACATAGAATAAGATATAATACCAATTTTTCTTAATATCTATAAAAGCTCTATAGATACATAAAGGCATAGCTGTTAAGAAAATCATCGCAACAGCATTGTGTATTCCCCATCCAAGATCTAGTGCCTTTTCTTTAATCATATATATTGGACTATATTGCTTCGAAATCATAAAAAATATTATTTCAAGAACTAGAAGCAAGCATAAGTACATTGATGCATCTATTAAATCTTCAAATCCTCTTTCAATTGTTGAAATATAGAAATTTATACATATATTTACAAATACTAATCCTATAAATATTAAAATAGGATAATAATAGCTAAATGTATAATTGGTATAAGCATCAGCAACCTTACTACCTATACCACCAAGTGCAAGTCCTATTGAATAAATCATTAAACCAATTGAAAATTTACCAATTTTAAATTTTGGTTTATATATGATTGAATGTACTATGACACCTATAACTTCAAATATTGCTGGGACAAACCAAGAAAACATTATACTTGTTTCGCTACTATTAAACTTAACTTTTCCTATTGTAAATGGAACTAGAAATAATAACAATAATGAAACATATGTATTTTTTGAAAGTATTAATACTAATAAAATAATTAATCCATATATGCTATATAAAGTATATGATAATGCAACATTAGCATAAGTAGTTGATATATAGCAAATAAAACAAAACAATGTTATTATTAGATAAGAATACTTATTATTAATTAATTTATCATACTTTTCCATAAGTAAACCTCTTTATATATGTTTTAATTATATATCAAAGATGGTCAAATTAAAAGAAATTAAGATTTTTTTAAGCACTAAAATTTGGTATAGTTTATTTTTTTAAAAAAATGACTATAAACATAGTGTAGATAAATGTAAAAAAATGGGCGAATAAAGTCGAAAAAATATTTACAAAAAAGGACTAATATGGTAAAATCATTTTAGAAAAAGAAACATTTATTGGCAAAATAAGAGCAATCTTATGACGCAAAGCTATAGGGTCTTTCTAGAGACAGCCAGTTGCATAAAAGCAATTGGCTTTTTTCGTAAATGTAGAAAGGAGAGTTTATGCAAAAGAAAAAGAAAAGTTTAATTTTAATAATTATATTATCTTTAGCTCTAATTGTAACAAGTGTTGCAGTTGGTATTGTTTTGTTTGAATCCTTCGTTTCTACAAAAGGTAAAATAGAAACTTATGGTGCTAATCGTGTTATTGATATTAATGATGCGTCTAAAACTGATGTTTACGTTTCAAGCGAATCTGAAAGTGTGACATTTAATAAAGCTGGAGATAAATATGATTTAGTTGTTGATGTTAATAATAATACAGATTCTATTATTAATTATACATATGAATTCTCATTTGATACCCTTGAGTCTAACAAGGTTTCTTTTGCATCTGCAATTCTTGTTTATTATAATGGAGAATTCATTAACACATTATCAAATATTTGCTTAAATGATGAATTAAAGGTTGAGCGTAAAACACTACCATATCAAAACTTTATAGACGCTAGTACTAGTAGTGCTAATAAAAATCGTGATACGTTCACATTTGAATTGCATAGTGCTTCAGATAAGAGTCAATATGATAATTCCAATAGCTTATCCTTTAAACTAAACGTTTTAGCTAAAACAGCTAATTATCATGATTATATTTATATTAAAAATGAAACAGATTTTTCAAAAGCTGTTAACGATATTAACTCTAATTATTTAGATAATACTCCAACGCTTATTTTGTTTAATGATTTAACATTAACTAAGCAATATACACTAAATAATCCTTTAGTTATTGATTTATATGGTCATGAATTAATTGTTAATTCGAATCTTACTTTGACTAAAGGAGAAAATATTATTAAGTCTAGTAAGAGATTAGACATTTCAAGTATTAATTCAACTGCTAAAATCATATTAAATGGTTCAACAGCTTCTCTAGATTTTCCTGATTTTACAAATAAGTCTGGATTATCTATATCAAGTCTTTATTCAGATATAGTTGATGCTACAACATATGATACAACTAAGGCAGATGAATTAATTAAGAATCAGCTTTCTAGAACAACTGTACTTGGTTTTGTATCTGGAACTACTTTAGATATTTTAAAAGGTTTAAGATTTTATAAACCTTCAATTAGTGTATCTAGTAATTTGACAAATACAAATTATATATTAAGTGGTACAAGCACAGGTATTACATTAAGTGAATACATTATTTATGACAATATTGAGTATCCTATAAAACTTATTGGTAATCAAACTGATATATTATACCAAGAGGTTTTAAATGGTGAATTAGCTTATTTAGATTCTTTATCAGAGGTTGATGAATCTGGTAATATTAAAAACACTACTTCAACTGACCTTTTCTTACCTATTTCAATTAAGAGAAAGAATTGTTCAATTGAATGGGTTTCTAGTGATGAAACTAAGATGACATCAAGTGGTATCATTGGTAAAGATATTAATGCTAATGAAATCATTACATTAACTGCCTATATAACTATTAATGGTCATACTTATACTAGAAGTTATAAAATTAAAGTCATGAGCTTAAACCATGAAACAATTTTCCAATATTTTGTATCTCAATTATCACCAATAACATTAGAAAAGGTATATTCAGGTACAAATGCTGATGAAGCTTATTATTATTTACCTATTCTAGATAGTAATTATGATTCTACAAATTCCGATTCTTATACAGGTTATGATTATAGATCAAGCTATACAACTCCTGAAGTTATTGGTTCATCCGACATAGGCTATACTTGGGAAGGATTTACTAATGTCGCATTTAGTGAAATTAAATATAGTTTAATTTCTACATATAATTTTATATCAATTGATCAAAACGCAATTGATTCAAATAACCATAGTGGTGTTGCGGTATATTTAGCAGAAGCTACTTTCCAAACTTTTGCACAAATTAGCGTATCAGCTAAATTTATTGGTGACGATCAATCATATACTGGCGTTGTCAATTTAATTATTTCAACTGGTTATAATACTGAATTAAATGAATTAGTATTTAATAAAGTTAGTAATGATTTAGGTGAAATAAATATTTTACAAAATATTTTAAATTCAAGAATTGAATTAGGTATGATTGGTGAAAATGGTAATTTCACAATGCGTTCTAATTATCAATCATATTTCATATCTTATGGAATACCACAGGCTAGTAAAGATGTTATCACATCAATTAATGGATATTCTGTAGCAGATGATGATACAAAGACATTAATAAAACAAATCACTTATGGTTCTGATTTTACAATTAGTGATATTAGACAAATAAATTTATATGAAATAGTTATAAATCCTTCAGGATTTAACTCAAATTCAACTGATTTTGGTATTAATACAATTTTAATTATGCCAACTGG
>AUXO018717726.1_pt1 | contig 16311 bp, 13 predicted proteins | sample 768731 | NCBI WGS metagenome assembly AUXO01 (sample SAMN02715735, study PRJNA202380) | gut metagenome | biome: sheep rumen | host: Ovis aries | place: New Zealand: Palmerston North
CAAGCCATTAACGAGAAAACAAAGCTACGAAGTAGCGAAAAAGCACGAAGTACGGGTTTTCGAGTATATATAATATAAGATCCAGATTATGATTTAGGGGATTTATCAGATATTATGTCTGATGTAGAAAGAACCGGATTATAATCTGGATTTTTATTTCATTTAGATTCGGGTGTCAAAAGATGCATTTTATGTTTCAATATGTCAAATTTAAACACTGGTTTTAATATTTATGAAAATAATATAGACAAAATTGGATGCTTGCACAACCTTGCAAAGTTCAGTATAATAATATGCAAATAAGTTTTCAAATTCATATGATAATAGTGAAGCTGTGTGGATATGAATTGTGAAATGTTTCACATACTAAATTTGTACATAGCACAGATATATTGAAGAGAGGCAGGAAGAATGATGAGAGAGTGGGAGAAGAATATCAGAACAGTAGAACCATATGTACCGGGAGAACAGCCAAAGGCTGCGAATGTGATTAAATTGAATACCAATGAGAATCCATATCCGCCAACACCAAAGGCGGTAGAAGCAGCAAAGGCATTGGATTTTGACAGACTGCGCCTGTACCCGGATCCAGAAGCGGCAGACCTTGTAAATGTGATTGCAGATCACTATGGAATGAATTGCAATCAGGTGTTTGTCGGTGTTGGTTCTGATGATGTTATTTCGATGTGTTTTATGACATTCTTTAATGGAAATAAACCGATTCTATTCCCTAATATCACCTATTCATTCTATAGTGTGTGGGCTGATTTGTATCGTATTCCTTATGAAACACCGGCGTTGAATGATAAGTTTGAGATTGTTCCGGAGGATTATTATAAGGAAAATGGCGGTGTCATTTTCCCAAATCCGAACGCTCCAACAGCTAAATATATGGAATTGAGCGCGGTAGAAGATATTATCAAGCATAATCAGGATGTTGTTGTGATTATTGACGAGGCATATATCGATTTTGGCGGACAGTCAGCGATTGATTTTGTCAATAAATATGAAAATGTATTAGTGGTACAGACATTTTCTAAGTCACGTTCAATGGCTGGTATGCGTATCGGTTATGCATTTGGTAATGAGAAACTGATTAAGGCATTAAATGATGTAAAATATTCATTCAATTCTTATACAATGAATGTCACTTCTCTTGCGTATGGCGTAGAAGCAGTTAAGGATGATGCATATTTCAAAGAATGTATCGGTAAGATTATCGAAACAAGAGAATACAGTGCAAAACGTCTTACAGAGTTAGGATTTACCTATCCGGAATCAAAGGCAAACTTTATTTTTGCAACACATCAGAGTGTGCCGGCAGAGCAGATATTTACAGCATTAAAAGAGCGGAATATTTATGTACGTTATTTTAAGAAACCACTGATTGATAATTATTTAAGAATTACAATTGGAACGAAAGAGCAGATGGACAAGCTGTTTGAAGCACTTTCAGAAATTGTAGGAGCATAAGGAGATAGTTGTTTATGGCAATTCCATTTGAACAGCGGAATTTTCAGAAAGAATTAGATAAAAAAATAGCAGATTTTCAGAAAAAAGGAGAGGTTCCGACACTCTTATTACATAGTTGCTGTGCACCCTGCAGCAGTCATGTGATTGCATACCTGTCAGATTATTTTAAGATTACGGTATTTTATTATAATCCAAATATCTCTTATGAAGAGGAGTATCGTAAACGTGTCATAGAACAGAAGCGTTTCATCGAGGAGTATCCTGCGAAGTATCCGGTTTCGTTTATTGAAGGAGATTATGATACAGCAACATATTACCAGACGGTAAAAGGATATGAACATTGTAAAGAGGGTGGAGAGCGTTGCTTTCTGTGTTATGAATTGCGATTGCGCAAGACTGCACAGTTGGCAGCCGAGAAAGGCTTCGATTATTTTACGACAACGCTTACGATTAGTCCGTTAAAGAATAGTGTGAAGCTGAATCAGATAGGCCTTAAATGTGCAGAGGAGACAGGTACAACGTATTTATTATCTGATTTTAAGAAAAAAGAAGGCTATAAACATTCGATTGAATTGTCAAAAGAATATCATTTATATCGTCAGAATTATTGCGGATGCGTGTTTGCAAAAGAGCAGGCACAGGCAGAAGAAGCAGGCAAAGCACAGCAATAGTTGAAATAAGACAAAAGATGAGAATAGAACGAGAACGTTGTGAATACAATAATATTATGTGTGCAATTTAGAATTGCAGGAAGGAAAGAGAAGATATGGCAAAAAAATTCGCAAAAACAGTAGCAGGTTTAGGAGCACTCGCAGTAGCAGGTAAAGTAGGATATGATAAGTATAAGAATGTAAAAGAAAAGTTTACACAGGAAGAACAGGACAGTATTGATGCAGAAATTAAGAAGTACAATGCAATCTGTGAAAAAAAGGTTGTAGAAATCGAAGATGAGGAATTTACAGGTTGTGAAGTAAAAACTGTTGGTGCAAAAGCAGTCATCGATTTAGGACTTGCTGTATTTGAAAAGGACGTTTACATTAATTTCACAAGTACAGCCAGTATGCTTACAATTATCTTACCGGAAGGTGTAAATGCTGCAGATGATATTGAAAAGACATTTAGTGGAGTAAAGAATCTCGTAGATAATGTAGATGAAGAAGGTGTTCATACAGTATATATTATCGGTAAGGCAACATGCAGTAATGTAGAAATTATTCCGGTAAATTTCTATGTAGATGATGACGACGATTTTGAAGATTTTACAGATGATGACTTTGTTGTGGAAGATGATGCAGAAATAGAAGAGGATGTTTTAGAGGAAGATGCATCTGAAATTTCAAAAGAGCAGGCAGAGGAGAAGAAAGAAGTGGACGAAGCAGCTGCGGAAGAATTAAATATTGAAGAAATTCAGTAATAGCACATTGGTGTGAGTTGGATATATTTTCAAATTCCCAATCACAGCGTTGAGGGAAGCGTATCACGCATCATCAACAGATAGTTGATAGAAAATATTCATATCACGTATCAAGTACAGAAATGGAGACATCCTATGAAGAAGATAATGATTGCATCGGACATTCATGGTTCTGCATATTATTGTAGAAAATTATTAGAACGATTCGAGGAAGAACAGCCGGACAAGTTGGTGCTGTTAGGAGATATTTTATATCATGGACCAAGAAATGATTTGCCAAAAGAATATGCACCGAAAGAAGTAATTGCAATGCTGAATCCTCTGAAAGATAAGATTATCTGCGTAAGAGGAAATTGTGATACAGAAGTAGATCAGATGGTGTTAGATTTCAATGTGTTATGTGAACAGGCGTGTCTGTATGTGAATGATACAGAGTTTGTATTGGTGCATGGTCATAAGTTAGATGAGAAAAATATGCCTGCGATTTCAGAAGGGGCATATCTGCTGTGTGGACATACACATGTTCCAAAGATTGAAGAGAAAGAACATTATACATATTTGAATCCTGGTTCTGTCTCAATACCAAAAGAAAATTCTGCACATAGCTATATGATTTTTTCAGATAAATTCTATTGGAAAGATATAGACGGAGCAATTTATATGGAAAAAAATTCGTGATAAGTAACAAAAGATTATAAAAATTTATACAATTTTAATTGCATATAACCATAGATGTGATAGAGTAGACTTAAGATTTTAGAAAGGTTATGCATGAAATTTATGGAGAATTTTAGGAGAAAGCTTGCAAAGTTTATGTATGGAAGATATGGCATGGATCACATGTCAAAGTTCATCATATATATAACATTTGTTTTGCTTTTATTTACATTATTCACGAATAGTTCTATATTATATTTTATAGCATTGATAGGATTGCTTTATACATATTATCGTGCTTTTTCGAAAAATATTTCAAAAAGATACCATGAAAATGAAGTGTACTTAAAGGTAAAATATAAAGTATTAGGAAGATTCAACAAATTTATATTTCGCTGCAAAGACCGTAAGACACATGTGATATTTAAGTGCCCAAGCTGTTCACAGAAAATCAGGGTACCGAGGGGAAAAGGAAATATCAGCATCAAGTGTCCGAAGTGTCGGATTGAATTTACGAAGAGAACATAAGACCAACTGATAAATTCTATCTATGATAAAAATGAATCAATAACAGCGTTGACTTTTTTCTAAAAATTCCATACGATAAAACAGAGTTAGAAATAACTAACTAAATAAATAATTGTATGGAGGACAGGTAAATGAGTAAGGTATCTGTAGTGTACTGGTCACAGACAGGAAATACACAGTCAATGGCAGAAGCTGTTGGCGAAGGAATTCAGGCAGCAGGCGGAGAGGCAGAAGTTGTATCAGTAGATGCAGCGTCTGTTGATACATTAAAGGACGAAGCGGCATTTGCATTGGGATGCCCTGCGATGGGAGCAGAAGTCTTAGAAGAGATGGAAATGGAACCATTTGTGGCAGAGGTTGAAAAGATTGCTGCCGGTAAGAAGATTGTATTATTCGGTTCTTATGGCTGGGGAGACGGTCAGTGGATGCGTGACTGGGAAGACAGAATGAAAGCAGCCGGTGCAGAGCTTGTACAGGGAGAAGGTATTATCTGTAATGATGCACCGGATGATGATATATTAGAACAGTGCAAGGCGGTCGGTAAGGCGTTAGCAGCTATTTAATCAACATATTGCATGAGAAGAAAGTGCGCATGCGTTTTTGGTGCTTGCAGCAGGCAAAAGATAACAATGAATCGAAAGAAACGATAGAAATAATAGAAATAATCAAAAGAAGAAACAAAAGATAAATAATCTGAAAAAATTCAGAAGTATAACATAATATTCGTCAAGTAAGCTATCAATCAAAAGTGGATGTAAAAATGCAAAAGGTTGATAGCTTTTTTTTAAGAAACATATTATACTGATAACAGTTTAAATCATTAAAGTTCAGGAGGAAGTAAAAAATGGCAGAAACAGCAAAGATTTTTTATCAGCAGGATTGTAATTTATCATTATTAGATGGCAAGACAATCGCTATTATCGGTTATGGTAGCCAGGGTCATGCACATGCATTAAACTTAAAGGATTCAGGATGTCACGTAATCATCGGTCTTTATGAAGGTTCTAAGTCATGGGCTAAGGCTGAAGCACAGGGATTTGAAGTATATACATCAGCAGAAGCAGCTAAGAAGGCTGATATCATCATGATTCTTATCAACGATGAATTACAGGCTAAGTTATATAAGGAAGCAATTGAACCAAATCTTGAACCAGGTAACATGTTAATGTTCGCTCACGGTTTCAACGTACACTTCGGTTTAATTAAGGCTCCTAAGGGTGTTGACGTAACAATGATCGCTCCTAAGGGACCGGGCCATACAGTAAGAAGTGAATATCAGGCTGGTAAGGGTGTTCCTTGTCTTGTAGCTGTAGAACAGGATGAGACAGGTAAGGCTCAGGAAATGGCACTTGCTTATGCATTAGGTATTGGTGGAGCAAGAGCTGGTGTTCTTGAAACAACATTCAGAACAGAAACAGAAACAGACCTTTTCGGTGAGCAGGCTGTTCTTTGTGGTGGTGTTTGTGCATTAATGCAGGCTGGTTTCGAAACATTAGTAGAAGCTGGTTATGATCCAAGAAATGCATACTTCGAATGTATCCACGAAATGAAGTTAATCGTAGACTTAATTTATCAGTCAGGTTTCGCAGGAATGAGATATTCAATCTCTAATACAGCTGAATACGGCGATTACATCACAGGACCTAAGTTAATCACAGAAGAGACAAAGAAGTCTATGAAGAAGATTCTTTCAGATATCCAGGATGGTACATTTGCGAAGGAATTCTTATTAGATATGTCAGAAGCTGGCGGACAGGTTCACTTCAAGGCTATGAGAAAGTTAGCTGCTGAACATCCATCAGAAGAAGTTGGTGAAGAAATCAGAAAGCTTTACAGCTGGAATGATGAAGCAAGCAAGTTCATCAACAACTAATTAAAAATATAATCTTGAACGAGTACATATAAAAGTTATATGATGGCTTGACGAAAGATTCGTACAACTGCCATAGGCGATGAAGTTTCGTTGCCTGTGGCAGTTTTTGCTTTATAAAAAACCCCCTTCCGAAAATTGTTTCGTTATAGTATTGTATACAACGAGTTTCCGAATTGTTCTTATGGAAAAATTTCTTTATATATGATATACTAAAAGTTATATTTAAAGACATATAGTTCATAAATGGGACATCGGAAGGGAGCATGTATATGAACGAAAGAAATCTTTTATGTTTTATGAAAGTATACCAGTTAGGAAATATTCATAGGGCAGCAGAAGAACTATATCTGTCTGCGCAAGCTGTCAGTAAGACAATCAGCAGATTAGAAGAAGAGTTGGGAGAACCATTATTTGTGCGCACAAAAGATGGTTTGTTTCCAACACGTTTTGCAGATAAGCTAAAAGAGCGTGCAAATGTAATTTTGTATCAGTTTGACCAGATTCGACAGGATAGCAAAGAACAATCAGAAAAGGATGATAATGTTGTTGTATTAAGAATTGCGTCATCATTTGGTGTGCTGCGTTATTTGACATTGGATTTTATACAGGGATTTTATGAGAAATATCCGAATATCCACCTGAACTTTGTAGAATATCCGGAATATCCAATATACGAGATGATGAATAAGGGGCAGCTTGATTTGGCATTTTTATCAGAGCCGATTGATGCGAATTTGTTACAGGTGTTATTCTGTTTTTCACACAAGTTTTGTGTTGTCATGAATAAGAATCATCCGCTGGCAAATAAAAAGGCGATTGAATATAAGGATTTGAATGATGTGCCTGTTGCATTAAAGGGGCATGAATACTCATTCTTTCCGGTAAATGTAAGTCGTTTCGCCAAAGGTGGATTGAAATTAAAGCTGGAAATGGAAATTAGCGATGAAGCACTTCTGGTTGAAGCGGCCAAGAAGAACTGGTGTGTGGCAATCATTGCCGATTATTTGGCAAAAGAGTATGCGGATGAAGCGACAACGGTCGTTCCATTTGCGGATGAAACATTTGTCAGAAATATTTTTCTGGCATGGAGAAGAGACAGTAAGCCGTCGGACAGTGCACAGTGTTTCATACAGTATGTAGAAGACTGGGTACAACATCGCACATTAGAAGCATGATTCAGCAAAATTAATAAAATAGTAATTGTATAATATATATATTAAGGAGAATGGTATGGGGAAGGTTTTTAAATTTGATAAAGATGTAGATACCGATCAGATTATCGCATCACAGTATTTATTATTTCCTACAATTGATGAGATGAAAGTGCATACATTTGAATCTCTTGATAAGGAATTTGCATCAAAGGTACAGCCGGGAGATTATATTGTAGCTTCTGAGAATTTCGGTTGTGGTTCATCAAGAGAGCAGGCACCAAGCGTATTAAAGGCATTGGGCGTAAAGGCAGTGGTTGCAAAGTCATTTGCAAGAATTTTCTATAGAAATGCCATCAATATCGGACTTCCTGTGATTGTCTGTAAAGACCTCTATGAAGGGGTAGAAGCTGGGGATGAGATGGAATTAGAATTGACAGAAGGTGTGGTTCATGCAAATGGAAAGAATTTTGAATGTACCAAACTTCCGGCTTATATGCAGGGAATCTTAGATCAGGGCGGACTTATTGCTTCTTTGAATAAATAGTTGTAGGATTTTATGAAAAATCATTGGAAGCTAATAAAAAGTATTCAAGAAGAAATCATTGAATATATCAGAATGATTGTTTAGCGGAAGAAATAAAGAAGATAGAAAAAATGTTTTATGTTGGATGCTGGAAAATAGAAAAGATTGGGACTGTGATGGTTCAGTTTTATTATAGAAAATAGAAATGACATAGAACAATAGGAATCAAGAATAAGATTAGGAAAGGAAAAACTGCGAAACATATTAAATATTTCGTAGTAGCTAGATGCGATGGGAATGACAATTGCTGAGAAAATAATTGCGGCAGCCGCCGGTGTATCCGAAGTGAAGCCGGGAGATATTCATACAGTTGAATTAGATCATTTGATGAGTAATGATGGTACAACACATCTGACGATTGATATGTACAACAAGTTAAAAAATCCTACAATTGCAGATGTAAGCAAGTTGGTGTGGATAGTAGACCATAATGTGCCTTGCGACAGTGTAAAAACAGCGAACTCGCATAAAAAGATGCGTGATTTTGCAAAGGAGCATCATATTCAGTTCTATGAAGGTGCAGGTGTCTGTCATCAGGTCATGATAGAGAATCATGTACGTCCGGGCGAACTTATTTTTGGTGCGGACAGTCATACATGTGCTTATGGTGCATTGGGTGCATTTGGTACGGGCGTTGGCTGTACAGATTATTTGTATGCGATGGTAACAGGAAAATCATGGGTGCTTGTACCGGAAACACTTCGCTTTAATCTGACAGGTAAATTACCGGAAGGCGTGTATGCAAGAGATTTGATTCTTACAATCATTGGGATGATTGGCGCAAATGGTGCAAATTATATGGCAATGGAGTTTGCAGGGGAAGGAATGAAGACACTTTCTATCAGTGATCGTGTTGCAATCTGTAACTTGTGTGTAGAGGCCGGTGCAAAGACTGCTTTAATGGAAGTAGATGAGATTACATTAGAGTACTTAAAAGAACATGGCAGAGAGCCGAAACATTCTTTTAAGAGTGATGAAGATGCACACTTTGCGAAAGTATATGATATTGACCTTAGCACAATTAAGCCAATTGTTGCAAAGCCACATTTTGTAGATAGTGTTGTGGAAGCTAAGGAGTGTTTTGGAACAAAGATTGATGAAGCGTTCTTAGGTTCATGCAACAATGGACGTATTGAAGATTTAAGAGTTGGAGCAGAGATTTTGAAGGGAAGAAAGGTATCGCCATTGGTACGTTTCTTAGTTGTTCCGGCGAGTCAGGCAGTGTATACACAGGCATTAGAAGAAGGGCTTTTGGAAATTTTCATGCAGGCAGGAGCAATTGTAATGAATCCGAACTGTAGTGTATGCTGGGGAAGCTGTCAGGGTGTTATCGGTGCAAATGAAGTCTTAATTAGTACTGGTACACGTAATTTTAAGGGACGTGCAGGAAGTCCGGATTCTTTCGTATATCTGGCATCTGCCGCAACCGTAACAGCATCTGCAATCGCAGGAGAGATTACAACCGCAGACAGATTATAATTTATAACTATATTAAAATTGATTTTCATAGCGTGAAAAATGAAAATGTGAATAATATGATTTGGTATCATATGCAATATTGAAAATACGAAATCAGGATATTCACATGCAGGAGGTAGGAATGGAACAGTTTACAGGAAAAGTATGGGTATTGGGAGATGATATTGATACAGATATTATTATTCCCACAGAATATCTTGCATTAAAGACAGTTGATGATATGAAGCCTTACGCATTTTCTCCGTTAAGACCGGAACTTGCAGGTCAGATTAAAGAGGGCGATATTATTGTGGCAGGCAAGAATTTTGGCTGTGGTTCGTCAAGAGAACAGGCACCGGAAATTATTAAGGCATTAGGAATTAAGTGCGTCATTGCAAAGTCATTTGCAAGAATTTTCTTCCGCAATTCCATCAACAATGGATTATTGCTCATTGAACAGGATGCGTTGCATGACCACGTAACAGAAGGAGAAGAAATCTCAGTTACCGTTGGAAAAGAAGTTGTTGCAAATGGAACATCTTATGCAATTTCAGCACTTCCGCAGAATTTATTAGACATTATCAATGCAGGTGGTCTGGTAAAGGCAATGCGTAAGTTAAATGGTCTTGATTAACAGAGAGAATGGAGAATAATATGGGTTATACAGTAATTGAAAAAATCATTCGCAATAATATCGGAAAAGATGTAAAGGCTGGCGAGATTGTTACAGTCAATGTAGATCGTGTTATGATTCATGATATCTTTATTCCATTTGTTGCATCAAAATTTGAAGAAATGGGCTTTACAAAGTTGTGGGATCCAGATAAGGTTGTATTGATTTATGACCATTTGGTTCCGGCAAGTCAGGTGGATGACACGAGACATTTCAAAGTTGGTAATGAATTTGCAGCCAAATACGGAATGAAGAATGTACATCGTTCAGACGGAATCTGTCATCAGTTAATGACAGAGGCAGGCTATGTAAAACCGGGAAATATTGTATTTGGTACAGACAGTCATACGACAACTTATGGTTGTGTGGGTGCATTTTCATCAGGAATCGGTTATACAGAGATGGCAAGTATCTTAGGAACAGGTACGATGTGGGTAAAGGTTCCGGAAACCATTCGTGTTGAGATTAACGGAACATTGCCGGATAATGTGATGGCAAAAGATATTATCTTAAAGTTAATCGGTGATCTGGGGGCAGACGGTGCGACATATAAGGCATTGGAATTTACAGGAGATACTGTTGCAAATATGTCTGTTGCCTCTAGAATGTCTATGTCGAATATGGCAATCGAAGCAGGTGCAAAATGTGCAGTATTTACACCGGATGAGAAGACTGCGGAGTATTGTGAAGTGACATTAACAGATAAAGAAAAAGACTTGGTGGGCGATGCAGATGCTGTATATTGCAGAACGATTACCTATCAGGCAGAAGAGTTCGTACCGGTGTGTGCATGTCCGTCAAATGTGGATAACGTACGTCCTGTTTCCGAGTTAGAAGGAACAGAAATTGATCAGGTATTTATCGGTTCTTGTACCAATGGCCGTTTAGAAGATTTAATGGCAGCAGCAGAAGTATTAAAGGGTAAGAAGGTTGCTCCATTTGTAAAACTGATAGTTACACCGGCAAGCCGTAAGATATATACACAGGCATTAGAGAATGGTACGATGAAGATTCTTGCAGATGCAGGTGCGATGATTACACATCCAAGCTGTGGATTGTGTTGTGGCCGAACAGGTGGAATCTTAACAGATGGGGAAAAGGTTGTTGCAACAAATAACCGTAATTTCTTAGGAAGAATGGGTTCCTCAAAGGTTGGAATCTATCTTGCTTCACCAAAGACAGCTGCCGCATGTGCAGTTGCCGGAAAAATTGTTTCTGCATAAGTGAAATTTTTAACAGGCTAAAATTGAAATTTATAAATATTGATAAAATAGAGAAAAAATTAAAGCCCGGATAAAATGTTGTTGAAATAAAATAATACAAAATATTAAAATATAACACGTTCATAAAGATTCATAAATTATATATTAAATGCAATATATTGCTATTGAATATAATTACTAATTTGTGATAGCCTATTTTTGAGTTTTCGTTTGTTCAAAATTTTATACAGACAAGTCCGTTTTATTGAGAGAATGATTGGTTAAAGATTGCTTTCATCATTGAAGAATGACTAAATTGTAACAAGCTGGCAAAGTATGAAAACAAATAAAAATAGGAGAGAAAAACGTGAATAACAACAAGACGAAGTATAATCAGACAATTAAAGAACGAATTACGGCAAGTTTTATGAAAACAGCGATTGTTTCAGGAGTAGTAGCAGTAATCGCTGTGATTTCGCTTATCTATATTTCCACAAGATATAGTTATGCATTAACGAATTATGGTTTTTCGCAGGGAGATATTGGTCGTGCGATGGTGAATTTCAGTGAAATTCGCAGTGCAACGAGAGGTGCTGTCGGATATCAGGAAAAAGACACGGTAAAGATTATGGAAGAGAGCCATGACAAGGCAAAAAAAAGATTTGACGAGTTATGGAGTAACCTCAAACCTCAAATGACAACAAGCGAAGAAATTGCACAATATAATAAGATTAATGACGCATTAACGGCATATTTTGAAGCAGATGCAAAGGTAAATGCATTGGCAAAGACTGACCAGATTGCAGCACAGCGACAAGGTGTTACGGTATCTGCACCAATGTATACAGAAATTTATAATAATATGCTGGAGTTATTTAATACAAAAACAGATGCAGGAAATGATTTACGTACACAATTAAAGATTCTTCAGTGGATCTTGGTATTGGTTGTAATACTTGCAATCGCTATTTCAATCGTTGCAACGATACGTTTAGGAAGAGAACTTTCAGAATCAATTGTTCGCCCGATTCGTGCATTACAGGATAGAATTCATACATTTGCAAACGGTGATTTTGCATCAGAATTCCCAACGGCACAGTATAAGGACGAAGTTGGAGAAATGTTAGAAACAACGGCGCATATGGCACAGGGGTTATCTACAATTGTTAAGGATGAAATTTATATCTTTGGCGAATTTGCAAAAGGAAATTATGACTTGCAGTCAGAATATGAAGAATTGTATACAGGAGATTTGAAGGCACTTCTTGAAGCTATGAGAGATTTAAGAGATCAGATGAGTGATACGATTCGTCAGATTGAAGAAGCATCTACACAGGTGAGTGCAGGAGCAGAAAATTTATCAGATGCAGCTTCTACATTAGCAGAAGGTTCGACAGATCAGGCTGCGACAGTGCAGCAGTTTCAGGCAACATTTGCTGATATTGCAGAAGGTGTGGATAGAACAGCACAGACGGCAACATCGTCCTATGATAAGGCAAATGCATGCGCAGATGAAGCAACAGACAGTCGGGAGCAGATGAGTCATATGGTACAGGCAATGGAACGTATCACAGAATCGTCATTACAGATTCAGAATATCATAGCAGATATTGAAGCAATTGCCAGCCAGACGAATTTATTATCATTAAATGCGTCAATTGAAGCTGCCAGAGCAGGCGAAGCGGGAAGAGGATTTGCCGTTGTCGCAGAACAGATTCGTCAGTTAGCGGAACAGAGTACAAAGTCTGCGGTAGATACAAGAGCGTTAATTGAATCAACACTGTCAGAAGTTCAGAGTGGAAATAAAGTTGCAGAACATGTTGCAGATTCTATCGAACGCGTTGTATCAGAAATTGAGGATGTTGCAGCAAATGTAAGTCAGTTAAATGAAATTTCGCAGAAGCAGGCACAGGCAATTCATCAGACAGAAGAGGGAATTAATCAGATTTCAGGTGTTATTCAGTCAAACTCTGCGATGGCAGAAGAAACATCAGCGACAAGTGAAGAATTAACGGCACAGGCGACAACATTAAGTGATTTGGTTAGTCGTTTTAAGGTAAGAACCGGCGAGGATAAGATTTTCTAATTACAAATGTAGCGAAAAATAGAATACGATTTATAACAGACAGCAATCCATTCTAAAATAGATAGAAGGGATTGCTGTTTTGTTATTTTACGAACTTATATTTTATAAAGCTGTACACCTTTCATATAGAAGTGGACGCATTTATCAAAGTAAATTCTTAAAATATAAGAATTCATGTCACAATATATTGAAAATAAAATGAAATCAGAGTATACTAATAAAGTAACACTTTAACAGAATACAGTGAGGGAATCAGGAACTGTATTCGGAAGAAAAGGAGAGGAAATATGAATAAGAAAGCATGGAGGCGGAGGATTGCAGCGTTTCTATCAGTTGCAATGGTGCTCGGAATTATGCCAAAGATTTCGGGAAACTTACAGCAGGTACAAGCTGCGACAAGTAAGGCTCCGGACACAGATCAGTTTTCAACGACGCAGGAGTTGATGACATCATTTGATACAGATGATGATACATCGCAGCCAGCAAAGAAAGTATACTTTGGTGCAGATGAAGCGAGAACAGGTAAGCAGGCATGGTATATTGTCGGAAAGGATCCTGTGCAAGGGGACAATGTAGTATTATTTGCAGATTCTAGTATGGGGGGAAATATTTCAGTTGCGTCTTCAGGTATGGTAATTAAAAAAACATATTCAGATGCCTGGGGATGTATATATGATTCAAATCCTACAAGTGTAAGAACTAATCATTATGGAGGAAGCGATTTACGTTTGAAATATTTAAAAGAAAATGGGACGAATAGTCTGATGAATCGCTTTAGTGATAAGGAACAATTAATGATGAATTCATCACAATTAAGTATAAGAGATAATTTTAATTCGAATAATTATACTGTTGAAGATAAATTATATTTGCCAGCAGGTGTGATGGATGCAGATTATGTTACAGTGGGAACAAGCACGTCTGAATCAGCGAATGGCACATTAAATATTGATGTTATATTCTGTGCAAATGAGAGTGTATGGCTTAGAACAGATAAAACAAATGACGAGATAATGTATGTTTGGAATAGAAGAATGGTAGATTCAATGCTTCCTGATGGAACTGCGACAATCCAACCAGCTTTCGACCTAAATCTTACCAACATTGCATTTGCATCAAGTGCACAGCCGGCTGCGGCAGAGGGCAGTGTTGCAACAAAGACAGGTTCGGAGGAGAATCCATTTACATTAAGACATACAAATGAAACACTCGGCACCGTTGTAATTGCAGAAGATGCAGGCAGTGTAAATGTTTCTTCAGTAAATGGCAATGGCAAGCAGGTATATCTGATGGTTCAGAATAAAGATGGTGCGTATGCAAAGGAAGTATCTTCAGATGTACGTGTAGCAGCAGGTGATATTACAATTGGAGGCAAGACATTGACTTCGCTTGCAAATTGTAAGGTATGGTTAGAATGTACAGATGATACGCAGCGTATCACAGAGGCAACACCGGCAGTATCTGTAACAGGATATGAGATTACATACCGTGCAAATGGCGGCAGTGGCTCGATGGCTTTATTTACAGCAGTAGCTGGAAAGACTTATACACTTCCAGAATGTGGATTTACGGCACCTGCCGGAAAGCGTTTCTTGACATGGGCAATCGGCAGTGCGAATAGCTCTGTAACAAGAAAGCCTGGTGAGAACTATACATTTACAGCAGATACACAAGTATATGCGACATGGGAAACGTTGACATATACAATCGCAGCATCAGACAGCGAAGTAAGTTATCCAGATCGAAATGAAGGATATGCATTAGACACAGCACTTGCTGCAAAGACAATTACAATTACCAATACAGGGAATGATACGGTTACATTAAGTAAGGTGGATGCGCCAGATTATCAGGTAAGTGCATTTTCAGCAAATACACTTCAGGCAGGTGAAACAGCAACATTTACCATTCAGCCAAAGACGGGTCTTGCAGCCGGTAATTATAATGAACGTGTAACGGTTCAGACAAATCATAATACACAGACGGTTATTGATGCAGCTTTTCATGTAAATGGTGCATTTTCCGTTGGAATCACACCGGATGCCGCAACGATTACACATGGTGATAGTCAGACACTGACTGCTGTACCGGTTGGCGGAAGCGGCAATTATACATATCAGTGGAAAGAATCCGGAAAGACGACAGTGCTGTCTACAGAGAATACACTTACAGTAACACCGGATGTTACAACAACGTATCAGGTGGTTGTCAATGATACAATTGAAAATACACAGATGACAGCAACGATTACAGTCAATCCAAGAAAGTATCAGATTGCTTACCGTTCCAATGGTGCGACAGGTTCTATGGAGACAGCTGTTGCAGTGGAAGATATACCATTTGTATTGCCGGATAACACATTTACGGCACCGGAAGGTTACCGTTTCCTTGAATGGGCAATCGGCAGTGCAGATGCGACAGTACGCAAGCAGGCAGGAGAATCTTATGTCTTTACAGGAGATACGGATATTTATGCAGTATGGGAATTGATTCCGACCTATACAATTGAAAGCGATGCGACAGAAGTAGCATTTGATAACAGAAATGAAAATTATGCAGATGAAATTGCAGCAAAGACTGTTACAATTACGAATACAGGTAATTCAACAGTTCAGTTAAGTAAGACAGATGCACCGGATTACAATGTCAGTGCATTTGTAAAGACAGAATTGTTATCTGGGGAAAGCACGACATTTACTGTGACACCAAAGGCAGGTCTTACAGCGGGAAATTATAATGAGGCGATTGTTGTCAGTACAGATCATGATACACAGGCACAGGTTACATTCAAATTCCATGTCAATGCTCCATTTGCTGTTGGATTTACAGCTACAGCAGAGACGATAACACATGGAGACAGTACAACAATTACAGCAAATGCAACAGGCGGTAGTGGTACATATACATACCAGTGGTATGCAGGGGAAGAAACTGATGCTGTATCAACAGAACATGAAATTACAGTAACACCGGATATTACAACTACATATCGTGTTGTTGTCAATGATACGATTGAACAGAAGCAGACAACTGCAACGATTACAGTCAATCCAAGAAGATATACTGTTTCATATGATGCGAATGGCGGTACAGGAAGTATGGAATCAGCCGTTGCAATTGAGGAAACACCATTTACGGTTGCAGAGAATACATTTACAGCACCGGAAGGATATCGCTTCTTAAAGTGGGCAGTTGGCAGTGCAGATAGTG
>AUXO017968309.1_pt1 | contig 16308 bp, 13 predicted proteins | sample 768731 | NCBI WGS metagenome assembly AUXO01 (sample SAMN02715735, study PRJNA202380) | gut metagenome | biome: sheep rumen | host: Ovis aries | place: New Zealand: Palmerston North
ATGACAAATGGCACACGGTCGTAATACAATCCAGAATTCCAGGATGCGCAGCATCCATCTGACTCCGAATCGGCGGCGATGCGTCAGCGAGCCAGTCTCGCAACGACAAACGATGAACGACCTACGATAAACGGTTTTTACGATTTGTTGAACATGCTGTTGTTGGATGACCTCGACCCGAATGATAAAACAGAAAGATTGGCGAAAGAATTCGGCATTATAGTAACTCCGCATTTAGAGAAGGGAGTGGCAGAAATGTGTAACTTAAGTGAAGGCATTGAACGGCGTGGAGAAGAACGCGGTGAACTTTTAGCGAAGAAATCAGCTGTATTGGAAATGCTGAAAGATGGTCTGTCTTTTGAAAAGATTGCTCAATATACGAAACTTTCATTGCAGGCGATTGAAGAGATAGCGAAAAATAGCGAAGTGCAGCGAAAGGCAGAAAAGAGCAGCGAAAGACAGTAGATGCCTGACGGCACCGCTTGGGCGTCCCGCTACAAAAACAACCCGGAGGAGGTGGCTGTTATGTGCGCAGAACTTGAAAAGTGGGGTCTTGAGGAACGTCAGGAAGGCCGTCGAGAAGGCGAAAGCCGATTGACGACGTTATTGAGGCTGCTGAAAGCCGATGGCCGTCTGAAAGATCTGGATTTGGCCATTGAGGATGAAAAGGCTAGGGAAAAGCTGTATCAGGAATATCATATCGATTAAGCTGATTTAAGCAGCCAAAAGCAGAGAAAGGCAGTAGGCGCCTGACAGCGCCGCAGCTGGCAGTCCGCAGTTCGGAAATAATAAAAGTTAATACAAGGCCAGCGGCCTTGTACGTAGGGGACGCCATAACCGGCGTCCCGCTGCGAATCCTGTGCATTGCCGAAGCAGAGTAGGGGTGTGCACGTGGCACGCCCGCGCGAATCCTGTGCATAGCTGGAATTTATGACTGGTGGCACCCGGTCGTAATACAATCCAGAAATCCAGGATGCGCAGCATCCATCTCAATCTGATGCGCCGTGAATCTTATCGCCAACAACGTGACTGTAAAAAAGAAAAGAACTTTGTGGAAAAAGATATAGTAATAGATCTGCTGGAAATTGTCTTGGCAACGGAATGTTCCTGTTTTGAATACTGCTTTTTTTTAGAATGAAAAGCGTTCAAAGACTAGAAGAACCCTTGCACGATTTCCGGGATACACTGCAAGGTTGTTTTCGTTATTAGGATGATTATTCTTACAGAAAGGTTGCCGAAGAATGCGGACTCAGCCACGGGAACGTCAGTAACTATATCAGCAGCGGAATTGAAAATTTATTTAAAGGAAGAAAGTCTAGCTAATAAAAAGGCTTGTTGCTTTGTGCAGCAGCCTTTTTTTATTCACATAGATGCTTTTTTATAGATGGTGTTAATTTTTTACTTTTGAATAAAACTTGAGAACATTAAGAACACTTGATTGCCTTTAGGAGATGTGATAGAGTTAAAGATGGATAATTGTAAGTCTTTTGTTATAAATTTTACGGGAACGATATCGATGCAATGAACTACGATCGATTATGAAAGTTTCTATTGATAAGAAACGAGTAAAACAGATTTTCATAGGCAGGCACATGTTATAACCAATGCAATAGACGCTATGGGGAAAGTGTGAAGATGTATCAACAAAAGTTCTTGATAAAATTTGTGGTACTCTTGATTGCTAAGTGGGGATATTGTTATTTGTATTAATGATGATGAAAAGAAATAATATCAGTGAGAAATTGCTATAATAAAGCGGGGTATATAATTATGTGGTGCAAAAACTGTAATATAGAAACTAATGAAAAAAGATGCCCCATATGCGGTGAAGTAACGGTTGAAGATACTCCTACAGAGGTTTATTGGTGCGATGAATGTCGTATTCCTGTGATGCAGGCGGTAAATCAGGCAAATAAAGGAATTTGTCCACTGTGTGGGAAGCCTATGAAGCATTTATCTACCGATATCCGTCCAGTATTTCCAGAAGAACGGCTACTTATTGAAATCCTTTTAAAGAAGAAACCATATCAATGGGCAACGGAATCAGTATGGGCATCGAATAATAGATATTATGTAAATGGTAAAACGATTACTTTATCTAGCAAGTTGTTTAAAGAAACTAATACAGATGGGTATATTGGACTATTAGATAAATACAAAGATAATAATCCTCATGAATATTTTAAAAAAAATATTGAGGTATTTATCCGTGCAAACAAAATGCGACTTGATTATTTAATTGACGAGGCACATGGCTTTATTAAAAAAGCTGCTGAAAAATTTCCAGAAGAAAATATTGTACTGTCATTTTCCGGTGGCAAAGATTCTACAGTAACTGCGGATCTTGCAATTAAGGCTTTAAGCGATCCTAGTCTAGTACATATATTCGGCAATACAACACTTGAATTCCCAATGACGATAAAATATGCAGAACGATATAGGAAAAAGCACCCTCAGGCCATATTTAAGATTGCTAAAAATTATGAGCAGGTATTTCGGGATGTATGCAAGGATATTGGGCCACCAGCACGGATGATGCGCTGGTGCTGTTCAATGTTTAAGACAGGTCCGATAACGAGAGTAATCAATGGGTTGTATCGTAATCAGCAGATTTTGACTTTTTATGGGATTAGGAAAGCGGAGTCAGTAGCTAGAAGTAAATATAAACGAATCGAAAATAATGCAGAGTCCATTAAGATTCAGCAGCAAACGGTTGCATCACCTATTTTCTTTTGGAAGGACATGGACATATGGCTTTATATTCTTTCAGAAAAAATCGATTTTAATGATGCTTATCGACTTGGATACGATAGGGTTGGATGTTGGTGTTGTCCAAATAATAATCAGAGGGCACAGTTCCTTTCAAGAATATATATGCCCAAGGAGTCAAAAGAATGGCGAGAATTCCTCATACAGTTTGCGAAGAAAATTGGTAAGCCTGATGCAGCGGAATATGTAGATTCTGGAGCATGGAAAGCTAGACAGGGTGGAAATGGCCTTGCTGCTGCAGGTGATGTAAAAATACACTTTACGAATTGTACTACAGAGGAACATGCTAAAATCTATCGGTTAGTTCGCCCGATGGATGATGAATTTTTAAACATGTTAACACCATTCGGACGGGTAGCTCCAGAATTGGGACAAAAACTTTTACATGAGGTTCTTGTGTTGGATGTAAAGACAAATGTACCTATCCTCTCTGTACAACCATTTGAACAAAACGGATATGAACATGCGGTGAAAATCAGGACCATGAATGTAAAAAATCATGACAATTTGCAACATATGGCAGGTTATCAGGTGCGGAAATTTAATGCATGTAGGAAGTGTTTGAAGTGTGAATCGCTCTGCAAGGCAGGGGCGATATCTATTTCAGAAGATGGATATTATATTAATCCACAAAAGTGTGTGCATTGCAAGATGTGCGTAACTGCCAAATACCTTCGCGGTGGGTGCATGATGGATAAATATCTAAGAACAAAGGATTAGGAGGAAGAGTGACATGACCATGAAGTTTCGTGCTCATGAAACATTTTTTATAAGAAAGGGGTGGTTGAGCAAAGGACTGCGCTATGTTACGCAGAAACCAGATGTTTTTGTTGATAAAAAAGAAAACCCCATGGATGTTTTGGGAATCGGCGCGAACATGGTCAAATCTCTTCGTTATTGGCTTCAAGCGGTCGGCCTGACTAGTGAACCTTCAAAAGGGAAAAGACTTCAAAAACTTACTGATTTTGGAAAGCTTGTCTTCAAACATGATAGATATACTGAAGAACTTGGCACGTTATATTTGTTACAGTATAAATTAGTGACGAATGAAGAAATGGCTCCGTCGTGGTATTACTTCTTCAATGTATTTACCATGCAGGAATTTGGAAAAGATGATTTTATAGGTCAGATACAGAATAATCTTAAACTAAAGAACGGGACAAGCGTAGCCTTACGGTCTCTAACAGATGATTTTAACTGTATTGTCAATACATATGTTCCCAAATATAAATCAAATCCTACAAAGGATTCGCCAGAAAATAATATTACATGCCCCTTTGGTGAACTAGGCCTTATTGATATTTTGAGTAGAGAACATGGTAATTATATTTATAGAAAATCAATTCCGTCAGCTAAGAGCTTTAATCCCTGGGTAGTTTTAGCTGTTATTTTGGATAGAGCTGCCGGAAGAGATGAAATAGGACTTAATGAACTTCTGACAGCGGAATGCAATATTGGTAAAGTGTTTAACTTAGACTCAATCTGTATGTTGGAAATTTTACATGAAGTTGAAAAAATCGGACAAATTAAAATAATCAGGACAGCTGGATTGGATATAATTCGACTTAATGATAGCCAAATGACTTTTGATGATTGTGTAGAAAAATATTATGCCAATATAGAAGGGATAAATTCATGAATAATATGATAAGTGTAGCACCGGGCTTTCAGTATTCGGTAAATATTGGATATGATTTAAATCGTGATGACAAACTTCAGAATTTTATACCTACGAGATCGTCTTTGCAGTTGCTTAAGGAGATTTTGCAAAGTATGAAGTCAGATTCTACAGAAAGAGCTAGAGTCCTTGTCGGTGCATATGGGAAGGGAAAATCACATATAGTTTTGATGATTTTATCTATTTTGATGCAACGTGATAGAAGCTTATTTAAACATCTGATGCCTAAAATAAACGAAGATCTGGAATTAAAGCAGCTTGTTGATAATTACTACTCGGATTCAAAAAATAAGGTGCTTCCAGTCGTTATTAATGGAGCAAATACTAGTCTTTCTCAGGCATTTCTGCTGGCATTACAGAGAACGCTCAGTGAAAATAATTTGGATTTAATGCCGGAAACTAATTACAGAGCTGCAGTAAAAGCGATACAGAAGTGGCAGAAAGATTATCCTGAAACATATGAAAAGTTTAAGGCGAGAATCAGTTTACCTATTGGAACTTTTGTTACTGAACTTGAAGACTTCAATGTTCAGGCTTATGATGAATTTGAAAATATATATCCGTCGCTTACTGCTGGGAGCTTATTCAATCCGTTTGTTGGTTTTGATGTTGTTGATTTATATGAAAGTGTAGCAAAAAGCCTTAAACGGCGAGGATATCTTGGGCTGTACGTAGTGTACGATGAGTTCAGTAAATTCCTTGAAGCTAACATTGCGGCAGCTTCTGTCAGTGATACCAAGATGCTTCAAGATTTTGCGGAAAAATGCAACAGAAGTGGAAGTAATGAAATGCATCTTCTTTTAATTTCTCATAAAGAGATTTCAAATTATATTGATAAACTTCCAAAACAAAAAGTTGATGGATGGCGTGGTATCTCTGATCGGTTTAAACATATACATTTAAATAATAATTTCGCACAGACATACGATATTATCTCGACCGTTATTATAAAAGATTTAGACCAATGGGAAGAATTTTGTGCTAATCCTAAAAACAGAAATAAGTTTCAAGAATTGAGAAAAAGGTATCAGCATCATCCTATATTCAGTGATGCTCTGGAAAATGAGCTTGATACCACTATTTATGGCTGCTATCCATTGCATCCTGTATCAACGTTTATTCTTCCGAGGCTTTCAGAAAGAATCGCTCAAAATGAACGAACTTTATTCACTTTTTTGTCTGCAGATAGTTCTTCAACTTTGTCTGCATTTCTTAAAAGACCTGGAAATCATGGCTTTAATCTTCTAACACCGGATTTGATTTTTGATTATTTTGAACCAGTCCTTCAAAAAGAGCCGATTTCGGGTGAGATGCATAAGCTTTATGTCCTTACTATGACAATCCTAGATAAGATTAGAGAAGAGGAACTTGAAAGTAAGATAGTAAAGACTATTTCGTTAATTTATATGCTAGGGCAGTTTGATAAATTAAAGCCAACTAAAGAGGAATTAGTCGGAATCTTTTGCATGGAATATGATGCAGAGAGAATCAACATTGCTATTGAACATCTGATTAAAGATGAATATGTTGTATATCTAAAGAGAAGCAATGACTATTTAAAACTTAAACAGACATCTGGAGTAGATGTGGAACAGAAAATAGCAGATACTATTGCTTCAAGGGCATCCACTTTTTCACTTAAGGAAGCACTAAATACTTCTAATATTGATAATTATTTATATCCTTCGAGATACAATGATGAAAAAGAAATGACTCGCTATTTTGAATTTAAATTTGTTGAAGAACAGGAACTTATAGGGGAGGTCGATTGGACAAAAAAATCGGAAAATATACATGCAGATGGGGTGGTTTATGCTATTGTTCCAGAATGTGATGAATCTATTCCAAAAATTAAAGAAAAACTCCTTTCATCTAGCAGAAAGGTAGAACGGTGTATTTTTATAATTCCTAAAAAAGCAGTCGATATTAGGCAGATATTAAAAGAATATGAGGCGGTTGTTGCACTCCGAGACGCTGCAAAAGGAGATAGTATTCTCTTTGAAGAATACGAAGTGGTATATGAAGATCTTCAGGAAGTAATTAATGATTTCATAAGCGGATATACTCATCCGGAAGGCTATAAAGCTTTTTATATTTATAATGGCAAAGAACAAGAAATACTTAGGAAGGCTGCTCTTACAGAACTGGCATCTAAAATTTGCGATAATATTTTTTCGAAGACCCCGGTTATTAATAATGAATCAATTAATAAGGATATTATCACTACGGTAGCCAATACTAGTCGCAGTAAAATTATTGCCGGTCTTTTAAGAAATAATTTGGAACCCAATCTTGGTTTGACGGGAACTGGGCAAGAGGTATCTATTATGCGCAGTACATTACTACGCAAAGACGTTCTGCTTAATGATGCGGTAGGGACTCGTATTAATCTCTCTCCTTCAGATGAAAATATGAAGGGAGTTTTGGATATCATCGTGTCTTTTATCATGAATGCAAAAAAGAATGGAAAGGCATCATTTGTAGAGTTATACGAGCAATTAATGTCTCCGCGATATCATATTGCACTTCGTAGTGGAGTGATACCCATTTACGTTGCTGCTGTATTCCATGAGTACCGTGAGGATATTATTCTTCAAAATAAATACGGACAGCAGCCTTTGACTGCTGATACACTCCAGGCAATTAATTCTTCACCAGAAGATTACATGTTAGAATATCTTGATTGGAATCCAGGAAAACAACAATTTGTATCAATAATAGGAGAAATATTCAGCCAGTATGTGATTGAGGCTGAACAAAATTTGAGTGCTTATGAGTATGCGGCTTCTGCTATGAAGCGGTGGTATTTAGCGCTACCACGTTTTTCAAAAGAGACTAGAGGTATTGGTGGGAAAACTGTAGATCGTCGGTATCAGAGAATGTTAAAGCTTTTGAAGCAAAATCTTAGCGGTCAAGAACTTCTTTTTGAAAAGCTACCAGAGGCATTTGGTTACAGTGAATTTAATGAAGAACTTGCTGAAAATATTCAGATGGCAAAGAGGTTTTATGATACAGCCGTTTCAAATTTGAAGAATTTATTAATAGCAGATACAAAAAAAATTTTTTCAATAGAAGCTAATAAAGCTAACTCGAGTAGAATTTCACTTGCATCAATTATAAAAGATTGGTGTGAGACACTTGATCCACATGTATTTGAACAATTATTTGAAAATGGTACAGATAAATGTCTTGGGATATTTAAAAATGTGACTAACGATGAAGATGCCTTTATTTCACAATTAGTGAAGATAGCGACGGATCTTCGAGTAGAAGATTGGGATGATAATACAGAAGAACGATTTGTAAGTAATCTGAAGATGTATCGGACAACCGCAGAATCTTTTAAGAATAATAAGATTGAGAATAATGCAGATAGTACAGCCGCTTATGAAATACATTTTCGTGCAGATGATGGTTCTTCAGAGGTGAAACGATTTGACAGAGTTGAGACGAGTAAAAAGGGAAAACTTCTTTACAATTCAATTTTGTCTGAAATAGATTCAATGGGATATTCAATTTCAGAACAAGAGAAAAGACAGATTCTCATGGATATCTTAAAAAAGATGTGCTGAAGGGAGTGGCAATATGGCGTATTTTGATAATGCAGCTACAACTTATCCTAAGCCAGAATGTGTATATGAAGAAATGGATGGATTCTATCGCTCTTCGGGTGCAAACGCTGGAAGAGGAAGTTACCAGTTAGCTCAAAACGCAGGGGCTTTAATTGATGAAACACGTTCAATGATACAAACGCTTTTTCATTGCCCGGGCAAACAAGTGATTTTTGAACCTACCGCTACAATTGCCATAAATATTATTATTCAAGGTGTAATACGAAAGGGAGCAAAAAATATTTATATAAGTCCATTTGAACATAATGCAGTAACAAGGACACTGCATCATTTTGAGAAAGAAAATGGTATAAAAATTCGTCGACTTGTCGTATCCAAAGAGATGCAATATGATTTAGAAAGAATACGTTATCAGTTTGATTCTATGAAACCGGACTTTGTTATCATTAGCCATGCAAGTAATGTTTTTGGATTAGTTGCTCCAGTAGAAGAAATTTTCGCACTGGCTAAAAATTATAATGCGGTTACTTTGGTGGATATGGCACAGACCGCAGGGCTAGTTGATTTAAATGTTGGCCTTTCTACAATTGATTTTGCAGTTTTCGCTGGACATAAGACGATGTATGGGCCAACTGGCATTTCTGGATTTGTTATGAATCCTGGCATTAAAATTCCACCAGTTTTATTTGGTGGTACTGGATATGAATCTGCTAATCAAGATATGCCGGAAAGTTTACCACAGAAATTTGAAATGGGTACACTAAATATTTCTGGAATAGCGGGTCTTCATGCTGCTTTGAGATGGATTGGGAAAAAGAGTGTTGAGTCAATATGGAAAGTAGAACAGGAACATCGGGAAAAGTTGATAAAATTGCTTGAACAATATCTTTTTTTGCAGATTGTTGGAAATATACCAGGGAACAAATACGTAGGGATAGTTTCAACGGTGATAGATGGGATTAGTAGTGATAGCGCGGGACCGATTTTCAATCGTTGCAATATCGCAGTTCGAACTGGATTGCAATGCGCGCCTCTTGCTCATCAGTTTATGAAAACTTATCCTGCAGGAACAATTAGATTTAGCGTTAGCTATTTTACATCCGATGAGGATTTTAATGAGTTAAAAAAATCTTTAGATTACATTGAAGAAAATTTGTAAGGTGATGTTTTGTGAATTTTACAGACATTAACATAAAAGAAGAATACCGATCTCTTCAAGATGATATAGTAGGAGAGTTTTATACTCCTTTATTAAGTTGTTCAAAAAAATATCAGAGAGCAGTTGGTTTTTTTTCTTCGTCTGCCTTGATAGAAATATCGGAGGGGGTATCTGGTCTGGTTAAACATGGTGGCAAGATTGAGATGGTGGCTTCTCCTAAGTTATCCGAGGAAGATATTCTTGCGATTGAAAAAGGGATTAAAATGCGCGAAGAAATTATTCAAGATTGTTTAATCAGAGAAATTACTTCTCCGCAGGGAATATATGAAAGAAATCGGTTAAATTATCTTATAAACCTTATCGCTGCAGGAATTCTTGAAATTAAAATTGCCGTTTTGACAGATAATAGTCATATTGGAATGTATCATGAAAAATTTGGCTTAATGTATGATGAGGAAGGAAATATAGTTGCTTTTTCCGGTTCCATGAATGAAAGTAGTACGGCGTTTATGCATAATTGCGAATCTATAGATGTATTTAAATCTTGGGAAGGTGGATCTGATGCAAGAAGAGTGAGAAATAAAATGCTTTCGTTTCAATCCATCTGGGAGAATTTTGAGCCCCGTATGAAGGTTGTTGATTTTCCTGAAGCTGCGAAAAAAAAACTTTTTGAGTATAGGAAAAGTAATAGAATTGATAGCCAAAGTCTATTGAGAGAAAAAAATCCAAAAGAAATGGAGGAAGCAAATATTTTGGGAGAAGAATATTGTAAGGCGGCTCCATGCATTCCTAAGTGGTTGAAAATAAGAGAATATCAAAAAAAAGCAATAGATACATGGGCTGATAAGGGCTATATAGGAATCTTCGATATGGCAACAGGGACTGGAAAAACTTATACTGGACTTGCTGCCGTGGTTAGATTGTTTTCTGAACGAAAAGCCCCGTTAGCTATTTTGATTGTATGCCCATATCAACATTTAGTCAGCCAATGGGTTGAAGATATAAATGTATTTGGAATGAAGCCTGTTATTTGCCATTCTGCTTCACCGCAAAAAAATTGGAAATCAAGACTCAAAGATGCATGCTTATCTTTGGAACTTGGCATTACAAATTATATGTGTGCAATATTCACCAATGCTACTTTTATTACGCCGTTTGTTCAAAAAACTATTTCACGTATCAAACTGCAGGCAGTATTGGTAGTAGATGAAGCGCACAACTTTGGGGCAGAGAAATTAAGCGGCTTTTTGGATGAAAAGATTCCGTACAGGCTGGCATTATCAGCAACATTAGAAAGACATGGTGATGAAGTCGGAACAAAAAAATTATTTCATTATTTTAGAGATAAATGTATTGAATACACTCTAGGAGAAGCTATTGATAACGATATGCTTGTTCGCTATTACTATTATCCAATAATTGTCACATTTAAAGACGATGAACTTGAATCATATCTTGGCATATCAAAAAAAATTGCAAAAGCAATGATATCCTGTAAGAATAAAGAACCTAGTGAATATGCAAAAATGCTAATGATCAAACGTGCACGTCTTGTGGCGTCCGCTCGTGAAAAAATCGAGAAACTTCTTATTGAAATGAAAAAGCATGTTAATGAAAATCATATTTTGGTCTACTGTGGTGCAACTACGATGAGGGATATTGATTATGACGAAAATAGACCCCCTGTGGAAGAAAAAAGACAAGTGGATCTTGTCACTGAATTACTTGGCAATGATTTGCATATGAAAGTAGCAAAGTTTACTTCAGAAGAAAACGCAGAGTTACGTGAAAAAATTAAAAAGGAGTTTGATGAAGGTGATTCCTTGCAGGCATTGATTGCTATCCGGTGTTTGGATGAGGGGGTCAATATACCAAGCATTGATAAGGCGTTCATTCTTGCTAGCAGTACAAACCCTAAAGAATATATTCAAAGGCGTGGAAGAGTATTGCGTAAATTTAAAGGGAAGACGTATTCTCGTATATATGATTTCGTTGTATCACCACTTCCCTTGGACAACATTAATGCCTATGACGAGGAAATTATCAAATTGTCACGTTCTTTGGTGAAAAAAGAGATTATTCGGATGAGAGATTTTGCGAATCTTGCTGAGAATACTAGCGTGGCAGATGACTATATTTATAGTTTTGTTAATCAATACGGTATTGATTTAGAGGAGGAAGACTTTAATGAATGGTGGCAGTGAACAAACACTAAATGAGAAGAAACTAAAGAAAATTGAATACGAAATCCTTAAATTGGAAAATGAAAATGCGAAGACAAAAAATTATGGTAGAGGAGATATGGTTGAACGTATCAAGCAATTGATTAAGGATGGCGTTGATGGGAAGTTAACTGAGAGGTGACTAGATATGTTAATTAAATCGTTAAGATATAAAAATTTCAGACAGTTTAAGGGAGAAAAACAAATTGATTTTTCCTGTGATCCTCAGAAAAATGTTACTATAATTTTAGGTGATAATACTTTTGGGAAAACTACCCTTCTTCAAATGTTCAATTGGTGCTTTTATAATAAGGCAGATTTTAATGATAATCCGGACTTTCTCCTCAATCTTGAATTGGCATCTGCCATGTATAATGGTGATGAACCCATTGAAGTATTCGTTGAAATAATTTTAGAACATCAGGGGAAAGAATACACCATTAAGCGTAAACAAGACTATCTTAAAGTAAACGGCTCAGTTCAACATAGCAATTCAAAATTAAAAGTAACTTATAAGGAACTTGCAACTGGAAAAACAGAATTTATTAAAAAAGATGAGGATATGAAAAGTGTTATAAATTTGATTCTTCCGGAGGATTTGTCTGGATACTTTTTCTTTGATACAGAACGCGTTCAAAATGTTGCAAAACGAAAAGATTTGTCAACTTCTGTTAAGGGACTTCTAGGATTAACTGTGCTTGATAATGCTATGCAGCATTTAGGGAAAGAAGAAAGTAAAACTACGGTCATTGGTTCTTTTTATGAAGACTTAAAAAAGAATGATGATTCAAAGTCTGAAGAAGCTCTACGTGAAATTCATAATGCAGAAGAAGTTTCCAATTATTATCAGAAAATTAAGGATAATGCAGAAAAGCAAATCGGCCATTATGAAAAAGAGAAAGAAATTCTTTCTAATAAAATCCGCGATCTTCAGGATACTACTGAGTTGCAGAAGCACAAGGATCAATTTATTGGTGCCATTCAGAGTGAAAAAGATACATTAGATCAGATATACTCTGAGGTCCCTGTTTTTTTTGGAGATGATGCTGTTTGGTTTTTTGCGCAACCACTTTATCGACAGTCAATGGAATTTTTGGAACAAGCCCAAGTTGATGATAAGGGGGTTTCTGATGTCACGGTGAATACCATAAAAGAATTGATAAAAAATGGTATATGCTTGTGCGGAGCAGAAATCAGAGAAGGAAACGCTGCATATAAGCATTTGATAGAACAAATAAAGTATGTTCCTCCAGAAGCAATTGGTACAACTATCAAGAACTTTAAGAAAGATATTAAAATGTATGATAGAAATAATGTTAATAACAGATTTTATGATACATTACAGTCTCGCATAAAAAAAATCTTACAATTAAAAAAGAATATAGAGGATTGGGAGGAAGAAGTATCTGCTATCGAACAGCAAATTGAGGGGAAAGAGGATGCTAGAAGTTATCAAATTCAGCTCAATGATGTTAACACTAGATTAAACGCGAAGAGAAACGAGGAAAGCAAGGCTATTGCAAAGATAGCTGAAGCAGATAGCCGTAAGGAACGATTTAAAAAGGTTTATGATCAGCTTATTGCAAAATCGGATAAAGGACGAGAAATCAAGAGGTATCTTGCATATGCTATTAGAATTCAACAATGGATTCAAGAATACTATAAAAGCGAAGAGAAAAAAATTCGCCAAGAATTAGAAGAACATGTAAATACCATTTTCCAAAGAATGTATCATGGGGAAAGACAGCTTGAAATTAATGAAAAATATCAAACCGTCTTGTATACAATTATTCCAGAAACTAATGAAAAAGTAATATCTGGAGAATCGGAAGGCCTTATCAGGGTTAAGAACTTTGCATTTATAGCCGGGCTTGTTGATTTAGCGAAAAATAAGGTTTTAAAGGTTGGCGAAAATAAACTTGAAAATGAACCGTACCCGTTAGTCCTTGATGCGCCATTTTCTAATGCAGATGAAGAACATATCAAGAACATTTCAAGAGAGTTACCTAAGGTGGCAGAGCAAGTAATTATGTTTGTTATGCAAAAAGACTGGAGATATGCAGAAACGGTGATTCTTGATAGGGTTAATAAAACGTATACACTTGAAAAACATAGTGATACATATTCATCGATTAATTAGGAGGCACCCACATAATGGTAAAACGTGATACAAAAATTAGGCTTTTTGAAAATGATGTGACTATTGTTGGAAAACATGCTACTCAGCTAAAATTTTTGGTAAATGAAGCAAAACTCTATAACGATTATATTGATGTTTATATGAATGCCGCTGTATTCGGATATCTTTATTCTCGAAAGAAAGTACGAGATACTACATCTGCAGATAGGGCAAGGATATATGCAGATGCATTCTCTAATCATAGGTTAGACTGTATTTTCTTGTATCGGATGATTACACTTCTTGATGGTAATAACCTTTCAACAGAAGAAAGACTTGATCGCGCTTTTAGATATGATGCTAATCCGGAGAAAGCAGAAGAACTACAAGAGTGTATAGACAACTTTAATTCCTATGTACGAGGTGGAATTGAATATATGTATTCACTTTTTACTACCGGATGTACATCGAGGTATGATTACATTAGGGCGGCTTTTGCTGCGACAAGAGATTTTAAAGAAGAGATTAATGGCGTATCTTATGAGAAAGAAATTAAACGTTTGCTTAACAAAGGTTGAATTTGTTGGAATTTTAAAAGAAAGGAGTCTGCCTAATGATTGTTAATGATATCTTGAACGAATTGTCTGGCATTGGGGATGATTGTTGGGCAGACTCTATTGAAATTATTTTAAAAATCCTCGACTTTCCTATTTATTTGAACTATTCTTGTGGATGGGAGGAATTTATATATGGAAAATCTGGGAAACTGCAATATATAAATAATAGGGATAAAATAATAATCTCTCAATGCTGTGGGATTGCTTTATATAATTTTACTGATAAATGGTATAAGAGAAAACTAATTGCCGTAAACCTTAAGGGAAGTAAAAGGAAAAAGGTTAGAAATGAAATAGCTTGTAATATTTATAAGTGTTTTAGAAAATTATATGGTTATCATCTTTTCTTTATAATATATTATAATGATGAAATTTCTTTTTTAGGAACAGTCGTTCATAGCTCGAAACGTAATGAGATTATTATTTCAGATTGGTTTGGAAAATATACTGATCTCAATACGCTAGAACGTATTGAAGAAATAGATTTTGTTTATTTTTCAGATTCTAATATAGAAAAATTATATAGTGATTATCTTTGGGCTATTGCAAGGCCGTATATAAGATATCCAGAATGTAAGATGTTTTTAACTTTTGGATGTGGTTATATAGAGAATTTTGAACGGTGGGTATCTGGTTTACCAATAGCTGATCAGGAAGAAATCTTTTACGCAAATTCTTCTTATTATAAAAATATTTATGGGGAGGATTATTTCGAAGATAACGTTTCGATAAATGAAGAAGATTTCGATTATGTTGAAGACAATATCTCAGATTTAGAATGGACAATGCTTGAAATGGATCTTAAAGCAGAGATGGCAAATGATAAGAGTGAAGAAGATGTAGCTAGTTTCAAGGGAAATGATAATATAGCTAAAAATGTTCCTGAGGAAATTTCGGATATGAATCCAGCGGAGATGTTGCAATATATTCAGGATAAATCAATCTAAGGATTTTTCTTTCAACAGGCGGTCATCATTTTTCCATGACGCTTGCCGTCTTCCTTACTTTATTTGTCTAAAAGGAGGGGTGCGGTATGAAAGATAATTATGTATTTCCAGCCGTATTTGATGTGGATAGTGATGGTATTTCTATCTTTTTCCCGGATTTGCCGGGCTGTCTGCCTTGTGCTGATACAATGGAAGAAGCATTTAAAAATGCTAAGGAAGCCTTACAGCTGCATTTGTTTGGGATGGAAGAAGACGGGGAAGAAATTCCGGAACCGACACCCATTCAAGAGATAAAATTGGAGCCGAATCAAACATTGGCAGTAATTGATGCATGGATGCCGCCATATCGAGAAAGAAAGCTGAATCAGTCTCTGAATAAAACGGTAACGATTCCTAAATGGCTGGACTTATTAGCGAAAAAAGAAAAAGTCAATTACTCACATTTATTGCAGGAGGCCTTGAAAAAATATTTAGGCGTAGAAAATAGCGATGCACGCCATTTTTCAGCGTAATATCGATTTGTCCCGCGTGAAAAGAAGGCACTTCAATAGAAAGTGGACAATAAGAGAAAATGGGTATGTCCATTATTGAAAAAAAGCTTGACAAGGTATGCCTAAATCTGTAAAATAAATAGGTAAGCTTTTCACTTGGACTCCACTTAGCCCCGGAGAAAGAGCACCAAAAGCTTGGTCAGTTAGTTAAATTCAGGGAGGAATTACACAGCATGAAAACTACATTTATGGCTAATGCAGGCAACATCGAACGTAAATGGTTTGTTGTTGATGCTGAAGGCCAGACATTAGGCCGTCTTGCTGCCGAAGTAGCTAAAATTCTTCGGGGAAAACATAAACCTACTTTTACCCCGCATGTTGATACAGGCGATTATGTAATCGTAGTAAACGCAGCAAAGGTTAAATTAACAGGTAAGAAATTAATCCAGAAAACCTATTTCCATCATTCCGGTTATCCCGGTGGAGCTAAATTCACTCAGGCCGGTCATATGCTCGAAGCACGTCCGGAACGCGTTGTTGAAATGGCAGTTCGCGGCATGCTCCCGAAAAATAAATTGGGTGAACAGATGTACCGTAAACTGAACGTTTATGCAGGTGCCGAACATCCGCATCAGGCTCAGAAACCTGAAGTTTTGAAGTTAAACATTCGCTAATTAATACCGGGAGGAAGATTTCATGGCAGTAGCACAGTACTACGGCACTGGCCGTAGAAA
>AUXO013713994.1_pt1 | contig 16307 bp, 17 predicted proteins | sample 768731 | NCBI WGS metagenome assembly AUXO01 (sample SAMN02715735, study PRJNA202380) | gut metagenome | biome: sheep rumen | host: Ovis aries | place: New Zealand: Palmerston North
GACCGCCCGGTTATGAGCCGGATGCTCTAACCAACTGAGCTAAAGATCCATGACTACTTAAATATAACATAGTTTTATTTTAGGTGCAATAAAAAGTTTTAGAAATTAACTAAAAATAAGGCGTAATACCTTATATGTAAAGCATTATTGGAAAATTTGCTTTTTTTTAAAAAAGTGCTATAATATATCGCAACTCAGAGGGGGAAAGGTATATGAAAAGAGTTAAATCATTATTATTTGCAATGTTAGTTGCAATCGTTGTAATGTTTTCAGGTATAGGATCAACATTTGCTGCTTCAACATTACCAGATAATTTTACAACAAAAAATTTAATTAATAGTGGTAAGTATACTACTGTTAATTATATTAAAGCTACTGATTCTACTGGAAAGAAATTTGATTATCCAATAGTTGTTAAACAAACAGCTGATGGAAAATTTGTATATTGTTTAGCTTTAGATAAAACTTATGCAAATGGAATTAAATATTCTAAAAAGGGAAAAGTAGATGACGGATTTGTTTATATACTAGAAGCAAATCTTAATACAGGAGATAAATATAAAGATTTTTATATTAAACAACTTGCTGTATGGTATTACATGGATTATGTAAATGGAAACAATGATAACTTAGAAGTATCTTTAAAGAAATATCTAATTTATCATGCTCAACATAGTGGAACAGAAAATCACGCTGTATGTAAATCAGTTATTGATTTATTAGAAGGTGCTAGAGCTTATAAAGCTCAAGCAAGTAAATTAAATCTTTCTAAGAATGGTATTGGATTTACGGTTGTAGATGGATATTATGTATCATCTGAAATTGTAACTGAAGCAGTTAATGTTTCAAATATCAAATACGGACTTGAAAATACTCCAAAAGGAACTCAAGTAGTTAAGAGTGCAAATGGAGTTATCGTTAAAGTTCCAGTTGATTCAATTCCTGTTGGAAAGAAATTAACATTTAAATTAAAAGTAAGTGCTGATGGTACTTCAAAAGCTGCATATTATTATTACAGCTCTGATAAATATCAAAAATTATTATATGGAGAAGTTGATAAAACTCCTAATAAATTAAATGATGAGTTAGAAATGACAATTGCTAACGTTAACTATACTGTTAATATTAGTAAAACTGATATAACTCAAGCTAAAGAAGTTCCTGGAGCTTCATTAGTAGTTAAAGATGAAAATGGTAAAGTTATTGAATCTTGGGTTTCAACTGATAAAACTCATAAGATGACTTTAAAACCTGGTAAATATACTTTAACTGAAACAATCGCACCTAAAGGATATAAGTTAAGTAAAACTACTATATCATTTATGTTAGATGTAACTGGTAAAGTATATGTTAAAGATGCTAAAGGTGCTTATGTAAGTGTTGATAAAGTAGTTATGATTAACGAACTTGAAAACAGTATTACTGTTGCTAAATTAGACAGTGAAACTGGTGCTTATGTAGCAGGAGCTAAATTAGTTATTAAAGATGCTAAAGGTAACGTAGTAAAAGAATTTACTTCTACTAATACTGCTTATTCAATTACATTATCTGAAGGCGTTTATACTTTATCTGAAGTAGAAGCTCCAAAAGGATATGAATTAAGTGATAAAGTTGTTACTTTTAAATTATTAGATAATGGAACAGTACAAGTACTTGAAGGAAATAGTTATGTAGACGTTGCATTTGTAACATTCTACAATACTAAGATTCCTGAAGTTGTTGTTCCTCCAACTGGTAAAAACGCAACATTAATTATTATAAGTGGTCTTGCATTATTAATTGGTGGAGCTTATTTTGCTAAGAAATCTATCAAAGAATGCTAGTATAACACTTAGCATTCTTTTTGCTTTTATGGGGTTGTGCTTATTATGTTATACATACTTTGATACTATAAAAGAAAATCTTTTCTATGAAAAGAATACAAGTATAGTTGAAGAGGTTATTGAATTTGATGAAGATGCTGGTCAAAAACTTTCTTTAGAAAGAGATTCTGAAGAAGAAGTTGGTAATGGTAGATATGATTATATTGGATATTTAAAGATTCCTGAAGTCGGGGTTGATAGAGGATTTACTGCTTTAGATAATCCATATAATTATGTTGACTATAATGTTCAATTGATCAATGGTTCATCAATGCCAAATGTTAAAAATGGTAATTTAATTCTTGCTGGTCACAGTGGAATTTCATCAGCTGTTTTTGATAAGTTACATAACCTTAATCTTGGATTTGATGCAAGTATCACTTATAGAGGTAAAGTATATAACTATAAATGTGTTGATATTTATTACGTTGAAAAAGACGGAACAGTTGAAATAAAAAGAAATAAAGATAAAAATGTTTTAACACTTATTACATGTACTTATAGAAATAATACTAAACAAACAGTTTATATCTTAGAGTTACAAAGTGTTATAGAAGAATAAAAAGGTAAAAAGAAATAAAGGGGGATTTATTATGAAAGAGTTATCAATCATAAAAATATTTAGTTCTGCATTAAGTGCAGTACTTGGATCTAAAGTATTAATATTAATTGTATTAATTCTTATGATGTTATTTGTTAATATTATATTTAGTAATTTAATGAATAAAAAATTAGTTAATATTATAACTATTTTAGCAAGTATTATACTAGTAGGATTCTATTCAGTAAGTTATATTGAAACTATAAAAATATTTATTGATAATGTTTCTACTAAATTATTAGAAATGATTTATTTTCCAACTACTTTAGAATTTATGATAGTAATGATTCTTTCATTTGCTATTATGATTTCTTCATTAGTTAGCAAAAAATCTTCTAAAAATATTAAAATAATAAATGTTACTATTACATTAATTATTTCATTCTTATTCTTATGTATAATTGAAAAAGTTAATGGTAGTGGTATTGATTTTAATGAATTTAGTGTATTTTCTAATACAGTATTAATGAGTTTACATGAACTAGCAATGGGATTATTCGTTGCTTGGATAATTGGACTTGGACTTTATAAATTTGATTCATATATTATTAATAAAGCAATGAATGAAATTAAAGATTCAGAGTATAAATATAATACTATTAATACACTTTCAATTGATGAAATTAATAGTCAATATGAAAGTGAAGAATTAGAAATGCCTAAGTTAAAGAAATTATAGTAAAAGAAGCGAAAAAAAATCGCTTTTTTTTATTTTCTTATTGATTAATAAATGATATTATATTAATAAGATAGGAGAGTAGAATATGAATAATGAAGTTTTAGAAAACAATAATTTAGTTCCTGAAACACCAGATACACCTGTTACACCTGAAGCTGCTACTACACCTGTAGATACTGAAGTAACTCCAGAAGTAGCACCAACACCAGTTGATACTGGAATTCAATCACCTGTATCATTTGATGCACCAGTTGAAACACCAGTAGATTCACCGGTAGATGCTCCAAGTGATGTAGTTGTACCTGCAGAAACTGCTCCGGTTTTTGGTAATCAAACTGAAGTACCTTCAACTAATGAAGTTCCTGTTGAACCTGTTGCAGAAATGCCAGCAGAAACTACAACAGCTCCAGTTGTTGAAGAAGTATCTCCTGTAGAAGAAGTAACACCTCCAGTAGAGGAAGGTCCTATGGTTGAAGAAGGTCCAGTTAATGAACCAATCGTTACAGAAACTGAACAACCTTTAATTGAACCTGCACCTGCTTTTGAGGCTCCTGCAGCACCAAGTGAACCATTGACTAATAATGTTGTTGAAACTCCTGCACCAGTTGATGCAAATGCAGCACCAGTAGAAACAGCTGCTCCTGATGTAGCACAAGCTAGTGTTGCTCCTGCAGAAGCAAATGTAGCACCAGTTGATGCAAATGCAGCACCAGTAGATGCAAATGTTGTTGCATCAGCAACTGATGTAGCACCAGTTTCAGTTAATAAGAAAAAGAATGTTCTTTCTATAATTGTTATTATTATTGGTATTTTGGTTTGTGCTGGAGTACTAATATCAACAATTTTGTCAAAATAATATAATTGATATTGAATATAAAAAATAAATATAATAAAATTAATATAGTAAAGGAGAATGATAATTAGATGAAAGATGCGACTGGCGAATTAAGTATGACTGCTGTAGCAGTTGTTGCTATTGCAGCTATTGCATTAGTATTCCGTACATTAATATGGCCTGCAATTCAAACAAGTATTGAAAAGAGCACATATTGTTCTTCAGCTTATGGCTGTCATGATTGTTCTGAATCTACTTGTGAATGCTACTATACTGCAACAGGCGGAACAGAAACAGCAATTACATGCCCTAATAATGGTACGGGTACTTATTTAGAGGATGGAGAAGGAACTCCAGAAGGATAAGATAAATAAAAAAGTTAAGAGAAATCTTAACTTTTTATTTTGTAATTAATACTGCGTGAACAACTATTCTTGTATTTGTTGTTGCACATGTGGATAATGTTAATATCTTATCATCTGTTGTAACAGGTGTTTTAAAGTCATATATACTTCTTGATTTAATCATATCTATAAATGCTTGATATTCTTCATTAGAATTGAAGTTTGTTACTAAGTAATCTTCCGTTACATTTATTTTATATGAGGAGAAGATCTTCCATTGTTTATCTCCCGATTTAGTATTAAATGTTATTATTTGATTTGCTTCATTCTTATACCAACTTGGGGATTGAGAGTTCTTTAGAGAACCAAACATGATTCCACCTACAGGTATATTATGTCCATATATGATAGTATTTTTATTTAAGTCAACTGGATCATTTCTATAGTCCATGAATATCCATCCCATGGTATTTTTATACTTTTTAAAGTCTCTATTTAAGTAGTATGTATTATTCTCTTTATTTTGTACAACAGGGTAGTTAATTTTAGAATTATTAACTGTTAACCAACCAACTGTATCTGGATTAATCTTTACTAATTCATCTATAACATGTGAATAGTTTGTATAGTATGCTGATGAATAATTAGATTTTCTTTGTATAGTATTAAACTCTTCTCTAGATAGATAGTTTAAATCTGGAATATTATCTTCTATAGTATATTCATTTGATGAATATACTATGGTATTAATATCATCTAATTGATTATTTATTTTAACTCCATCTTCATACATTTTATAACTATTAAGTGCCATTAATAAGAATACTAGTACTAATATAATTGTAATAACCATTAGTATTATTTTTAAGTTTAATTCCTTAAAGAAGTATTTAAACTTATAGTCTTTAGAATAATTCATTTTAAACATTATATTATTCTTTTCAATATAAGTTTTATATTCTTTCTTAATGTAAGAAATTATTGTATATATTTCATTTACGTCATTGTCTTTTTCATTAATTAGAATTAAGAGATTCTTTTTGTTATTCTTAACAATTAAATTCATGACTGTTGTAATTGCTTCATTAGAGTATTTAGTTATTCTTATTACTTTTAATTTAGTATTAATTGTAAAGAAATTATCTAAGTCTTTTATAATTTCTTCATTCATATCTACGGTTAATAATAGTTGTTTTTTATAATAAATATCTGTATATGAATCTATATGGTTATCAAGTAAGAATCTATTATTATTAGTAATTTTATGTCTTGTTAATACTTTAATACCTTTGTTAGAATCAAATCTTTCGATTAAGTAAGAAGGCATTTCATAACACTCGAATTTTTTAACATTATTAAAATCATATAATTTAAGTGCAATTTCTGAGTTTATTTGAACTTCATCATTGAATATTACTTTATCTATATTTTTAAATGTTTTAATAATATCTAAATAAATTGGATCAATATCTGAATTATTAATAACAACTATTTTAATGTTAAATTTTAATACGAGTAGGTTAAGAAAATTAACTACAATATCAAAATTTTTTCTGATGTATCCAAGAGAGAAGATTATATTATCAGCAGTGATGATATTAGTATTATTTAAACTTTTATCATCTACGGTTGTTTTCTTAACCTTAGATACGTATAAATATTTATTTATTATTTTAAATGAAATATTATAGTTCATACCTTTACTCCTATTATTATCTATTATAGATTTTATCATAGTAGTAAAATATTTTAAATAATTATGGGTTATTTTTGTTATTTATATGTTATAATATCTTCAAGTTTGGTGGGGTGGATGATGGAATATTTGAAAAAAGATTTAATTAATTTATTTAAACTAAAAAATGTAGATGTAAATACATTTGCTAGTTCTTTAAAGTGTCTTAGTTTTAATGATGCTCTTAAAAGTATTGAAGAGTTATTTAAGACTTCATTTGAAGAAATAATTAATGATCCTGAGTTTATTAGCTCTTATTTTTCACTTATTTCTAATTTAGCCGTACAAAATAAAGGAGACATAGAAGTTTCCATTATTAACCATATTAACTATATTAAAAAATTAGCAACTAATTATTGCAAACCATATAATAAAAAAGAAAAGAAAAAAGATCATAATTTTAATGCATCTAAACTATTAAAAATGAGATGTGATGACTTAGCTATTTTTATAGCAAATAGAACTGAAACTATGTCTTCTAAATATGAAAAGTATAATATTATAAGCTTTATTATCAATAAACTAAAAACACCTGATTATTTATTTAGAATTATGCAAATTAATCCTGATTATTTAAATGCTCGTGATTCATATGGACATCATGTGTTTGTTAATACATGTGAGTATTTTATAAATAATGTAGGTAAGATGGATGAAGAGACTGTTAAGTATTATAAAAGAGTAATTGTAATGATGCTTGAAAATGAAAATTTAACTCTTAAGAATGAAGAGATAAGTAACCTTATTAAACTCTGTGATATAGTTGAAAATAGTGAAAACATAGAATTAGTTTTTCTAAAGAATGCTATTAGAAATCATTATCCAATTATTAATACTTATTCTAAACGTAATTGTGTTGATTATTGCTTCTATCCTGAACCAACAATATTAATTAACAGTAGTTTTGATGAAAACTTACCAAAAGGAACAATTGATTTAACTGATCTTTTTACTGTATCTATTGATGGTAATAGACATAGTAATTTAACTAATGTATTATTTGACGATGCATTTAGTATTTATAGAGATGGTCAAAATAATCATTTACTAATACATATTCCTGATGTTGATAGAGTTATAAAAAGAGATACTGAGTTAGATAAGTTTATGAGACATTTAGGTAAAAGTGTATATGCTACGGGTTATAAAAAACCATTACTTGATTTTCAAATAGCAGATGAATTATCTTTAAAACAAAATGCTTATAGATATGCTATTACATTTGATATTACAATGGATGATGATGCTAATATTAAAAATGTAGATTTTTATAGATCACTTATAAGAGTAAATTATAATATACATAAAAATAAAGCTGATGCATTTATTAAATATGGATATACAGATGAAAAACTTGGAATGCTTAGAAAAGTTAAAGATTTAATGATAAAATCAGCCAGAAAGAGAAAAGAAAAAACAGCTGGTAAATCAAGTGCTAAGATTATTTTAGATGAAATAAATGTTTTACCTGATTTAGTATCTGCTAAGTTTGCTTTAGAAAATGACATACCATTTGCTTTTAAAAATTATTTAGGAAAACATAAAGTTGCATTTGATAAACATGTTTTAACAGTAAATGATTTTATCAATAGTGAATCTTTAAGTCCTGAAGGTATTGAAGTGTTAAATTCTATCTTCGATATTTATTATCGTGTATATTATGATACAATGAATATAGGAAATAAGTCATTTCATGATGAAGCATGTGGTAATGTAGGTAATCCTTTAAGAGATTATTTATCACTTGAATCTGATAGATTATTAGGTGATATTGTAATTGATGGTTGTAGAGTTTATGATAAGGATTATTGGAAAGAACGTATTTTAAATGATTCCATTGAATTTACTGAGACTTCTTCAAAATTAAATGAGTTATATGGATTAAAGAGAGGTAGATAAAAAGTGACAGGTGCTGTAGTATTTCGTGTAATAATGTTTCTTTTTGTAGCTGTTATCTTACTAGTAGTTATGTGGAATGTAATTATGAAAAAAGGTAATGAAGCACATGAAGCAATAGAAGAGGAAAAGAAAATTTTTGAAAATAGAATAAGACTTCCTATACAAGCACAAGTTTATCCTGGTGATTTAGTTAAGATAGTTGATAATGATATGATTCATAATGAACCTAAGACTTATACATTTTATTATAAGTTAGAACCTCATAAGATTGGTGTAGGAATGTATAATAATAAATATGTTATTACGCTTGATGATCAAATGTATCAAACTTATGCTGAGGTAATGGGACATGGAGTTGCTCATAATAGTAGATTTGCAAGTATAAGTGAAAAGTTTACCGTTACTGAAGTAATAGATCAATTAACTAATAAAAAAATTCCTGTTGAAAGTGTAAGTGCTTTTGAAAAGTATTTAGTAGAAGATACTAGTACAAATTATAATAACCAAGTTGAAATAAAAGAAGATAACTAAAAATTGACAGATTTATTTATTAGTGTTAATATATTTCAAGAAATCGAAGAGGAAAGACGAGATTTAATAAGATAATTTATAGAGAGTTCATGGTTGGTGTAAATGAATAAGGACTTATTAAGTTACTACTTTCTAAGAGAGTTAATAAACTCCGGGGGAACTCGTTAAAATTTAATCAAGTTAAATAAAGGGATGGTACCGTGCGTTATGCACTCCTTAGGTATCATTCCTTTTTTTATTTAAGAAGGAGGATATGTATGAACTTAAGAGATGTTAATAGAAGAAGTGTTGTTTCAGTAGAAGTTTTTCTAAATGACTATGTATTACCTTATTATGGTAGTAGAATAACCTCGGATGAAATGATAACCAAGTTAAAGAATTGTAGCCATCTAGATTTAGATGAACTAGAAATTCCAGGTGTTAAAAGATGCAGTGATGAATATGCACTAACCAATCCTTCAATTATTCTAGTTGGGGCAAAGGGAAGAGGACATAAAGGATATGAAATACATGGATACTATAGACCTTTTGATTTAATGAAAGAAGAATACATAGAAGAAGGTTTAAGTGAAATTGAAGCGACTAATTTCTTATTAAGTGGTATGCGTGCACCTGAAGAAGATGATGTTTCATATAAAATAGATTTTAGAGAAAAGAAAAGAAGAAAGAAAAAAGGAAAGAGGAATTAAAATGGTTAATTTTAAAGAAAATGAAGATTTATATAAATTAAATCATAGTTGTGCTCACTTAATGGCACAAGCAGTAAAACATTTATATCCAGATGCTAAGTTCTGGGTAGGACCTGTTATTGAAACTGGTTTTTACTATGATATGGATTTAGGAGATAAAGTTATTACTGAAGAAGACTTACCTTTAATAGAAAAGGAAATGAAAAAAATTGCTAAAGATGGTAAGAGAATAGTTAGAAGAGAACTTTCTAAAGAAGAAGCTTTAGAAATGTTTAAAGATGATCCATATAAATTAGATTTAATTAATAGAATGGATGAAGATAATACTGTTATTTCATGTTATTCTCAAGGAGACTTTACTGATCTTTGTAGAGGTGGACATGTTGATTCAGTTAAAGAATGTAAAAATTTCAAGTTATTAAAGTTCTCAGGTGCTTATTGGAAAGGGGATTCTAATAACAAGATGCTTCAAAGAGTATATGGGGTATGTTTTAGAACTCCTGAAGAATTAGAAGCACATTTAGCGGAACTTAAAGATGCAGAAGAAAGAGACCATAGAAAAATTGGTAAAGATTTAGGAATTTATATGATGTCTGAATTAGTTGGAAGAGGACTTCCAATGTATTTACCAAATGGATTTACTTTATGGAATTTACTTGAAGATTATATTAGAAAAGAAGAGTTAAAAAGAGGATACTTACACGTACAAACTCCTCCTTTAGGAAATGTTAACTTATATAGAACAAGTGGACATTTAGATCATTATAGAGATTCAATGTTCCCAATTATGCAAGTAGAAGATGAAGAATATGTACTTCGTCCTATGAACTGTCCTCATCATATGGTTATGTATGGTAATGACATTCATTCATATAAAGAATTACCAATTAGAATTGCTGAAGTTGCAAGAGATTGTAGATATGAATCAAGTGGTTCTCTAAAAGGTATTGAAAGAGTTAGAACATTCTGTCAAAATGACTCACATATCTTCTGTACTCCTGAACAAATTGAAGAAGAATTCAAGGGTGTAGTTGATCTAATTCTTGACACTTATAAAGTATTTGGAATTAAAAATTATAGATTTGAATTATCTTTAAGAGATCCTGAAGATAAAGTTAAATATTTCCAAGATGATGAAATGTGGAATAATGCTGAAAATAAACTTAGAGATGTATTAAATGATTTAGGAATTGATTATGTTGAAAAGAAAGGCGAAGCAGCATTCTATGGTCCTAAACTTGATGTTCAAGTTAAACCAGCTGTTGGTAATGAAATTACACTTTCAACTTGTCAATTAGACTTCTGTCTACCAGCAAAATTTGATTTAAAATATGTTGATAGTGATGGAAGTAAGAAAACTCCAGTTGTAATTCATAGAGCCATCATGGGTTCAATTGATAGATTCATGGCATTCTACTTAGAAGAAACTAAAGGAAATCTTCCTTTCTGGTTAGCTCCAATTCAAGTAGCTGTCCTACCAGTTAAGAATGAATATCATTTAGAATATGCTAATGAAGTATTAAATAAGTTAAAAGAACAAGGTATAAGAGTATCTCTTAATGCAAGTGATGAAAAATTATCTTACAGAATGAGAGAAGAGCAAATAAGAAAAGTTCCTGTTATGTTAGTTCTTGGTAACAATGAAAGAGATGAAAGAACTGTTACTTTAAGACTCCATGGTGAAGAACAAAAGAATATGAGTTTAGATGAATTCTTAAGCTATGCTAAAGATAAGAATGATTCTAAAGCTTTAGATTTATAATTTAAAACCTAGGTTTTCCTAGGTTTTTTTATTTCGTGTGTTATAATACTTTCCAACGGGTGATAATAGTGGAAATATATGATAGTGGGAAAGTTATTGAATTTGAGAATGCGCTTCTTTATGATGAAGGTTATTATGGGGAAGTTTATAAAGATGGAGACCTTATGATTAAGAAATATATGTCTGAAAGATCAGACTATTATGATAGGCTTAGTCCTGCTATATTTGATATTTTAAGTGATATTTCTTCACCGGCTTTTATCAATTTAATTGATTCATTTAAAACAAAAGTTAGACTATTTCCAGATGACTATGATATAGATATGCTAACTGGTTATACTTCAGAGTTTATAGAAACAAGAAAGGGTCTCATGGTAGATTTACCAATGGAGTACACTTTACACACTTTATATGAGTTTAGAAAACTTTTAAAAATACTAAATGATAATAATATATTAATTGCAGATACTAATAGAAATAATTCGATAGTTGGTTTTGATAACTTAGTAATAATTGATCCGGATTGTTATGAATTTAATGAAATTTCATGTGATATAGAAAAAGAAAATATGGAAAGTATTAATAGATACTTATTAAGTAAATGGGTTGCTGAAATGCGTATTACAGATAAAGCAGTTGCCGAAAAAATTAGAGAAAAGTTATTTGACTATGAAAAAGGGGATTACTTAGATGTTATGAGTAAACGACTAAGAGCTAAGACACCTAGAGACGTTATTAATAGGATAAGATATTAAAAAAGAGATATAAGAATTATAATTCTTATATCTTTTTTGTTTACAAATTTTTATTAGTCAAATAATTGTAAATGAATGTCTTGTTTACATATTATAAATTGTAAATTTACAATTATAGAATATAATTATAATAGGTGAGGATATGAAACGAGATGCATTAAGAGGAATTATACAATTTATCCTTTCATTAGGTATTGTAATTATATTTGAATTGTTTTTCTTTTCTTTATTAGGTAGATTTGGATTACATTTCAAAGATAATGCTTATACAATTATGAATTTAGTAAAATACTTAATTGAATTTATAATTGTAGGAGTTGTTATATACCATGGGGATATATTTGCTGGTAAAGAGAATTTTAAAAGATCACTTTTTTCTAGCATAATAATTTCTTTAGTTACATTCATAGTAATGGTTGTATTTACTATAATACTTCAAAAAGTATTAGGACTATTTGATATAACTATTTCTAATGGATTTGTTAACTACTTTAATGAAAACTTGACTATGAATCGTGCACTTGAAATAGTCATATCTTGTTTTATTAAACCTTGCTTGATATGTTCAATCTTTGTACTTGGTATATCAAATATTATTAGGAAGGAAGTAGTAGCTATATTGGCAAGTGGTATTGGTTATGCAATATTTCTTATATTGTTAAATCATTTACCAATTGATAAATCAATTGCATTTTTATTAGTAGATGTTATAAATATGTTTGCATTAACATATTTATATAAATCAACTGGTAATATATATACATGCTTTATAACATATATTGTATATATTATGTGTGGTAGTCTACTTATTAGCTATGTATTGTAATGAGTAAAGATATAATTAAATTTATTAAGTTTTATTTATTATTCCTAATTTGGGTAATATCTGGAGATGTATTAAAAAGAGTTCTAGTATGGATTAATCTTGATACTAGTAATATTCATAATCTAGCTATTGCCGAGTTCTTTCTTTCTTTATTAACTTTTGTAGTAGGATATTTAATTTACAAAAAAGAAATAAAGAAAGACTATAAAACTATAGAAAAGAAAAAGATATTTATAGAAGTATTAAGATTGTTAGTATGTGCTTATTTGGTTGAAATTATTAGTGGAATAGTAGTTATGTTTATATTCTCTATAATAGGTGTAGAATCTACAGGTTCTATTAATAATAATGTAGCAATCGAATTACTAAAAAGTGCACCTGTTCTAATTGGGGTTGGAACTGTGTTGTTAGCACCAGCTTATGAAGAAATAATCATGAGATTAGGTCTAAATACATTATTTAAGAATAAAAAGGTATTTATTGCTGTAAGTGGAATTATCTTTGGAGTTATGCATGTTATAAGTTTCAAAGTAGTAATTCTTACTTTACCTATCTTAGGTATTTTAATTGATAGAATATCTATGAGTAAGAAAAATAATAAATTACTTTTAAATATAACATGCGTAACTACGTATTTGTTTATTATGTTTATAATAATTGCTTTAATATCAGGAGGAATAAATAAGGCTCTTATTGCTCTTAATTTAAAGAATTTTATATATGTTATTGAATATGGTGCTGTTGGAATATATTTTGCATATGTATATGATAAGTATAAAAACATTTTTTATACTATATTACCTCATGCATTAATTAATTTCGTGGCAACTATAATTTTGAGTTTTAGATAATTGTGTATTATAATATATCGCAAAGAAGTGTGATGATATGAATTATAGTGACTTAATCTATATAATTTCTATTATTTTACTTATTATTGTTGCGATATATTTGTTAACACGTGTGAGCGTTAAGGAGAAGTATATGGATACAATAAATAAAGCTAATAAAGACATGTCTGATTTAGAAAAAATAACTAGTAGAATTGAAGAAGAATATAAACCTATTAATGTAGAACTTACTAGTTATGAACAAGAACAAGAAGACAATGCAATTATCTCTTATGATGAGTTATTATCTAATAGAGATAAAAATAACAACAGTGGTTTTAGTTATGATTCAGAATATAAACCTGATAATGATTTATCAGTTAAAAAAATTGATTTAGATAATAATACTTCTTCAAAAGAAAAAGAAGAAATACCTGAAGAAAGAGTAAAGGTAAAATTATTTAATTACGAAAAGGAAGAGGCATTCTTAAAGACTTTAAAACAACTTCAAAGTGAATTATCATGAAGAAGAATAAACTTGTAATAAACATTCTTTTATATTTTATTGTTGAATTCTTGTTTATTACATTATTTTATACTTTATTTTTTGAATCCAAGATTGTAAGCATTATTTTATTTATAATTAATATAATATATACTTGGGTTTTAATTAAAAGTATAGAAAAAAAGTATTACTCTAAGTATGATAAATTTTCATCTATGTTATATAATATATGTCCTTTAATAGGAGTTGTAATATTATATTTATTAGATAAGTATATATTTAGAAGTGATCTTAGTTTAATGTTTTTATTCTTTGTATATATATTTTTGGGTGAGTATATTTTAAATGTAATATATATTTTATCTAAAAGATTATTTAAAAAGTATAAGTAATTATACTTTTTTTGTGTTTTTAAATAGTGTTATAATTGTGTCAGTGGGATATATGAGTTTAAGTACCCTAAAAAAAGATAAGAGGTAAAAATATGAAAGTTGATGAAATAATTAGAACGGCAAAATTTACTATTTTTTCTATATCGGCAGGTGTAATTGAAATAGTTTTATTTGAACTATTTGATAAGTATACTTCCTTGAGTTATTGGCCATGTTATTTAATTGCTTTAATTGCATCTGTTATATGGAATTTTACTTTAAATAGAAATTATACTTTTAAATCTGCATCTAATGTGCCTGTTGCAATGTTTAAAGTATTTTGTTTTTATGCAGTATTTACTCCTGTTTCAACTATACTTGGTAATTATTTAGCTGAAGATCTTGGTTGGGATGGAACAATTGTTACACTTATTAATATGTTATGTAATTTTGTTTTAGAGTATTTATATGATAGATTCTATGTATTTAAAGATTCTATTGATTCAAAAGAACATAAGAAGTAAAAGATAACTTGGTGTTATCTTTTTTTTGTGTTAAAATACACTTGTTTGAAAGGAGTACAATCATGAAATTTTGTATTAAAACACTAGGATGCAAGGTTAATGCTTATGAGTCTGAGTGTATAGAAGAAGAATTTAAGAATAATGGTTATACTGTAACTGATGAGACACAAGATGCTGATGTAATAGTAGTTAATACTTGTACTGTTACTAATCAAGCTGATGCTAAAAGTAGAAAGATTATTCGCGGGGCAAGAAAAAATGAAAATGCTTGTTTAGTTGTATGTGGTTGTTCTTCTCAACAACATAAAGATTCTTTATTTGAACTTGGTGTTGATATATTACTTGGAACAACTGGTAAAACTAAAATATATAATCTAGTAAATGAATGGCTAGAAAATAAAGAGAAAATATCTTTATTTGATGATGTAAGACATGTTGATTTTGAAAAGACTAATATAAATGATATGGATGGTAAAACAAGAGCTTTTGTTAAGATACAAGATGGATGTAATAATTTCTGCTCATATTGTATTATTCCTTTAGTAAGAGGAAGAGTTAGAAGTAAAGACTTAAAAGATGCTGTTGCAGAAATAAATAATCTTGCTAATAATGGTTATAAAGAAGTTGTTTTAACTGGAATTCATACAGGTGCTTATGGTGAAGGTGAAGACTATGATTTAGTTGATTTAATAAGAGAAATATCTAAGAATGATAACTTACTTAGAATTAGAATTTCTTCTATTGAAATAACTCAATTAAATGATAAGTTCATGGAAGAGTTTAAGAAAAATAAAAAGATATGTTCTCATATACATGTTCCTGTTCAATGTCCAAATGATGAGATATTAAAAGCAATGAATAGAAAATATACTTTAAATGAGTATAAGAATAAGATAAATGAACTAAGAGAAGCAAGAGAAGATGTAAATATAACTACTGACTTAATAGTAGGTTTTCCTGGAGAAACTGATGATATATTTGAATCTATGTTAGATGAATGTGTTAATATTGGTTTTTCTAAGATTCATACTTTCCCTTATTCTTTAAGAAAGGGAACTAAAGCATCTTTAATGAAACAAGTAAAAGACTCAGATAAGACTGATAGAACTGATAAGATGTTAAGATTATCTGATCAATTAGAAAGTAATTATTATAAAAAATACTTAGGCAAAACTGTTAATGTTTTAGTAGAAAAAAATAATAGTGGTTTTACTAGTAATTATATAAAAGTTCATTTTGATAAAGATATAGAAGAAGGAAAATTAGTGGATGTAAAAATAACTAAAGTAGACGGTATAAATGTCTATGGAGAAGTTATTTAATGTAAAAAAGAATAAAACTAAATATTATTTATTCTTTTTTAATGTATAATTATAGTAGGTGAATATAATGAGTAATAATGATAAAATACAATTTACTCCAATTGGTGAGATGAAACCATTAAGAAGAAATAGAGATTTAGATACTAGAGAATATAGAAGAACTGAAGTATATAACCATGGTAAAAAACGTGGTACTACAAGATGGAATCCTAAAGTAGTTGTTCCTCTTTTACTTGC
>AUXO012849120.1_pt1 | contig 16301 bp, 14 predicted proteins | sample 768731 | NCBI WGS metagenome assembly AUXO01 (sample SAMN02715735, study PRJNA202380) | gut metagenome | biome: sheep rumen | host: Ovis aries | place: New Zealand: Palmerston North
CCGGTAGAATGAAACCCACGAGCAACGAGACCCGGTTGAGCAGCAGAGGATATTCTTATGTAAGCCTCATACCCTGTTGCAAGAGCGAGGAGCACATCTTCGCTGGTACTTCCCAGTTTATCTGCCAGAGCAAATACAGCAGGAATCAGATGGACGCCGGCATGTCCGGCCGCCTTTTTATTCCCGTCATCCAGTTCCGCTCCGTGGCCATAGACCGAATTCATAAAGGCCGCTATTCTTGATGGGTATCTTTTCTTCTGGAATAGAACAGAGCTTTCCTCAGCACCACCCTGTGGGTACACCACGCTCTCTACCGCTTCATTGAACTTCCTGTTCTGCTTGTATCCGGCATAAGCCGCTGCAAAGAAATCAATAATCAAAGTACGTAGCTGTTCTCGATCCTGTTCAACCAGTTGTATTCGGAACAAGTCTTGAGCCAGTTCACTTGTAACGCCCATCTAAGTCCTCCTCATCTATAATTTCTATAATCATTTGCTTATAGCTAATTTTTAAAAATAGGGCAAAGCCCCGCCTCGCAAGAAACGAGACTTTGCCCTATATTTATATTTCTCTATTGTTGTTTGTCTATACCAAAACTCTTAGTGCTAAAGGCTTCCTTCTTGCCAACATACATTGCGACCAAGCCAACCAGAATAGCGATTGAAGCCAGTGCGATTACCCAAGGGTAATACTGCTTATACAACCAGTTAGCAATAGCCTCGCCGGTACCGCCGTCACCACCGCCAATAATAATTGCAATTACGAACGGGATCAGAGGGAGTGCTCCGGCAAAGAAGGAGATTGTAAGTGTAATCCCATAGACTTTCTGAAGAGCTTTTTCAATCTTTTCTCTCATGATCACAGCCTCCCTTACGAAATCATCCCTATAAGCGGGAGCCATCCCATCATAACGATAACAGACAAAACATAGTGCAACGCAATCCATACCATACAATTCTTAAGCGTTGGTCCAAGTTCCGCGTCTGCGATACCCATGCCTGTATACACGCAAGCACAGTAAGGCGGGGTTACACCATGCATAGCACCACAAATGCAAGGAAGAATACCGCATGCGATGAACGGACTTCCACCGGCAGCAGCGACAATTGAAATGATAATACCACCGAAAATCTTGACCTGTGTTGAACCAGGAATCAGCATACCAAGGACTGCAGTAAACAAAGGAAGAATAAGTGCCAATACGATAAGAGGCATGTTCATAGCCGAAATCCAGTCGCCAATTGCTTTCTCGATTCCAAGTGTAACAAGCACATTACTGACGCAGTAGGCGAAGAACACAAGCGCCGCTGTCGGAACAACCTTCATCAAGCCTTCAGTGATGTTCTGTGTCATGTAAGAAAGCGTCATCTTCTGCTTTGTCTTCTTATCCGAGAGCAAAATCGCGCAAACAACTATCAACGCCGGGATGAAAAGCAGTAGGCTGTTATTCAGAGAAGAAGCTCCTGCACCGAGTCGAGCTTTGAAGAAGCCTTCAAACTTGGATGTAAGCAGAAACGGCACGAAGACAATAATCGGAAGGAAGATTGCTTTCCAGCCATTCTTCAGAGACTTTCCAAGCGGCGGAATATCCTCTTTCTTCATGGGTTCAACCTTGTAGTAACGGCACATAAAGTACAGCGTCAGAATACCGTAAGCCGTGGCGATCATTCCTGCGGGCGGGATCATATTTCCCATTGTTGAGCTGTGCGCCTCCACATTGGCAGCGAGCTCCGGTGGAAATCCCGAGCGTTTCATGGCCGGGATCGTAAAGACACCTGTTGTAGCCACGTTACCGGGACCAGAGCCGGACAGCGAACCCATATAGGTAGAGCCGATGATAGCCACAAAACCTGCACCACCACGAAGCCGCCCAAATATTGCGAGGATAATCGCGATGAAATCATCAATAACCGTCGTCTGTGACAGCAGATGCGCCGACACGATAAACACGATGATTACGTACAGGCTTGAGTCCTTCATTGCTTTCCAGATGAATCCCCAAAGCCCTACTAATGAGAACTCCCACGCTCCGAGGACAGCAGTGAGAATCGCCAGTACGATGAATGCTGCAAGCATACATTCGTACATCGGTCGCTTGAGTAATGCGAAGCCAATAATCGCGACCGCAAATACAGCGACTAGGAATACCAATTCAAATGGCATATGGTTCCTCTTTATGTGTTTTATTTGCTAATGCCTATACCAATGGGACAAAAAACCGGCCTTTCCATGGCCCTCTTCCAGCCTTCCAATAAAGCAGGATGTAGGCACTAACATTGAGTTTGCTCCTAACCAAGGAGTGTGTGCATTAGTTCCTTAAGATTGAGAACAGCCTTGGAGAGGTACTGCTCCTTCCGATACATAAGCACGATTTTCCTTTTCGGTACGGTCTCTTTGATTGAGTAATAATGAAGTGATGGATCTTTTGCCAGGCATGCTGGAATAAACGCTGCCCCAAGTCCTTCCTTCACCATTTCAACTAACGCCTCAAGGCTTGTACACGCTACTTCTTTATGGAGTTTCAGATTATGGATGCGTATCAGTTCCTCCAGTTCTCTCTGCATCAAATGATCTTCATTCAGCATCACAAATGAAAGATTATTAAGCGCGGATGCATCAATCGCCGGGAACTTGCGCCCGTGCACATCCTGCCCCGGCAACGGGGAAAGCGCAGCAATCACATTCTCCTCAACGAAGAGCAGTTCTGAATTGAACAACGTTTCATCCACAGGTAGTGTTGTAACCACTAGATCAAACTCACCATGCTCAGCCGCTTCAATCAGTTCATGCCGCTTCTTCTCCACGATCTGAAGCGTGATGCCTGGGTAAAGAGCTTTGAACGCTTTCACCACTGGCGGCATTAATGCAACTGAGCGATGAGCAGAAATACCAATAGTGATCGTTCCCGATTTGTAGGCTGATAAGTCCGTTAGTTGCTCTTCCAACTGATGCTCAAGATCGAGAACTTTTCTTCCAATATCGATATACGCTCGTCCAGCATCTGTGAGTCTCACATCTCCACCTGATCGGTCGAAAAGCTCCATACCGACTTGCTTCTCTATTTTTTTAATGTACTGAGATAAAGAGGGCTGAGTTATATTGAGCTTTTCAGCAGCAGCGGAGAAAGTATGCTCATCAGCCAAGGTGAGTACGTACTTGAATTGTTTAGCATTCATGAGTTAATCATTTTCTTTCTTCTCGACTTGGTGACAAGATAAACCATCCGTGTGGTGAGCATAGATACTATAATTCTTTTGCCATAGTTGGATCTGTTATATGAGAGAAAAACTATTTCAGCAATTTCTTTTTCCCGACAAGAGCAGGAAAATAACGATTAAGGATTATTGCCTCCAAGCTGCACATAATGACACACGCTATGGTCTTAGTCAAAGCGCCAAGTATGAAGGTTTCTGGAATGGATACTCGAACTAGTTTAAGCGTATAGCGGAAAGCCTGAACATTTTGCATGTGTAGAAGATAGAACACAAGTGTATTTCGCCCAACAAAAGCAATAAATTTTGGGCACCTCTCATACTTGCTCGCTCCTATAAGCATTGCAAAGCAGCCTATACAAATGAGGAGGAAACAAAATGGATAGTTAAAATACTGATTCAAATGCACATCTATCGTTTGTCCTGGCCAAATAATTGAGCCAACAAAAGCCAAAATTACATAGCAAACAAATATTCCGAGTATGCACAGCCATGGAAGTTGTTTTAAACGAATTTCATATCTTTTGAACACAACTCCGATTAAAACATATATCTGAGCAATCATCGCCCTATTAATCATGCCGAATTCTAGTATTTTAAACTCTGCACAGATTATGCCCAAAATAAATACAAGTATCGAAATTGCCTCTCTGGAATACCCCCCCCATTTTGCTTTTGCCTTATTCGTAAAGAACCATATTATTTCCGTATAGACAATACAAGACATAAACCATGTATGCTCCCCAGAAATAACGCCCGTAACTCTTTCAATTAAATAAGACGATCCTTTAAATATCGAACTAACCAAAAAAACGGGAAGCGTTAATGATATCCACGGAATAATAATTTTGAAGAATAGATTCTTGAAAAAATCGTCTATAATTGTCCTGTTTTCATTAAATACATATCCAGTTATAACGAAAAACATAGGCATTTTAATTGCGCTTGTGTAGATAGAAAACTCTGTGAATCCCTTCGCTTGATGACCAAATATAACCAGTAACATAACGAGTCCACGAAGCCCATCTACCCACATCTTACGAGAACGATCTATCGCAGTTACCTGTTGACTTTTATTTTCCATTCAAACACCTGTCTTTGCGCTAAAATACGATTCAGTTATCATTATTACAGTAGCTTTATATCGGTGAGCAGGTCATGTCTCATAATGTCATTGCCATAGACATCTATTATTTTTATCGTTTTTGCTGCTTTGTTATGCTTCGCGACTAACTCTTCAATTGAATCAGCTTGAATAGTAATACTTGCAACACGATCACTACTGGTTGTAGCTCCAAATGTTTCGGCACCTTTCCATTTGAACTGCCAGTACTCTGCAAGAGTCCCAGCCTGCTTCAGTTCTTCAAATCCTTCAAGATGATCGTATGTCCCCGGATCAGCATAGAGGAACTCGTTGGTGAGAAGCTTGCTCTCGGCCTTGATTCCACCAACCTTTGGCTTTTTCCCAAGTGTCAGATCAATCACCGCGGTAATAGGATCGAAACCGGTCATCATTTTTATCAGAAGGTATTTTGCTCCGCCGCCTGTACGAGCACTGAATTCCAGTACGGATTCCTTCTTATCATCAGTTAGTAGTTGAATCAACATCGGGGAATTCTTCAGTTCAAACGCATCAGCTATCTTCTGACCAATTGCTTTGATTCGTTCTATTGTCTCGGGAGATACTGCAGCTGGATGCATCGTTCTAAAAGCCAAGAAGCGGTCCTTGTAATTCACCTTCTCTGTATTGGATGCGCTGAGGAATATTGCCTTCCCATCAACAATTTCAAAATCGACTGTAAGCTCCGCGCCTTCAACATACTCCTCAACAATCACCACACCGGATCTGCTGATGTGTGAGGCCTCAGCAAAGAATGTCTTTAATTCTTCCTCATTGTTGCATCGTCTCACACCTTTTGAACTATAGGCATCCACAGGTTTCACAACCAAAGGATACGACATATCTGCAATTTTATTTAGATTAAGTTCAGCCATAAAGACATGCTTGGAAGAAGGAATATCCCACTTTCTAAAAACGTCCTTCATGTGTCCCTTGTCGGAGACCAGACAAGCAGTTTTATAGTCGATGTAGCAAGGAAGCCCTAAATCCTCAGAGACTTTTGCAACTGTCAAAAGGACCTGGTCCGCACATACTGCAATTAGAAAATCAGCCTGCTTATCTATAGCCACTCTCTTGACAGCTTCAATATTAAGAATATCAACCTTAACGAACTCGTCTGCATATGGTCTTGCAACCGCATTAGGATTGTTGTCTGCGAGAATTGTGTAAATTCCTCTTGCTTTTAGCTGATTTAATAAAACTATCTGTGGGCAGCTGCCCGCCACAACTATTGCTTTCATTGATTTCTCTCTACTTTCCATCACTACTATCCCTGCTATCTATTCCATGAAATTTTAAAAATGAAGTGTAAAGTTTCTCGGCAAGATCTGTATCAACCCCATTTAAAGAACTCAATCCATATCGCTCTTGGAACTCGTGCGAATATGCTCTCGCTTTTTCCACATACTCATCGAAGCTACAGATATACCTTGCGGGCACGCCTGCATACACTGAGTTATCCGGGATATCCTTATTTACCAAACTCCCAGAGCCAATAATTACATTTGAGCCAATCCTGGTGTTGTACAGTATGCGTGTACCGGAACCGATGAACACATTATCCATGATTTCAATACATCCAACTCTTTCTATAAATCCTCCCCCATCTTCCTTGAATATTTCGTTCAACATTTTGTGAATGATATCATGAGTTACAAATCCAACATTAGACGCAATCTTCACATTATCATGAATATAAATCAGTTCCGAATACAATGGCAACTTTGGCTTCTGGATGGAACAGCTTTTTCCGATAGATCCATAAAGCTTATGTTTTTTAATATATGAGGTACGCAATTTAGCATTCGGCAAAATTGCAAGGACAAACGAGTGAAACATACGTGCAGTTTTTTTCAATTTTCTGTTCTCCCATCAACGATGAAATCGCCGGATACCTTATTGTTTTTCTCTAACAGGTATCCATAAAATGAATCTCTGCCATCACTTGTAGTCAAGGAGTACTTCTTTTTCCAAGAAAGCTTGAAGAATGTAGTATTCTCTATCAACTGATCCCATTTTTCCTGATCGAATGGCTCATTCATCATACTATCTAAATCATACAAATTCGGATTACTGAATTCAATCGAATCGATTTCCTGCCTCACATCTGCATCTTTATCATAAAGAAGCCTGATGAAAATATTTTGGATAAAATACTCCGACAAAACATTGTGCTCCGACATATACTGCTTTAATGCATTGAGTACAATCACATTAATCTTCGAGCCCTTAGGTGCTCTTTGGATGAACCCACCCCACATCCTATTTGTAATTGACCGACCAATTGAATTATTATCAGCTATACTCGGCTGCAGTTTTATACTCCAGAAATGCTGTAAATCCAAGTCTTGCGGTGTTATTGGTTTGCTGCAATACATGGTTGAATCTACCCAAAGACCCCCATGATGAACGAGAAGTTCATTCCTCAAAAGGTCAGAGAATAGTGTTAACGAGTAGACACCCTTTTCGATTTTCGAAACAATCTCGTCCGGAATGGACGCATACTCCGGATAATTGTCTTTTGTAAGCAAAATGAGTTCAGCTTCATCGGGCAAGTTTCTCCGAAGGCTCTCATAGCATATCCTACAGACTTCCGGCATCTGATTAACCCCCTGCCACCAGAACATCCACACCGGAACCTTTCTGACAGTTCCTGTCGTAGTGTCGTTTACAGGATGAGCGCCGCCATAGTCCCTCATCGCCCTTTCTACATATGGCTCTAACACACGCCTTGCATTATCGATATATTTTCTCGTTTGATGCGTATACTTATAAGTAAGATATTTCAGGCTATATACAAATCCGAATTCTTTGGACAAAGGCTTGAAGGTTTTCAAATCAGAAGCTAGTTTTTTCAAATTCATACTTGCTCTCCTCGTGTATGTTGTGTATTCTAAACAATTCATCCATGCTTTACATACTTTTTTACTTTATCCAAAAAAATCCTGATGAGTTCTCTATTCAGAAGCACAAACAAAGCACAACCTAATATAATGTTAATCACATTGCATATCGTGTTTTGCATAAAACAAAGTACACATCCAATGATAATTAATGCAAAGATCCACGCCATACGCTTGTAATTGTATGTTATACTTACTATCTTCCTGATATTAAACATGCGAAATATAAACAGGAACATATAACTTACCAGAGTGGAACCTGATGCAGCGTATAACCCAATAAACTTAATCAACCCCAAATCTACAATTAAGTTAATAGCTGCAGCTACGAGCGTAGTTATTCCAATACTTTTTGTTTCTTTATAAGCAACATATATTCCTCCCAGATAAGACGAAAGAGTGCTGAAAAACATTGCCATAAGTAAAACAGGAATCTGGAAATAAGCTTCTCCATAATTTCCCCTGATGAGAAGCTTAAATAGATTAGGCGTTGCTGCAATAAGGAGAGCAAGGCAACCAGCTATCAAATCAAACATCCGAGAAAACATAGATGAATAATAAACATGAGCATCCGCGTCTTCGGCGGAAACTGATGCGTTCTCCTGCCATGCCATCGTAAATGTGTTCTGAGCTACAGTTAGAATCTGCGGTATTTTGTTGGCAACTGCATATACAGCGTTTGCGGCGACTCCCATGAAAAGTGTGACTACAAACCTGTCAGATACCCTCATAACCCACATTGACATATTGTTTGGAACGAGTGGCCAGGAATAAGCCAGCAATGACTTTATCTGGGCTTTTGAGACTAGTCGAAAGTCAATGTAATTATATATTTTCCCAAAGAAAAGTAAATACAGAAGCGTCAGTGCATTGGCGAAAACCAATGAGATAATCGCTCCTTCTAACCCCATATGAAGCCACCAGACGCATATAATGCTTAGAAGCATTTTCCCAAAGGAATTAATAATCGCACTAATAGAATACTTTAGATTCTGCTGTAGGCCTCTTATCACCCATTGACATGCTACCGCCAAAATATCCGCAAACAGATAAAAACAGATTAGTATTCTAATAAAGGGAGTCTGGCTTCCAAGAAAGAAGTACAAAATGCAAAGAGCTAGAATAGATGTAGGGATTATTACTGCAAATATATTAGATATAATCTCTTTACTCTCGTATTCATCCTTCTTTACATCAATAATAAATCTAAAAGCCGCTGTGTGAATCTGCAGTGTAACAGCAGGCAACAGTAACAAAACTAGAACCAAGATCAGATCGTATGTTCCATATTCTTCCTTAGTTAGTCCTGCAGTCAGGATAGGAAGAATAACAAACGTTGCGAGCTTGGGCAAAAATGTCCCTATTGACAGTATTAAGGTGTTTTTTGCAAGTTTACCTTCTCGGGACATGCATCAATCTCCTTCTATCTTTATCGTTTCTCGTAGCTGTAAATATCGTCGCTATAATGTGGGATCTCTTCCCCTCTTTTTCCTTCAAGTGCCAGTGTTAAAAATTCCTCAGAGTGACCCTTCCAAGTTTTAAGGAGGTCATAAACTCTTCCATAAGCAATGTCTTCATCGAAGTTGAAATTCTCATCACCAAACAACCTATTAGCTAGTTCGAGTCGTCCTAACAGATCCCGCATTCTCTTTCCCCTCATAGAGTGAGGGACTGTAATGAAGTCCTTTTTATAAATAATTGAAAATGTAGTCGCATGGAAAGAATTCGTTACTACACACTTTGCATTCTTGATATATGTCAAAAACTGATCCGGGCCATAATCTCGGACATTTGTGCTTTCGCCCGAATATTTAATTCTCATTGGTGACCCATTTATAACACGAACATTATATTTCTTTTTAGCTTCTTCAATGGCACTTATGGTTTCAGGGGTTGTTTCAAAACCGTAAACAAATATATATGGCTCCGATTCCATTCTTTTACTCTCAGCTTCAGCATAAACATCTGCATCTAACAAGAATGTTGGATCAATGCAGATATGGACATTACGTCCAATCGCAGCAACAACATCCTGGCTATACTCTCTCAGTGAGATTGCAGTCAACGGCTTACAGAGTTGATGAAGTTCTTTCTGAAACTCCTCCGGCATTTCTTTTCCTATACTTACGGCATAAGATATTCTAAGTGTGTCATCTTTACCAAAGTCCAAGAAATACGCCTTATCAAATTTCTGATCGAGAACCTCCGGATTCCATAATTGGTCACTGCCAGTAATGTATGCGTCCATAACCGGAGGATCTTTTTTTAATTCACCTAAAGTTCTGTATCGTCGGGTTAAATTAAGGTGCTTCTTACGAAAGCTATCGTATTGATCTTCGACTTGCCGGTCGGTATTCTTCACATTCATATACATGCATCTTGCAAAGCTACGAATTGTCAGATATATTCTTCTTGAAGTCTTTTTATAATTAAACTTCCTCCAATATCCTCTGGCATACATAAATGGGTTTTTCTTTGTGCTATACCTAACTGTGTGATATGCAGGCTGATAATCTACTACTTGGACTTCATACCCTTTCTCTTCAAGATATTTTTTCAGAGCATAGCACTGGAGTACCGCTCCCTGATTGGATGCGAAATGAAATGTTATTGTACCAATTTTCACAGCACGTCCTCCGATTTTAATTAATTCCATCTTTAATTCTTACCCGATATGCTAAGGTTATTCCACAACATATTGCGTAAACAATTTGATAATGTTGGTCATAAAGAACATTTCCTGTAAAGCCATATAGAAGGAAAAAGCTCTGGAATGTTAATGAAAACAAAAGTAAATTTCGCCATATTGAAACTGAGTTTGGATGTCTAGCTTTGAGATCGCAATAGTATTTTTTTGTAGACAACCAAAAGGAGACAAATAGCATCATAAAGCACGCAAAACCAATTATCCCAGTTTCACACAGAAGCTGAAGGTAAATGTTATGCACATCCAACGTCTTTAGCCGCGAAACATTTCCAATAACAGTAGATCTATATTCGCCCCAACCAATCCCTAAAATTGGATTTTTCTTAAAAAGTTCAAACGCCCACCAATATAAACGAATTCGGAGATTACTTACGTCATCTCCCGCGGTTATTCCATTGATTGTTGTTATAACCTCCCTTATCAACGGAACACTCTGAAAATATGAACCAAAATAGCTAAAGAACAGCGTTACAAAAAGAATTAGAATAAAAAGTACCCAATATCTCCTTATCTTCTTGGAACCATGCTCAGGCAACAAATAGCTCAAAATTAATGACAGCAAGAGAAAGATTGATGGACCACGCTTTCCTGTAAACAGCAAAGCGACCAGAAACACAGCTATTATGATATAAAATTTTACTGGTCGTTTCTGTTTTCCGATATTAAGGGCAACAAGTGCAATCATTCCACTACAGATGTATCCAGCTACAGTGCCGGTATTAGTCGTAAATCCTCTCAGTCCGCTGTTTACAAACTCCTCTGCCCCAGTTCGAATAGCGGCAGCATACTTTGCAGGGAAAGCATTCAATATCACAGTATATACAGATGGCATGAATCTTTGTAGCAACACGCCAATTGCAAAGAACACAGAGAGCCTCAAGACTATTTTCAAACAGAACTCATATGCGTTCTCGTCCCTACAGAAAAAAAGCGCAATAACCATACAGCAAAACAGGCAGATCACATCCAAAACGGCGTTAGGTGTTCTTCTTGACAGAAGAAGACTAATTACAGCAACAACTATTGCAAGTATCCACGCAAACGAGAGCCAATCATTGCGAATAGCTATTATCGTTTGCGAAATGGCATAAAACATAGTCAGCACAACCAGCACTATACAATAAGCACTTACTGAAAAAGTATAAGAATATAGATGCACCAAAAAAGAATGTATAGTTATAAAGCACAAGAATATAGTCACTGTACTAACTATCCCTCTTCTAGCTTTATTGCCTTGAATGATTATATTGTTCTGCACGAGTTCACCTTGTCTCAATCTTTATATCTTCATAAGCAATTCCGTAAACTTCATTGCTTCGGTATTAATATCGTAACCACTGTTTATAATTTCTGATCTCATATTTTTGCGATGTGCGCTTATAGGAAGCTTCTCTATTGATTCAGCCCAAAATCTGCTGCCCTCGTCAAGCTTTAACTGAGTGGCAAGGTCAGTAATCAATACATCCTTTGGCACACCATCTGAAATCACTGTTCTAAGGCCTGCCGCCTGTGCTTCAATTGCTACAATACCCAAGCCTTCAGACAATGTTGTAAAAAGAAAGCAATCCATGCCCTGCATCAGCTTATTAACATCACTTCTTTGCCCGAGTAAAATCACGCTATCGCCAAGACCCAGCTCACTAATTTTCTTTTCCAGTTTCGTCCTTTCTGGTCCCTCACCGATGAGCCAAAGTTTAGTCTGTTCATTGTCTTTCTTAAGTTCAGCAAATATATCAAGCAAAAATGTTTGATTTTTTCGATAGGAAAGTTTTCCCACATTTCCATACACAATATCGTTGCCTGTTACGCCTAAAGACGTCCTGACTTGATTCCGAATTTCTTCATCGAATAGAAATTGATCAGTATCGATAGCATCATTAATCACTATGAACTTTTCCAGTTCAGTCACACCATTACCAAAGGTAACTCTTCCGGCATCCTCTGAACACGCAAACAGATAATCAGCGTTTTTTACCACATATCTTCGACTGAGATTATCTGCAATCTTTACTATTTTTTTAACCTTGCTTCTGAGCGAACCAGATTTTACAACTATATCTGTATTATGGGCATGCGCAATAAATTTAATGTTTTTAAACTTTTTAGAAGCGAATAGACATGCCAATACAACAAGAATGACACTTGTATTGACAACGACAATATCATAGTCATTCCCACTTAATACCTTTTCAACTCCATCAATGATTTTTCTATAGTCATTAGAATTCTTCTTTGTGATTGCACAGAGTGGGAAGAATTTCGAGTCAGAAAACTCTGGTTCATTCATATGCAATTCCATGCTATTCTCTCGACAGAAAAGAAAATCAAATTGAATTTTATCTCTATCCATATTTCTATAATACTGATATAGATAACTGGACACACCAGTAAATGATTTTCCTCCCGTAAGAATATGTAGCACCTTTTTCTTTTGGCTCATCGATAACTCCATTTTTAATGCTTCTTCTTATTTGAAATCTCTTTAAATCTGAATATCCTCTGAAGGGTATATGCAAACCACGGCTTTGGATCATCTTTCCAATAAACAACATCAAATCGGTTTTTTCTGCTAAACCATGAGGGATCTGCATGGAATCGATCTGGTGATTTAATAAACCAAGTCCAGTCTGCCTGTGTGTGACGTGTCATAATTCCTATTCTTGTGTTCGCAGGATAGACTGTGACTTTCTCTCCGTATGCCAACTCAACTAACTGTTTTGCCACATTGAAGCCACATAGCCAACTCATCTTGAAACTTGCGGGAATTCGCCCGTTTATCTCCATGAGCTTTCGTTCTCTGGTATGCTCATCAATCATAAGGCCAACATCGGCAAAGCCACGCCAATTCATTGCTTTTAGCAGTGCTGCAGCTTCTTTAATTGCCTCCGGCTCATCAACAGACCGTACTAGCACAGCAGTCCCTGCGTCTACAGGATATTCTCTAAGCACTTCCGTTGCATATGCTGTGACGGCATTGCCGTCTTGATCTATAAACAGAAGGATACCAAGTCTCTTTTTAAAGTTGACATACTCTTGGACAACATAATCATCAACGTCGATGTCCTTTTCTTTAATGATTGTTCTAAAGTCGTCTGCTGTATCAAACTTGTGAAATCCTATCGAACCAACGCCGTTTCGTGGTTTAATGATGATCGGAAAATTTACTGTTGCTAAGTAGTCCTCAATATCCTGGTTCTCCATGCGAGTATTTGGGCACGGGATTCCAATACGCATTGCTTGTTCAAATGTTGCTTGCTTATTAAAGGCTTGGATGTAGGCTTCTCTTGGAGCACACGCGAGCCTTGTATATTGGCTATACTCTTCCTCATGCTTTGTGATTTTATTGGTAGTCATTTCTGCTACTGGAATAAGCACATCATATTTCTTTGTTTTCAATAGGTTTAGGAGAAAGTTTTCAAAACCATCATATGACCCAGCAGCGTCCTTATTTAATATTTTCTCATCCGGAATGTTAGACGCATAGCACGCATCCAACTTCGATGAGCACATAACAGATATCTTGCATCCAACTTCTTTTAATCCTCTGATAATAGTAAGAGTCTGGCGTGCCCCGCCATCTGTTACGAGAACTCTGATTTTTGAAAAATCCATCTTCTTCACACTTCAGTCTTCCTGCCAAAGACTTTCCTTTCCGCTTCAGCTTCATATTTCGTCAAAGGGAACTCCCGTTTTTTCTGCATCGCAATCTGGAACATCAGCTGAAGTGTTCGCCAGATGCAGTAGATGTCCAACCTTACGCTTCTTCTGTCCACATACATACTCGCTAGGCAATCACGTACAGGTGCTACTTTTCGGTCAAACTCCTCGTTATCTTTAATTACCAGTTCACCGTGTGCATAGTCATAGAGGCTATCCAAGCAGGCCAAGCCTGGCCGAACTGTCAACACATTGTCATATTTACCTATGTAGTGCTTCTTGACGCCTGCTTCTGTAATTGGCCGGGGACCTATAACAGACATCTGACCCACGAGGATATTAAGAAGTTGAGGTAGCTCATCTAATTTACTCCTGCGAAGAAAACTACCGAACGGGAAGATACGGCTTTCATTTGCTATGTATCCACCTTCTCGTTGCTCACCTTTTCCCCTCACTTCTGGATGAAACTGATGCATGGATCGGAACTTGTACAGCGTAAACTTCTTCTGATCTTTTCCTATACGGTCAGCTCTGTAGAATACAGGCCCTTTACTCGATGTCTTAATGCCAATAGCAATGACCAACCACAGAGGAGAAGACACAATAATTGCTAAGGTAGAACTTAGTAAATCAAATAATCTTTTTATAAAGCGATATATTGTCAAAGCTGTGCCTCCTACTTCGTCTCTCTGATCAGCATAAAAGCCTCTGCAGCCTGAACATTCACTGTTGCCCCGCGAAGTCTTGCTAGAGCCTCTACAGCTTCCGGAGATCTCAAATCCGGGAAAGGATGAACCTGCGTTTTAAAAAAGTCCAGCGCAGTCTTTTTGCCATCAAGAAATTCAGTAATATCTTCAAATACATTCGGAATAAAGCTATAGTTTTCAGAGGGAAGATTAATACCCGTCTCTGAGAGTGTTTCATATGCATAAATACGCTTTACAGGATGATCATATTTCTCGCGCAAAGCAACCATTGCACAATCCGTCACTATCTGATGATCTTTCTGCATATCCCCCCAGAACGGCAGATAAACCTCCTCCGGTTGCACTTTCACAATGGCGTCGAAGAAGGCTTTGTTCAGATCCTTTCTGGGAAAATTCTCTAAGTTGTTAGCCCAAAACGGAAAGCCGATGTACTCATCTATATGGCAAAAGGCATGTGCCTGCTTCATTTCCTCATGAAGAATCTTTGTACTATCCGGAAGTTCCATACCCTCCCGTGCAGTAACAATGCACACAGTCACACGATCCCCTGCCGCTTTCCGTTTTAGAATTGTTCCACCCACACCGATAATCTCATCATCACGATGAGGGGCAAATATCAATACATTCATCTTCCAGCCTCTTCCTCGCCCATACCAATATGTCCACCTGATTCATATTCAGCATATGTAAATCTGAATAACTCAGTCATGTGTAACAGACGCTCATATGACCGCCTGATTGATGCCCAGCAGATGCAATTTTTCCAATCTGACTACCTCAGTCATATTCGGCAGATGCACATTTGACCCCTAATGCATATGTAACAAATGCCGATATGACCGCTCATGCATATCCAGCTGATACCAATCTGCCTACCTCATGCACATTCAGCCGACATCACAAAAAACACCTGTGGATGACGTCGATAATTACGTCCTGCTGCTCTTCTGTCATCTTGTTATCGCTCGGCAAACAGAGCCCGCGCCTGAAAATATCGGCTCCTACGTCGATTCCAGAGCCTTTTATATAGGCATTTGTGCGGCCTCGGCCGTTACCCTCGACTGTGACAAACGGGTTCGTGCGGTATATCGGCTGCATATGCATGGGCTTCCAAATGGGCCTTCCTTCAGCATTAAAAGCCGAAATTGCATCCAGTATCTCCTGCGGTGAACTCTTACCCGGTTCGCTTTTATACAGATAATCCTTCTCGCCCCGCACCATCGGAGCCATCGCTTCATTATCAATGATCATGCAGGACAGCCAGAAATTCGGTATGCTGTTCTCCCGATCCCAGGGATTCATCTTGACCGGCAGATCTTTCAGTCCTTCTTCATATCGTTCCCATATCGTGCGCTTCTGCGCAATATGCTCATCAAGATAAGGAATCTGGCCTCTGATTACTCCTGCGATAATGTTGCTCATACGGTAATTATAGCCGATCTCCTCATGCTGATACCACGGAGCAGCTTCGCGAGACTGGGTGCTCCACTTGCGGACTTTTTCTGCATCTTCCTTTGATTCTGTGAGGAACATTCCTCCTGCAGATCCAGTAATGATCTTATTTCCGTTGAAAGAAATGCAATTGTAGTCACCGAGAGTACCGGTCTCCACCCACTCACCGTTTAACCTGTATTTTGCACCTAAAGACTCAGCGGCATCTTCTATAATAAGAGCATTGTGTTTATCACAGATTGCCTTTATTTCCTCCATTTTACCCGGCGTTCCATATAGGTGGGCAACTACGACAAGTCGCACATCCGGGTAGATTTCAAATGCTTTTTCGAGAGCTTTCGGGCACATATTCCATGTGTCATATTCCGTATCGATAAATACAGCTTCCCCGTCCTCATAGGCTACCGGATTTATAGAGGCGTCGAAGGTCATATCAGAGCAAAAGACTTTTCTTCCTTCCAGAGTCCCGTGATCTGGTCTCGCCTGACCGTAAAGCTTTTCTCCCGCAAGCTTTGTGGCCAAGTGCAGCGCAGATGTACCGCA
>AUXO010145328.1_pt1 | contig 16300 bp, 6 predicted proteins | sample 768731 | NCBI WGS metagenome assembly AUXO01 (sample SAMN02715735, study PRJNA202380) | gut metagenome | biome: sheep rumen | host: Ovis aries | place: New Zealand: Palmerston North
TCTGCCACGACCGTCTGCCGTCGGTGCCGAAGGCCATCAGACTTCGGCTGGGGCGGAACGTAGGTTGTTCCACGCGAGCATATTGTGTGACGTTCACGTCTATTTCCATAGTCTCCTTCGTCATGCCGCTGCATGTTTCGATGGCTCCGCGACGGTTGATGAAGAGAAAGTCTGTGTATGGAATGCTATCGCGTAGTACAATCGGTGCATGGGAGGCGGGGCTGTCGGGTGAGCCGTTTTCGTGAGCATAGAACACACATTGCGTCCCGTTGTTGCTCACATCCACCCAGGATGTGATGCTCTGGCTGCCAACCCGTTCAGGTGTGCTTGTCGGCTTTGTGCTGGCGTCTCCGTCGCGCTGGTTCGTATTTTCCAGATGAGAGGCGTCGGCATCCGCTTCGTCCACGATGTTGCTGCGTTCCCATTCCGTGAGCCACCCAATCATGCACCTCCCCCCTGGTATGTTCGTGTTCCCGTTCTGGTCAACACACTGCGTGACAGTGAACACGCCGCCGTCATCGCTGGACAAATACTCAGTGCTAATCCGCAGGTAATATGTGCGGTATTTTCTAATCCCATTTGCATCGAAGTCGCTCCCTCCGCTTGGGGTGAATACTCCAGATGCAGCGGATTCTGCAGCATTGTTCGCCGCTTCAACCTCCTTGGCAAATGTATAGTCGCTCCATATTGCCCGGAGGGCAGAGCCAATATCAATGCTGACTTCAGTCTGTCCTCCAGCATCGGCCCGGAAGCTGCCCACTATATTGTTGTCATATAAAACCTCGATATGTACGATTGTGAACGGACTGCTTTCAGGCCATTCCAGCCCATGAATGCCTATCACTACGGGTGAGCCGGCAAAATATGTCTTGTCGTCGCCGAACATCCCTGAAATCGTTACTATGTTTTGTGCCATACAGTGTCTATACTGCGATGTAATCGCTTTTTAGATGTACATAATATCCATTTCAACCATTCCCAGTCCCGTCTTGTTGCTTACGGTGTATTGCATTTTCAGAATAAAACCTGTAATGTCACCCACGTTGACACGTACCGTTTTATCAATGGAGAGCAGCTGCGCCATCCCTATGGGAACTTTCCTCCTGGCGATGCGTGCATTCCTCATCCAATAGCTGTATTCCTTGTAGAATTTGTCACACAAGCCCCGGCCGCGCAGATTCGGCGTTGTGATGTCAAGATAGCGCGGATTGTCTTTTACACTTATTGGCTGTATATTCTCCGTGCTATCGGCATAGTACATTACCTGTAGTTCCTGCAGGAGCGAAGACCTGCTCTCCGATGTGTCAATATCTATCATCAAGGCGTAAGCCTCATGGTCATACGAAGATGCAAAACCCATGGAAAAACCATTGAAATATGTTGCATAGTTTTCCATTTCACTTGGGGTCAAGACGTCCCCGTTATTTTTGATTGGAGTGAACAACACGTCGTGGGCTTTGCCTTTGTTGTCGAGTAGAGAGTATATAATGCCATACAGTGTAAAGTAACCATCTTCGTTTACGTCCCAGCCTTTTGCACGCATGACCGTCCCTGATATCTTTGGGCGATTCAGTAAATCCGCGTTGGAGCCTTCAAACATTTCAGTCATTGTCTCTGCCGCTTCGGCCTTGGTCTCAACGGTCCTGTATTCAGGTCTGTTCGGATCGAAGTTCGGGTTGAGTTTTTCTGCCCGGAGCTTAAGGGAGAAACGTCCCTGTGACACATCCGTTCCACCACTCACGGTAACTGGCCCTCCATTGGAGTATGCCAGTTTCTGCAGATTAAGTAGCGTCTGCGCCCTCTCTCTGGAACTGTCAGTTTCTATGAGTAGGTTATAATGATTAGTGTCCCATTCAAGAATTTGCTCGATGCTCTTTCCCTGTAGGTCGTTGATGTATTGTTGACGCATGATGCCTGGCATCAATGGAGATTGGTCCTTAGTAGCTCCAGCCATGAGCAAAGTGTGGGATTTTCCCGTATTGTCGGTAACGGCCGGAAGGAAAAATCCTGTCATATAAGTGCTGGATGAGCGGGTGGTAAGACTAAAGTGTGTATCAGGGAACATGGCAGACATTGCCTCCACCGCGTCAGCAGGACTGGTACAGACACGCTTATAGCCAGTCGCCCCGTCATAGTCCCACTCGTTCCCGTAGCTGTCACAGGTGTCCGGGTGTACAATTGCCCCGTTCCCGGGAACGATTTCCCACGCATCATTCTCTTCGCCGTCATCCTGATCTTCATAATATCTCACATGGGCATCGCTTCCGCTTCCGCGCATGATGCCAAAGCACAGGCCGGGGTCCGCCTCGTCGAATGGAGTGCCGCCGTTGCTTATAGCGTAGTTGTCAAGCATACGGATCTGGAATCCTTCGCTAAGGAATATTTCGAGCTTGCCAGATATCGTATAGTTACTTGCAATGTCCATTCCTGCATACACGGTTTCGTTCGTAAGTTCCTGAGGCTGGTAGGTTGCCCTGGCAAAAGTTCCTATCTTTTGCGCAGCGCCTGACGGTGCTTTCAGATCGCTGTCGAACAGCGAAGCGTATGTCCCATTAATTTCGTTCATTATAACTGGTGCAGCCACACACTGTATTTCCTCGACGGTTTCATCCGCTCCGGAACAGTCGCCGTCCTCGGCATCCATAAACCCTGCCCACTCGAACAGAGATGGGAAAAGTACATCTTCATCCTCATCGACCTGTACACCATAGGCATTTCCGTTCACCGGAGTGACATAGCATGTCTTGTTAAAGGCAGAAACCTGCGAATTGATAATATCATAGTCCGCATCAAGGTTCCATTTTGAGTAATCGTGCTTGTCGGTTGTGTCCTTCCATATCTTTGCACTTCGGACGAACAAGTCGGCAAACCCCTTATAATAGAAGCTCGTGCTGTCGCTTCCCTTCCCGTATGTCATGCGGAAACCGCGTATGTTATTCTCTTGTTTAATCGCAGGGAGGACATCGCAGTTAATGTGCTGTACATCGCTATTTCGGAGTATGTTGCGAAGCAGAACTATGCGAACTGTTGAATAATCACTATCGAAAATAAGGCGTATGCCGAACATTGACTTCATGGCGTTGACAATCTCGCTTATCTCCACATTTGGGTAGTTTTCCCCCGTAGCATAAGCGAGGTAGGCAGAGTATCCGCCTGTTTCCTCCTCATGCTCATCTTTTATAAGTTCAAACTGCAACCCACCTTCAAACGGGAAGGATGGAATATTGGATTGTGCTGTTGCAATCCGGCACTCAACAGATCCAAAATTTTGAATGACACTGCCCCTCTCTTTTAAAACCAAATCTCGCAACAGTGCCTTGCCTATTATTTCTTCGTCCGCAAGAACCTGCTTCCCTGCATTTTCCCATCCAGCTACAGGCAGATAACCACCGGCACGGCCTGACCCGGTTTGAATAAGTGGCAAATAAAACTGACCATATCGTCCAACCTTCTTTCTCGGAGTGGCATGGCTGTCCATCTCGTCATCTTCATACTCATCCTCAATCTCTTCGTAGTGGCAACCGTAGTTAAGCATAAATACACGTCGCAGGTCTTCCACGTTCAGGGCCTGATTTTCTGCGACGTGTATTCCAAGGTCTTTGAAAAGTCTGTCAACAAAATGCAGCAGATAGAAATTGGGCGAGTTGTTGAAACGTGTCTGGCGATCTCCGCCATCAGTGGTTGCGGTTCCATGTGCAAGACGAATGGTATAGCCACGACCGGCAACTTCCTCCGACTGTCCATCCGTAATTTTCGTTGCCTTTAATGGATAGCAGATGTTGATATTACAGAACGGATGCCCTGCATCGTAGGGCATCTGGACATTAGTATAATCCTTATTTTCAGCGATACCATTGCTGTCATATATATTTCCATGGCTTTTCACAAGTTTCGGCCAGCGTTGAGCGTAAGGGGTTCTTACCCATTCGTCATACTTCCCTACACTAAAATAACAAAAATATCCGTCCAGCCCTTCATGGTGATGATTCTTTGCCACATACGCAGCAAGGCCATCAAGCCTAAATACTCCGCATGGTCTTTTGATTCCTACGACTCTTTTACGGTTCAGTGCCACGCCAATTACCACGTCGCCGACGCTCACCTCCCTGGCTTTTGTACCCTTAATCATTTCATCGAAAGTCTTATTGCCGCTCTCAAACCTTACGTCAACATTACCGTTCTCATCCACGTCAACTTCATCGTCCAGCATGAGATAACCCATATAAAGCGGTAAGCCTTCCACCCACAGCCGTGCCTTTCGTTTGTTGATTTGATCGTGCAGACGGGATCCATGCAGATCACCGCTGGTACCGAAGATGTGGACATTGGCAGGAATATTCAGAGAAAAGCTATGCGACCATACATCTCCGCTGGCGAATATCTCACTGGTGTCGGTGATGGTGATGCTGGCATCCTCAGGCAGCCAGGCGTACTTACTTCCCGTTCCTTCGCGGTCGAATATCTCGAGAGAAAGATGTTCCATATACGAATTAGTCGTTATTCTTTCATGCCGATATACATTATCGGCACAGAACAAATTTATCTCACCAATGTTCGCCGGTCAAGGGCAGAGGCTTGCCCTTGACCGGCACCCACTTCGTCGCTTATTTTGCATTTAAAAAAAGAATGCCACGCACATCACCAGTTCACTATATAGCCCCATCCGCAATCAGTATCACGCCCAACTCCAACAACTCTTACAACGATTTGTCTGTGTACATAGCGAATGGCGCCAAAATCAAGGTGTGGTCTGGACGCGCGGGTATTGGTATGGTGGATAGCACATATCAGGAGTGGACACTGAAAGGACGCAACAGAAGATTGGCGGAAAGTGGGAAGCCCTACACTATCTATGCCCGCCTCTCAAAGTCCGACAATAGCAATGCCTACCTGGTATTTGCGCCGATGGAGATGAGAGGGTCGAAGTGGACGGACAAATACCCATGCGTAACCACCGACGGCGAGAGCAGGGATTATTACGGCACAATAGACCCTGACAACTGGTATGTCCGCATGGGGGAGGTCAGTCTTCCAGAAAACAACCTGCGTACCGTGAACCTTGACACGGGAATACTTGGCACAGACGAGTACAACAAGGAATGGAGCCTTGACCCCGACTCTCTGCCGCTGCGCGTGGAAATACGAAGTGAGGGCATGGATGCAGGCGTTCCATACCTGAGATGGGGGGGGAGTATCATTCTTAGTCCGGTTCTGATAAAAGGATTTGACGAGGCAGCAACTACGAGTGTTGACCGCTGGATGATTACAAGGAATACCGGCAATACAAACACGGACAACCAGTGGAACGCAAGTAAGGCTAATGGATTTACAGATAGCATAGAGCTGAAGCATGAGGCTGGCAGTTCCGGAACCGACGACTTCTCGGCCTCTGTTTCTGCAACATTCTATATATCAGCATGCGTTGCCGACGAGTCGGAGATTACCGGTTTTTCCACAATTGCCACAGGCACCATTACTATAATTGCCGAGACAAAGGAAAAATTCGAGATTGAACTATCCTCGGGGACCGTAAGCTACGACGACACCTCTGGAAGATATATCCCGGAAAACAATATCAACATCTTTATCCGCTCTATTGCCCAGGACGGAAGTGTATTCTATATTAATGAGGCATGGTTCAGGACGGCCGGCCTTGCACTTTTCTATGATCCCGTTGACAGCGAGGATAGTAGCGATGACACTCCGCTTGTTTTCTCCGGCGCAACCACCGGAAAAGCAGTTCTTCCTATCACCGCATTTGCATCTCGGAAGAGTCTTAATGTACATCTGGTTGTCAATAATACAAATGTGGAACTTGCAATTGTGACCGTCAATTTCATTCCGGCAACACGAGACATACATTATTATACGACAAGCGAAACAAAGGATCTGAATGAAGGCGGTGTTGGAATGGGCGCGGAGCTTGTGTACTGGAACCCGGACCAGTCTTTCTTTTCCAACGAAGAAAGCGCATACTTCTTTAACGAGTTCCGCCCTTACATGTGGCGCAAGACGCTACAATATCCCATTCTAATCGACGGGACGATAGACGATATCGGGGATCATTACGAGGATGCCATCTTGCCAGATGGAGTCAAAGAGACAGAAGCTCCACACGTCATCGGTGTGTATGGTGAGACGGGCGTGAACTACATCTGCCAGACGGAGAAGGACTACATCGCCATAGACACGGCGACTGACAAGGGAGAGTTTGGCGGCTCCATCAGATTCTATACCGACAACGGCGGTGTCCGCGCTGCCTTCCCATGCTATTGCCGGGTGTATAAGCGGACGGGTGACACGCGAACACTGCTCTTCAACGGTGCAAACCTTGCTATCTTCTCCATGCCCTACAGGGAGATTGAGAGTTCGGTTGATGTAGTGGAGCTGTTCGCAGCATCAAGTATCAACGCCTCCAATCCTGACGAGATGGTGGACACCTACCTCATCAAGAAGGAGATTCCACTTATCAAGGCGGCAAAGGGAGACAAGGGTGACAAGGGAGACAAGGGGCTTGCTGGCCCCGTTGTCCGCGTGCATCAGAATGTCATTCCTAATGGCATGAACTTCTTTGACGGGACTGAGACTGCCGTCGCCGTGAGATATAAAGACTACATCGTTGTTGGCTATCCGCAGAGTTTGGTACAGAGCGGCTACATGGCGTATGAGTGCATCTACGGGTTCCATTATCAGAGCGACAGCGACTTGGACTTGGCGGCTACTTTCCTGACACCTGGGGAATTGACTCAATATCTCACAACAACGGGCAGTGGGACGCTTGCCGGAGACCTGAATCTGACACGCGCTCCGTTCCAGCCCATCTCTGTCAATGCGCTCAGCGCATTCTTCACCTACCTCATTGCCCAGAATGCCTACATACGGATGCTCACAGGCTCTAACTTTGTGATTACGGACAACCTCGGAACTGTCCTCGCCGGAATGGGCAACCGTGTGGACGGCGATGGCAAACAGTATTATCTGTGGAGCGGTGGGCAGGATGCCGACAGCGCCACCTTCAAGGTGTTTGCCGATGGCACGGTGGATGCAATGAAAGGAAATTTTAGCGGTTTTGTTACCCATAAGACTACTATTCTTCATGAGTTTAATATAAAAGACTTTACGAAGAGGGAAGTTAGTGCATGGACGGGGGAATATGAGAATACTATACAATATAAAAATCTTGGACAAAGTTTTGCCTTTTATGCGACACCAGATGGGAATCAATATTATTATAGCGGTTCTGGAACATTATATAAAGGCGATGTATATGTATTCCCAACGGGGTACGGGTATTTAGACGATGGTTTACCAGTAGAAGATTATGCAGACTTTAATGGTCAAGTTTCAGGAGACTTCTATATAAACCTTCCATTCTTTATACCCCTATCAAATGATATTTATGGGCGTTCTCAATATATGTCTTGGTTTCCATCGAAAGAGAATAATGTGTCCTACAATGGACTTGGATTATATAGAAATTTCAAATCGGACATAACTGCTTCATACGGTGGGTCATCTAATGTAGGAACAATGTTATATGACGAAACTTATCATACGGCCGATGGAGAGAATGTACTTAATAATCCCGATTGGATTCATTACCTAAACAAATTTATTGGGGAAATGGCTAATGATGCACGGGAATTGCTCGGAACTAAAATAACATTGTCTTTTTATGGTGCATCTGCATATACAGGAAGTTCAACCGTAAAGGGCGGCCCAGCATTATATATTCGTGGAATTTATGAGGAAGTTGAAAATGCGAACACCATAAACAATGTAAATCCAGAAGAAGCATACTTTGTCGGCGACCCAATTCCGACGACGGATTATATAACTCTTGAATGTAAGGAGTTTGACGATAATGGCACTAAAATTATTGCATGGTCTATTTCTTCAACTACTCGTGGCTACTATGATAGATATACTCTTGGGCTTGACGACATAACTACATGACACTATGGACTACAATGAGATTAACTTTCACAAGATTAATAGGCGGCCAGTAACGGACACAACCTACCAGATTGCCGCTGAAGAGTGGAATGCGCTTGGCACAGAGGTGTCCGAACACAAGGACATGCTTGACACAATGGGAGACCTACAGGATGTATCAGAGCTGACGTATCAGGACATTATAGACGTTTGCGGGTTTTAACATGGAGAAGAAGTTATACATATTAGGAAGTCACAACTCATGGAGTTACCTGCCACCCCAAAAACGGTGGCAGAGGATGATTGCTTTCACGGCCCGGTGTCAGAACCTGGCTATTGGAGCGCAGTATGCACATGGTGTCCGTTGCTTCGACCTCCGTCTGAAGTCCATAGGCGGTGAGCCGCATGTCGTGCATAATGCTTTTGACTATGGCACACTGTATGACATACAGGGGAGTCTCCAATGGCTTGACTACAAGGGGGACACCGTTGTCCGCGTTGTGCATGATGTACGCAGCCGGAAGGATTGCACGGCGGAGTCGAGGAAGCTCTTTGCGCAATGGTGCAAGGCGCTTGAAGAGTCTTATCCGAACATCACATTCTGGTTTGGCCGCAACCTCTACAACTGGGAGGTTGACTACGACTTCGCCTACAAGCCGTCCTGCGAAGAGAGATATGCCTCCGTATGCTCTCCAAGGATTCTTGATGACTGGTGCCCCCTTCTATACGCGAGATTTAACAACAAGAAGATTCGCGAGAGAGGGACGGATATGGATATTCTATTAATGGATTTTGTTGAGGTGTGAGGTCATGGGAGATACAAGTGGACATCGTTTTCTTGGAAAAATCAGTCTCGGATGGCTGTGGAGCAGGATAACTACCCTGCTTGAAGATAAGTCGGACAAGAAGAATCAGTTTATAGCGAATGGTTCTTCCACCTTGCCGACGAAGACAATACAGATAGACACGCCATCTGGCCCGTCGAGTGCTACGTTTATCATGGACACAGCGGTTGACAACGCATTTGGCGCGGCAAATGAGGATTCTGCTATCCCGACATGTTCCAATGTAGTCAACTATGTAGCAGGTGCCATACAGACGGCACAGGTAGGTGCTACCACATTCCACGGGACACTGACATCACCTTCACAGTTAAGCAACCTCACTTCATATAAGGCAGGATGGTACTGGGCAGTTGGGACAGCAGGAACTTATGCTGGCAAGGTCTGTGAGGCGGGAGATTTTGTGTTCTGTATCTCGGACTATTCCCTCCTGTACAATGAGAATGATTTCTCGGTTGTGCAGAATAACATCGACATTACGAACTTCACGGCCAAGAGAACGGCAAGTATTCCCTTTGGGAAGGTGGATTCTACATCTACGGCTACTGTATTCACCGCTACGGTGGCAGGGATAACTAAACTTGAAGATGGTGTGTGCTGTTACCTTACCAATGATGTGGTGACAAGTGCAAGTGGGTTTACACTGAACATCAACGGACTTGGGGCAAAGCCTGTATATACCAACCTTGCTGATGCTACAAGGGACACCACCATCTTCAACAAGGCATATACCATGCTCTTTGTCTATAACAGCACAAGAGTGAGTGGTGGGTGCTGGGACTGTTACAGGGGATATGACAGCAACACCAATACCATCGGCTACCAACTTAGGACTAACAATGGTATTCTTAAGACCACTGATGCCTTCAGGTATTACAAGGTGCTCTTTACCTCTGCGGACAACACTCATTGGGTTCCTTCAAGTGTGGATTCTACCAACAATGCCACATCTGCAAAGGCTGTGAACCAGAGGCCAATCAACCCATTCGGCCCTATTGTGTACTGCCATTCCACCTCTGCATTTGCCGCCAATGCCGATGTGACTGCCACTGCTATATGGCAACAGTATGCCATCACTCTTGGCTACTCTTTCAACAGAACTGGTGCTGCCCTTGCCCTCACAACAAAGGCGCCTGTCTATATCAAGTGTACCCCACAGAGTGATGGTAGTGCAATCATAGATGCTGATACTCCCTATGTGCAGACATTGCCCTCAACTGAGGATGGTAAGATATACATCTATTTTGGTATAGCCTATAGTGCTACTGCCGTGGAGCTTCGCATGGAGCATCCTGTGTTTTACTACAAGGGAGGTGCCATAAGGGTGTGGGTCAACCAGGCACAGGCGGTAGGGAAGGTAGAACTTGAAAAGTACAACTCAGATGCAACAGAGTCAAGCGAAGGCACTCCTGCTAATGGACAGACTGATGTCAAGGTTGACAATGTTTCCATTGGCACAGTCGTCACCTCCTATGCACCAGGTACAGCGCAACGGCCCTATGTGGCTCCCTCATGGTATGCCCTGAATACTAAACTTTCGGGCAAACAAGACACCATATCCGACTTGAATGAAATCCGCAGTGGTGCAAGCAAGGGTTCTACTGCCATACAGCCAACGGACATTAGGGATGAGTTAGACCCAGGTGGCAATGGAGAGATAGCAGATAGTGCCGCTATTGCTGCATACATAGAGGGAAAGGCTCCAACCAAGCCAACAACATCTACTGACAATGCTATCGCGAGATATGATGGCACATCTGGAAATTTACAGAATAGTGGTGTGACTATTAATGATAGTAACCATGTAAGTGCTGCCAAGTTTATAACGAGTGGAGGGAATGCTAACCAAGTAGTACTTGGTAATGGTAACTTAGCTAATGCTTCAGAGCTTACACAATATGAAGCGTATCTTGCGTGGGGAGGCAAAAACTTTGCTGGGAACTATGGCCCAATTGATGCTGCTTTAGTTGCTGAGCTTGGGGCACCCCGAACTATGTTCGCCAAAGCTGCAGGCATTGTTGTCGCATATTCTACTGATGGTGGGGAAACTTGGCTTGACTATGAGGCCACAGATGATGCGAAGGTCGGATTGTTCTCCTCTGGTAGAAACTTTTACATCGGGAAGAGTTCAACAGCAGGAGGTAGCTCTACCGATTATATGCTCCGTGTGACACTTCACACAAGTGCCGCTGGAATATATACCGTCTTAAATAAGTTTATCATCTTTGTCGGAACAAATGGTTCTACTGGCTGTTATTGTACTATTCGTTGCAGAACCCAGCAGAACTATGAGAATAATGTAGATACATGGGTTACACGAGCAGACCAAGTTCCTATCACAGGTTGGACTGGATATAATGTCATTAATATTGTCGGGACTGCTACCTATGGTAATACTAAAGGCTCACAATATGGTGAGTGGCAATTTATATTCGGATGCACAGGCTATTCTGGTAGTTCATCAGGACTATATATCTATAAAATATTTGGATACGGAGGAGTAGGTTGGGCAACTCCTTCCACTATGGCAAAGACTGGTCATATATATGCTTTTGATGCCTCTCAAAATGCCACATTTCCTGCACAAGTTCAAGCCACTTCATTCAAGAAAACAGGTGGCACATCTTCCCAGTTCCTAAAGGCAGATGGAAGTGTTGACAATAACACTTACCTGACGGCTCAGGACATAAGTGGCAAGGCAGATAAGAGTGCCCAGTCTGTCACATCTGTTTCCAACAACGAGACTTACAACATTGTAGAAGGCAAGAAGGTCACTATTGCAACAAATGGAGGAACCTCAGATGTAGATGTGGTTCAATTGGGGAGTGTCAAAGGTGCTCCTTCCGCAACATCAAGTGCCGCTGCCAAGGAGATACCCACATGGCAAGGAGTCAAGGAGTATGTACAAACTAATTCCCCTGCACCTACAGCAGGTGATGGTATAAGCATTAGTGGTTCTACGATAAGCCTGAAGACAGCATCCACAAGTGAGGTGGGAGGCATAAAGAGTGTCAGCGTTGATGTAGAACCGAACATCTACAAAGTGACAGTCGATGCTTCGGAGCAGACGGCAGAAGTGCCTATCCCTAATGCTTCGGCAAACAAGACAGGTGTGCTGACTAAGGAGGACTTCGCTACGTTCAGTGGGAAGCAGGATGCCTTGACTTTTGACCCTGCCCCCACAATCAACAGCACCCGCCCTGTCACTTCTGGAGGTGTGTATGAGGCCCTTGAACAGAAGGCAGACAAGACCAGCACATACACGAAGACTGAGGTCAACAACCTTGTGAGCACCATCCATAATGATGTGATTATAGGTGCTCTCCCATCCACGGGTGTTGCCAATAAGATTTACAGGGTTCCTGGCACTAACTCTTATGCTGACTATGCTTGGGACGGGACCCAGTTTGTGAAGCTGGCAGAGTTTGAGGGAAGCATATTTGTGCAACTTACCGAGGCGCAGTATGATGCCCTGTCTGACACGGAGAAGAATAATGGAACATGGTATTTTATTGAGGAAGAGTAATGATATACATTGGAGATAAGGCAATAGGCGCGATTGAGCACCTTAAACAAGGGATGGCATTTGTCTATCACCTGGGCAAACTTGTATGGTCGAAAATTCGCAGCTGCTACGCTTCTGGGGTGTGGCGTAATGACTTTCCCTGGACAAACGATGATTGTTGGAACAACGGATAAAACTAAAGGCTATGGCTAAGAACTATTTTCATGGAGAAATAACCAGTGCGGAAACGGATTGGGCTGTAGGGGACGCCAGTACCAATAACCTGCCTTGCAGTGGAGAGAGTGTACAGAGATATATTAAGGAAAGGCTTGCAAGCCTACAGTCAGGACTTGCCACTAAACCCAGCTATGGTGAGTTTACTGGTACGATGCTTAACTTCTATGCGCAGGAGGGAGATACTACACCCTTGTTCAATATCAGCCTGAGTTCCACTCTTTATGTAATCACTATAACCAATGACCTCGGCAACAGTTTTTATGTCCTTACCAGTGAAACTGAAAGGTTGATGACCATTTCAGCCACCACACAGGAAGGCAGGATAGGCTCGGAAACCTATACCGATGTCAATGAAGACTACAATTATATTGTTGCCATAGATTCGGGCAATGGATATGTCCAGAGATATGAGGGAGAACTTGCACATGGAGGTACGGCAACTTTTGACATCCGTCCCTTTATTTCAACAGGCAGCAACCGTGTGAGGGTAACTGTTACTGGTCAGACTTCAAACACCACGAAAACTAATGTCTATACTGCCATTGTCACCTCCCTTTCCCTCACAGTTACCCATACATGGAATACTCCGTGGATTCAGGGTAGCGATTATGTTATCAACAACATCCGTTTTGCAGGCAATGTTCCCAAAACAGTTCATATTGCCGTCGATGGCACGGAGGTGGTGACTGAGAGCTATTCTTCCAACACTTCCTATACCACTACTGCTACTACCCTGACCATAGACAGCAGTGACTTCCCCCTTACCACGGGGATTCATGCTATCCATATATGGTTGAGTAGTGATGATGTGGTTCTCTCTGGATATACTTACAATATCATGTGTATAGAGACCAGTGATGTCGGCAGTGTGGCCCTTGTATGTATCAACAATGTGGCAGAGGCAGCTGTGAACTTCACCACTTCTCCTGTCTTCTCCTATGCCACCTACAACACAACCTCGGTGCTTGTTAATATTACCCTTACAGATGCAAACGCAGGCAAGACTACAAGCATCATTACTGACCAGTTGCTTACCGTGGCCAATGCAGAGACACAATATACCTATACCCTTTCACTTGACTATGATAGCGAAGCCTCAAGTGGCCTGAGCCTAAATGTCTCAGCAGAAGCAACAGACAACACAGAAGAGACCACAATTCCCGTTGACAACTCTCATGCCTACATAGCTACTCCAGACGCATGGTTCTATATGCGGCCGGGACTTCGGGACAACAGTGAAGAGAACAGGGAAAACTTCGTCAACATTGTGAATGGAGATGAGTATGAGGCGACATGGACAGGGTTTACCTTTACGCGCGATGCCTGGTACAGAGACCTTCGCGGGTTCTATTCCCTTGTAGTTCCAGCTGGCACCCATGTCAGTGTGCCCATATATCTCATACCTAACCTTGAAGACTCAGTATGGACTGGCTACACACTTGAGATGATGCTTCAGAGTGGCTACCCATCGGACTATGACTCTCCCATACTTTCCATTTCCAATGGGACTGAGGGCCTGAAGGTGTACCCGACATCCATAGAGATAACCAACTCTGCCAACCAGTCAAAGACGGTTCAGTATAAAGAGAATACCATCACCCATCTTACTGTTGTGTGGCAGCGCAACTATGCAGGTAAGAATGATGGCGCCCACCACCTGTGTACTGTATATATCAATGGTGTAAACAATATTACATTCGCCTATGACGGTGGGGCAACATGGGGACATGGCGAACTGGAAATTGGGCAGAACTTTACAGATACCTATCTCTATATGGCAAGAGCCTATAACAAGGCACTTGAAGGAGACCAGGTTAAGAACAACTATCTCAATGCCATGATAGACGGGGCAGAGTTTATAAGGAGTGAGGTTGCTGCCAAGAATGATATTGTAGATGGTACGGCTGTTTCCTATGACCTTGTTAAGAGGGCAGGATTCAATACCATGGTTGTGGAAATGACAAGCGGCAATCTGCCCAGTGTGCTTAACCAAGGTGCGGGCATGTCAAACCTTCGCTTTGAGTATGCCAAGCATCCTGAGTGGAATGTCTATATTACAGATGCTCCTATTGACGGTCAGGGCACAACTTCTATGATGTACTACCGTTGGAACCTCAGATGGAAACTTGCCAAGGCAGATGCTTCAAAGGGTACTCCTGCGAGTATCTGGCACTATTCAGAGGCAAGCGGTCTGGCAGACACCACAAGGACTGGTTGGTTTGATGGAGAGAACAACCATCCGAAGGTTCAGAAAATTGTGGCCAAGACCAACTATGCTTCTTCCATGCAGGGACATAAGATGGGTGCCTGCGGCCTCTACAATGACTTGGCAGCACAGTTGGGACTGTTCAGCGAGAATACTATCCCATCAAGTGCAAGAGCTGCCATTTATCAGCATCCCTTCTTTGGTTTCCAGTACAACAGCAATGACGGCAGTTACACTTTCATCGGACTGTTCACGGTGGGCCCTGATAAGGGGGATAAGGGAACCTTCGACTTTGACACTGATGCCTATTCTTCCCTTCTTAGCCTTGAAGGTCCTAACCATGCTCCCTTGGGCACGCGGTTCCTCACTCCTTGGCTGAGTAGCAATGTTACATACAGTGCAAGCGGGGAGAAGGCTGTCAAGGAGAAGATTCTCTTCAATGGAGAACAGGGCTGGGAAGTATCTGTGGCAGGTGACTATGGCACAGATGAGACTTCAGATGAGAGTGCTATCCTTGCCTTGGCAACAAGTGAGTGGAAGCCCTCTTATGACTTTGTGTTCTACAACTCTCCCTATGTAGTTCCTCTGGGCAGTACGGGCTATGCAAGTATAGGGGCCTTGAACAGTGATATTGAGAACTTCCGTAAGGGAACTTCCACCATAGTCCTAAATGGAAGGACTGTCACCATCAGTAACCAGCTTGTACAGGTATATGACTCCTCCTATAATCTATACGGCTTCGCCAATGGCATCTATGTCAGCTGTAGCCATAACATAAAGACCTACCTTAGTCTTACAGGTTCTCCCACGCAGGCAGAAATCATTGCCGCGAGAGGAGCAAACTTTGCCGCTAATGTGGAGAGTGATGGGCACTTTAGCAAAGACTGGCTGGTGTATCACTGGTGCTATTGTGTGAGGTATGGTGTCTCAGATAACTTTGCAAAGAACAGTTATCCTGTCAAGTATAAACTAACAGATAATGGGGGTCTCTGGGCATGGAGAGAAGATGACATGGACACCCTTTTTAAGACGGATAACAATGGCAACCAGACTAAGCCCTATGACATAGAACATGGGGACACGGTAGCAGGTGTGGAGATATTCCAGGGAGGCAACAGTGCCCTGTGGGTTTTGGTGCGTGAGTTCCTTCAGACCGAGATTCAGAGCATGATGTCAAGGATGACTGCGGCCATAAGTGCCATGGCTGCTTCATTGGGTATTGCCATAGGCAACACCTGGCAGCATGAGTTCAACCTTATAGACTACTATTTCTGGAAGCAGTCTGCCCAATACTTTGGAATAAACGGATATAACTTTGACCGAGAGTTTAAGTATATAGTACCTTGGGTTGAGGATGCTGCTGCTACCTATAATAATGTGGCTCCCCTGACACAGGCTCTTGGAGACCAGTACGAATGTGAGAGGGAATGGGTGACAAAGCGACTGGCCTATATCTATGCCAAGTATCGCCTCACTGGCATGTCGGGTGATACCAGAGGGTTTGGCAATGCAGAGTTCACACTTGCACAGAGCTTTACCTTCAACCTTACTCCTGCCATCAATTACTACCCCGTA
>AUXO012644111.1_pt1 | contig 16294 bp, 13 predicted proteins | sample 768731 | NCBI WGS metagenome assembly AUXO01 (sample SAMN02715735, study PRJNA202380) | gut metagenome | biome: sheep rumen | host: Ovis aries | place: New Zealand: Palmerston North
TGGATAGAGCAACAGCCTTCTAAGCTGTGGGTCTTGGGTTCGAATCCCAACCGGATCACTGAAAATAGTCCGCAAGATTCTGTATCACAGTTTCTTGCGGATTTTTTTATGCTTTTACAAAATCTCCAAAGCTATAGCAGCGCAAGCTTCTGCATCGGCTAGGGCGTGGTGATGGGCTTTCAGGTCGTACCCACAGGCGGAAGCTACGGTCTGGAGCTGATGGTTCTCCAGTTCTGGGAGGATGCGTCGTGAAGCACGGAGGGTGTCGTAGAACTTATAATCGGGGTAGTCCATCTGATAGACACGGAACACGGCTTTCAGGCAACCTTCATCGAAGGGACTGTTGTGAGCCACCAGGGGAAGGCCCTCAATGAGCGGCGCTATCTGTGCCCAGACTTTGGGGAAGACTGGGGCTTCTTCCGTATCTTCCCTGCAGAGACCATGCACCTGGGAACACCAGTAGTTGTAGTAGTTCGGCTCTGGCTGAATGAGAGAGTAGAACGAGTCCACCATCTCCCCATTGCGCACAATGACGATACCCACAGCGCATACAGAAGAGCGCTCATTGTTGGCTGTTTCAAAATCTATGGCAGCAAAATTATCCATTCGTTTGTGTACTTTTCTTTGCTCAGACAAAATTACTACATCCAGAAATAAATGTCAAGTTTTGTGGGTCGAAATGGTCTGAAATGGTCCGAAATGACCTGTTCTGTCGATTTAGGTAGGTTTTGTCTCGGTTCTTCCTTCGCTCCACCTTCGCTCAAACATTGCTCAACCTTCGCTTCAGGAGCAATGGTAGAGCGAACCTAGAGCGAAGGTTGAGCGAAGAAACATCGAACAGTGAACGAACAAAGTACGGAAAAGAAATTATTCTTCTACTTTAAATTCATAGACGAATGGAGCTTCCTTGGTAGATGGAGCCCATTTTCCTGCTTCTGCACCATTAGGATTTCCATACTTGCAGAAGTTGGTCCATGCATCTACCATCTCGTTGCTCAGTTTGTGGTCGCCTTCGGTAAAAGGTCTCCAGCTTCTGTCCAGTGTGCCGAACATGTACCAAAGTTCAGAGCTGTGGAAGGAACCCTTGAGTGAAGGACGTCCGTCGGTAGGCAGTGGCCTGTTGAACAGATACAGGTAGGTAGGATGCTGTGACAGGCTGTCGCGTACCTCTGCAAACCGAAGTTCACCTGCTTCCATACCTGGCATGTCGTCTGCACAATGTCCCATCATGTAAGGGATGTCAGCCACATGGTTGTTCATTACAGCCGTGGTGAAGTCCTCTGGCAGAACTACTGAATCGGTATGAGGACCGAAGCGGACTGCATCTGGTTCAGTCCAGAAAGGAAGGGCTTCTATCAGTTCTTTCAGTGAAGCTGCACGAAGTTTCTCCAGAGTATCAAAGCCAGCATCCTTCAGTTTCTTGGTAGCAGGAGCATCCAGTTGTTCCTGAGGCTGAGTCTGCTCCATCATGCGGTTTCCTATACCACCACCACTCTGAATGATGGCCTGCTTTACCATACCCTTGCTCAGCGGACTGGAAATCATATTCTTCACGCTACCAGCACCGGCACTCTGTCCGAATACGGTGATGTTTTCAGGGTCACCACCAAACTGTGCTATGTTGTTCTTAATCCAGGTCAGTGCAGCTATCTGGTCGTAGGTCCCGTAGTTTCCGGAATGTCCGTTGTCCTCTGCTGAGAGCAGTGCATGGTTCATGAAACCAGCCATACCCAGACGGTAGTTGATGGTCACCAGAATGACATCACGCTTAGCCCATGCTTCACCGTCCATGGTCATTTCATAGCCCCAGCCCACATTGTATCCACCACCGTGAATCCACATGGCTACTGGCAGTTTCTTGGTAGTATCACCAGGAGCACCCTTTGGAGTCCACACGTTCAGGTACAGACAGTCCTCGGAGTAGGTAGGGTTCTCAGGGTAGAACTCGGTTCCGTACTCTCCGTCGTTCGGATTCTTGTCAAACTGGAAGGAAGCGTCACCGAAGGTATCTGCCACCTTTACGGAATCCCATGGAGTTACAGGCTGAGGTTTCTTCCAGCGAAGTTCTCCCACAGGAGCTGCAGCGTAAGGGATGCCCTTGTAGATCAGGACGGTAGAATCCTGATTGGTTACACCCACTATTTTTCCACCCTCAATAGTCAGTACTGGATTCAGTTCTTCCTGAACCGCAGTAGGAGTTTGGTTACATGCACAAGCCAGCATCAGCAAACTTGCACCTAAGAAAAGGTTCTTTTTCATTTGATTTTTTATTAGTTTATGTGTTTCTCAAATCTCAACTAGCAAAGACTTCGAAGACCACCCACTTTCCGTTCTCGTTGCGGAAATGCAGGAATTCCATGCGGTCGTCTGGGATCTTTTCCCCGGTAGTGAGGTCTTCTTCCACCACACGGTAGTGGATGGCAGCCCAGTCGTCACGGATCAGCATGCTGTCGAAGTAGAGCTTGGTGGTATGCGTCTTCCCGAAATTTTCCTTCGTGCTTTTCTTCAGGGTTTCCAGGGTGAGGCTCTCTCTCTTGGTATTGTAGTTCAGGTCTTTAGCATAGAATTGGTCAGCCCAGGTGCTCCACGCATCGTACCCCTGGTTGTAGTGTTCAAAGTCCTGCAGAATAGCCTCCTTCATTTTCTCTGCCTGCTCCCCGGAGAGGGTAGTAGGGTACTTCACCATGTATTTTTGTGCCAAGTCTTTTGTTTCAGGTAGGGTATAGTTCTTCACAGACTCCCAAAAGATGCTGTCCTGTGCCTGTTCCTCCTGATTCTGGAAGTATCTCATGCTGCTGTAGGTATCGTCTCTGGCGCCTCCCCAGCCTTCCACTACACGCACACCCAGGTCACCTCCGTAGTCCTTGAACTGCACGAATTCCATGGTAGTTCCAGGCTTCCCGTTGGTGCTGATTTCGTACTGAATACCCACCCAGTTGTCCACGATGACCATGTTCTTGAATTGTCCCATCTGGATGTTTATTTTCTTGAGGGTAGCATCCATGGATGACTGATATTCAGCCAGGGTAAGACGAGCCCCGTGCACATTGTAGTAAGAGTCCTTCGTGTAGAGAATATCGCCCCAGGCTTTCCAGGCCTCATAGCCTCGGTTCCAGTTTTCAAAGCCCGTGAGCAGACGGTTCTGTATGTCCTTTTCCTGTTTAGACTGGAGTGAAGTGGGGTACACCACTGGGAACTTCTGGAGCAGTTCATCCGTATTATCGTATGAATTTACGATTTCCACCTGTGGCTTGTCCTGGTTTTCTGTGGATGAGTTTTTTCCAGTGCAGCCTGCCATCGCCAGACTGATGAGGGCTAATGATGCCCCATAGATAAGCTGTTTTTTCATAGGTGTAATTTGCTCAAAAGTTTCATAACCTTGCAAAGGTACGAAAAACCTTTTTAAGAAAGAAGATGCGTGGAGATTTTCTCCCCCAAATGGGAAAGATACCATGTAAGGTGGTGTTAGATGTGTAAATATTTTTCAAAACAATGCTTTTTAGCAAGTCTTTTTCAGTGGCTGCTGAAAGCGGAGTTTTGCAACAAAATCCACTTTTTTCATCATTTCGAACCGTTTGAAAATCATTTGTTTGCGCTTCCAAAAAAATATTTATCAAAAAATCATACATTTTCATTTAGAAATTTGTGAGTTAAAAAATTTAAAACTACATTTGCAACTGTAAAAATCTCGTTTTAGTTTTTTTCGCTTTAATGGACTTTACACTTATATATTTTTCATTAGAGCATTAGTGTTTAATAGGTTTAGGTTTTTAGGCTAATTTTGGAAAGGTTCCCTGTGAAGAGAGCCTTTCTGTTTTGGGGTAACCCCGGAAAAGATTTAACTTTTTTCTTTTCCCCATTGTCGCACGTTGTCAAAATCCCTCCTTATTTTTGCCTTGTGATTTCTAACCCCTATGTGAAACCTTTTTTATATCTTTGCATCGTATGTTTGGACTGGTAGATTGCGACAACTGTTATGTTTCTTGCGAGAGGGTCTTTAACCCGAAGCTGGAGGGAAAGCCTGTGGTGGTGCTGAGCAACAACGATGGGTGTGTGGTTGCTCGTAGCCCGGAGGCTAAGGCGCTGGGCATCAAGGAAGGCACCCCGTATTACCAGTTGGCAGAACAGTTCCCCGGAGTGAAAATCGAAGCCCTGTCCAGCAACTACACCTTGTACGGTGACATGTCCAGCCGAATCATGGAGATTCTGCGTCAGGCAGCACCATCCATTGAGATTTACTCCATCGATGAGGCCTTCCTTGTGTTGGACGGCATGGAGCAGATGGACCTGAAACGATGGGGCGAAGACCTTTCCCAGCGCATCCGGAAGTGGGTGGGGATGCCCGTGAGCATTGGCATAGCCCCCACACGCACCCTGGCTAAGATGGCCTCCAAATATGCCAAGAAATACCCAGCCTACCACAAGTGCTGCCTCATAGATACCGAGGAAAAACGCCTCAAGGCCCTGAAACTTTTCCCCGTGGAAGATGTCTGGGGAGTGGGGCGCAGGTACACGGAGAAACTGAACTACATGGGAGTACACACCTCCTTGGAATTTCATAATATGTCGGCTGCGAGAGTGCAGCACGAGTTTCACATCACCGGACTGCGCACCTGGAAGGAACTCCACGGAGAAAGTTGTGTAGGCCCCGATGTGATAGAAAGCAAGAAGAGCATCTGCACCAGTAGGAGCTTCCCCCACATGATCACCGATTTTGAGTCGCTCCGCACGCAGGTAAGCAACTATGCAGCGCATTGTGCCTTCAAGCTTCGGAAGCAGCATGGGGTGGCCCAGCTCGTCACCGTCTTCGTCACCTCCAACCCCTTCCGTGACGACCTTCCCCAGTACGGGAACTCCGTCTCCGTGACCCTTCCCACACCCACCTCCACCACACCAGAGCTCATTATGGCAGCAGCTCAGGGTCTGCAGACCATCTTTCGGGAGGGCTATCATTACAAGAAGGCAGGAGTCATCGTCTCTGGCATCACCCCAAACTATGCCGTGCAGGGCAGCCTGTGGGACCTCCCTGCGGAAAAACGGAAGCAGTTCCTGGAGCTCTCCTGCCTCATGGATAAGGTGAACCACAAGAATGGAGATGATACCCTGGTGGTGGCTTCCCAGCAGTATCCGGTGGACCGGCAGACCGGTAAGGCTGCTGTCTTCAAGAACAGCATCCTGCACGATCACCGCTCGCCCTGCTATACCACGAACATCAACGATGTAATAAAAGTCTATGCCCGATGAATAAGATGAATAAGGTCATTCTATATAATCTAGATACCAGCACGAAAGTGGAACTCCCGTATGCCGATGGAGGCATCCGTGCCGGTTTCCCATCCCCCTCGCAGGACTACTTGGAGGAGTCCCTGAACCTGAACGAAGAGCTCATACACAACCCTGCAGCTACCTTCATAGGTAGGGTAGTGGGAGACTCCATGATAGATGCCAATGTGCATGAAGGCGACCTCCTGGTGATAGACCGGAGCCGGGATGCGGTGGATGGTAGCATGATAGTGGGCTATCTGGATGGAGAATTCTGCGTGAAACTGCTGGACCTGAGCCAGCGTCAGGAAGGCATAATCTGGCTAGTACCGGCCAACGACCGATACCCTCGTATCAAGATTACCGAAGATCAGGATTTCCGTATCTGGGGAGTGGTGTCCTACGTCATTCATAAAACCTAAAGCACACCCAGCTTTCTCAGCTCCTCCTCCAGTTGTGCGGTGCTCTGGAACAGAATACCGTGCATGCCCACCTGCCTGCACCCTTCTATATTCGGCAGCTTGTCGTCTATAAAGACGCACTCCTCCGGAAGGGCCTGGAAACGCTCCAGCAGCGTGTGGTAGATGTCGGCCTCCGGCTTGAGCTGCTTTACCTCCGTGGAGATGACCGACCCCTCCAGCAGACCGAAGATGGGGTATTTCTCCAGCACCTCATAGACCTTAGACGACCAGTTGGACAGTCCCAGCAACCGGTACCCCCGGTTTTTCAGCCTCTGCATCAGCTCCGTCATTCCCGGCATTTCCCCCGTTACGATGTGCACATAGTCCCTGTCCATCAGGTCCAGCGCCTCGGCATACTGGGGCCATTTCTCCTTCAGCCCAGCCATGTACACACGGAACGGAACCAACTCCCGGTCCAGGTCGTCGCCAACCTCCTTCGTCAGCACCTCCTTCATGAACGCCACCGTCTTTTCGTGGCTCTGGAAATGCGGAAGGAAGAAACGGTAGAAATCATAAGTCACCAGGACTCCACCAAAATCGAAAACGATATTCTTTATCATGCTTTAGGCCCTTTTCTGCGTTACGACGTGCAAATATACTTCTTTGTTTTGGAATGCGCTTCCCTTTTTTTATGTAATTTTGCACCCGAATAAAGAAAAAAGAATGGGAGTAGTCAGATTTATCAAGGATTGGACCCTGCCCGTAGCCATGGTCACCGGTACCTGCATCTACCTGCTGGTACATTTCACCCCGGCTCTGAGGCCGCTAGGGGAGTGGTATGCCCCGTACAATGAGGACATCCTCCCGGATTTCATGTTCCTCATCCTGTACGTCACTTTCTGCAAGGTGAATTTCCGAAAGCTCCTCCCCGTGAAGTGGCATTTCTGGATAGGCCTGCAGCAGATTCTCTTCGTGCTGGGACTGATGGGGGTTATCTTAGGGTTCCGGATTACGGGCGATGCCCTCATTATGCTGGAAGCCATTCTGGTGTGCATCATAGCCCCTTGTGCAGCAGCTGCTGCCGTGGTCACTGCCAAGCTGGGAGGAAACCTGGAAGAGATGACCACCTACACCTTCGTGTCCAATTTCATCTCCGCCCTGCTCATCCCCCTGTGCTTCCCCTTGCTTCCTCAAGCTACCAGTGCTTCCCAGCACATGGAGTTCCTGCCCCTCTTCCTGCAGATGTTCTGGAAGGTGAGCACCGTGCTCCTGCTCCCCATGGCCTTGGCCCTCTTTACCAAGCTTTGCCTCAAACGGTTCCACCAGTGGCTCATCCACGTGAAAGATCTGAGCTATTACATGTGGGGATGCTCCCTGGTCATCGTATCCGGAACCACAGCCATGAACATTGTAGAAGCCTGGGAAAGAACCTCCGTGTTCTTCCTGGTAGCCATAGCCTTCCTGAGCCTCCTGCTCTGCATTGTGCAGTATGCCACAGGCCGTTTCATCGGGCACTATTTCGATAAGGTGATAGAGGCCGGGCAGAGCTTGGGGCAGAAGAATACCGCCTTTGCCATCTGGGTAGCCACCGCTTTCCTGAACCCCCTCTCGTCTGTGGGGCCCGGATGCTACATCCTCTGGCAGAACACCATTAACTCCATAGAGATTTGGCTCTACCGAAAGAAAGGACTGGAGAAAGCCAGCTAAAAATAAAACCCAGGCAGCACACACTACCTGGGTTTCTTTATCACGTTACACGAAGTTTACACGAAAGCCACAGTCAGACCAGCCATCACGATGCTCACCATGGACATGAGCTTGATGAGGATGTTCAGTGACGGACCACTGGTATCCTTGAACGGGTCGCCCACGGTATCACCCACAATGGTAGCCTTGTGCGCAAAGGAACCCTTACCACCGAAGTTGCCTTCCTCCACGTTCTTCTTCGCATTGTCCCAGGAACCACCGGAGTTGGCCATGAAGATAGCCAGGGTGAAACCACCGGCCAGACCACCCACCAGCAGTCCCAGCACACCTGCTACACCCAGCACGCACCCCACTACGATAGGGATGACGATAGCCAGGATAGAAGGCAGAATCATCTCATGCTGAGCCGCACGCGTGGAAATCTCCACACACCGGCGGTAGTCCGGAGTAGCCTTACCCTCCAGAATACCTGCTATCTCCCGGAACTGACGTCTTACCTCTACCACCATCTTCTGGGCAGCACGTCCCACAGCCTCCATGGTGAGACCACAGAACAGGAAGGCAGCCATGGCACCGATGAAGGCACCCACCAGCACCTTCGGGTTCATCAGGTTCACTTGGAAGAAGTTCATGAAGTCTGGGATAGTAGCCTGAGCAGCCTGGATAGCCTCACCCTTCACGTTCGTCATCATCACATCGGCCCGCTCCATCGCTATCTTGATTTCTTCAATATAGGATGCCAGCAGCGCCAGCGCTGTAAGTGCAGCAGAGCCTATGGCAAATCCCTTGCCCGTAGCTGCTGTGGTGTTTCCCAGCGCATCCAGCGCATCGGTACGGTGACGTACCTCCTTACCCAGCTTGCTCATCTCTGCATTACCACCTGCATTATCAGCTATCGGTCCGTAGGCATCCGTAGCCAGGGTAATACCCAGGGTAGACAGCATGCCCACTGCAGCTATACCCACTCCGTAGAGCCCGTGAGCCAGACTTTCAGAAGACATAGACAGGTCGAACCCGTTGGCACACATATAGCTCAGCATGATAGCCACACCGATGGTAATCACCGGAATGCACGTAGAAATCATACCCGTACCTATACCCTTGATAATTACCGTAGCAGAGCCCGTAAGACCTGCCTCGGAAATCTTCTGGGTAGGCTTGTAAGAGTGCGAAGTATAGTATTCCGTAGCTATACCGATGATGACACCGGCTGCCAGACCCGTGATGACGGAGAACGACAGCCCCAGCCAGTTTTCCATGCCCAGCAGATACAGAATCAGGAAAGTAGCCAGCGCAATGAGCACAGCCGATACATCCGTACCCACAGCCAGAGACCTTAGCAAATCACGCATGGTAGCTCCCTCCTTGGTACGCACCAGGAAGATGCCCAGCAGGGACAGGAACACACCCACGGCAGCTATCAGCATCGGAGCGATGACTGCCTTCAACTGCATTTCAGGTACCAGGGCATAGGCTGCAGCACCCAGGGCAGCGGTAGACAGGATAGACCCGCAGTAACTCTCATACAGGTCGGCTCCCATACCAGCCACATCACCCACATTATCACCCACATTATCAGCTATGGTAGCCGGGTTCCGAGGATCATCCTCCGGAATATCCGCTTCCACCTTTCCCACTATGTCGGCTCCCACATCGGCAGCCTTGGTATAGATACCACCGCCCACACGGGCAAAGAGTGCCTGTGTAGAAGCACCCATACCGAAGGTCAGCATGGTAGTGGTGATAGCTATCAGATTCTCGTCCGTGAGACCGTTCAGTACCAGGAACCACACCGCTATATCCAGCAGTCCCAGACCCACCACCGTGAGTCCCATCACTGCTCCGGAACGGAACGCTATCTTCAGCCCCGCATCCAGACTCTTACGTGCCGCATTCGCTGTACGCCCACTGGCATAGGTAGCTGTCTTCATGCCGAAGAAACCAGCCAGACCAGAGAAGAAACCACCCGTGAGGAACGCAAACGGAACCCAAGGGTTCTGCACATGAAGCACATAGGCCATGAACGCAAACAGGGCAGCCAGGGCTATAAACACATAGAGCACCACCTTGTACTGTTGTTTCAAGTACGCCATGGCACCCCTGCGCACATACTCGGCTATCTCCCGCATACGGGGAGTACCCTCATCTTCCTTCATCATACTCTGAAAGAAGTACCACGCCATTCCCAGAGCACAAACAGAGGCCACGGGAATGAGCCAGAAAACAAGTGGAATGTTTTGCATAGTTTTAGTTTTTAGGTTTAAATTAATTTATTCTTCCCTTCAAACTTACTGCTTTTTTCTTTATTTCCAAAAAATAAAATAGTCTTTTTTTACTGTGCTCCTTCACAATTGCTTTTTCCCCTTAAATTTTTCTCTTTCCCGATTATTTTCCTATTTTTGCAAAAATAACCTAATTTACTATGAAACGAAATTTTTTATCTCTTATCCTTATGATGTTTAGCCTGGCCCTGAGTGCACAGCCTAAAATTTCCTTGTTCTGTGACCATGTAGAGAGTATAGCCCAGCAGGAAGGCATTTCCTTCCGGGAAGCTGCTCAGAAAATCCGAAGCCTGGGCTACCAGGGACTGGATGTATCCATCTCCCTGAGTGAAGATAAACTGAAAATTTTGGACGAACTGGGTTTCCAGCATGCCTGTGCCATCTCCTGGATGGACTATTATAAAGGGGAGCAGAAGGAGCTGGAGGATCAGACCCTGGCGTTCATGCAGAAGCATGGATATGACCGGGTGCTGGTGGTTCCGGGCTTCCGTCCGGGAAATGCTCCGAAGAATGCCGACCAGAAGGCCTATGCCCGCTTGAAGAAGTTCACGGAGAGAGCCAACGCACTGGGGCTGAAGGTGATGGTGGAGGACTTCGATAATCCTTCCTCTCCTTGCTACGGACAGCAGAACCTGGATAAGCTCTTCCAGGCTTGCCCCACCACGGAGCACACCTTCGATACTGGAAATTACCTCTTTGCGGGGGATGAAGTGATGCCTGCCTTGACCCACTTCCAGAAGCGTATTTCGCACGTGCACCTGAAAGATAGACTGGCCCCTGGTCATCCATCTTCTCCTGCCGTAGGTACCGGAGTCATCCCTATGACAGCCGTCATCCAGAGCCTGCAGAGCACCGGGTACAACGGTTGGTACACAGTGGAGCACTACGGTTCCCAGCAGATGCTCACCGATGCCACCCTGTCCATCCGTTTCGTGCAGACAGCCCTGAAAGCGAAGGACTTCCCCCAGACGGAAGCCATGCGCCCTGGCATGTCGGAGTACTGGAACCCACAGCCTAAGTTGGTCATCCCTGGAGCAGACGCATCAGCCCCTTCCGATGCCATCGTGCTCTTCGGAGGGAAAGACCTCAAGGAGTGGGAGAACGACAAGGGAGAGGCAGCCGGATGGAAAACAGAAAACGGCATCCTTACCGTGGATAAGAGTAAAGGCGATATCCTTACACGCCGCAAATTCGGCAGCTTCCAGCTTCACCTGGAGTGGCGCATCCCGGAGGATATCACCGGAGAGAGCCAGGCCCGGGGAAACAGTGGAGTATACCTGCAGGACAAGTATGAAGTGCAGATTCTGGACAGCTATGACAACCCCACCTACGTGAACGGTCAGGCTGGCTCCATCTACAAGCAGACCCCACCGCTGGTAAATGCCATGCGTGCCCCAGGAGAGTGGAACACCTATGATATTATTTTCACCGCACCCCTGTTCCGGGAAGACGGCACCTACCTGTATCCCCCTTACGTCACCGTTATCCATAATGGGGTAGTGGTGCAGAACCATACGGCCATTCAGGGCACCACGGAGTACATCGGTTTCCCACGCATCGTAAAGCATCAGGAAGGCCCTATCCGCCTGCAGTCTCACGGAGACCCCAGTGCCCCCATCAGCTTCCGGAACATCTGGATTAGAAACATGTAATTCATGAAGAAAAAGAAGAAAACCGCTATTACACTGGACCTTTACATCAAGTCCATGAAGAAGGGAAACCGAGAGGCCGAGCAAGAACTGCTGGGCCCCGGATTCCACAGCAAGGACCGTGCACACCGTTCCAGCAAGATTTATACTAGAAAGCAGAAACATAAAGGTAAACTATTAGATTAAATCCCTCATGCGATGTCCTAAATGTGGTTCTACGGACACCAAGAAAGTCCGTGTAGGAGAATACTTTTGCAACCGTTGTCTGTGTTATTTCAACGACTCCGACCCGTGGCGCAAGCCTCTCTGGGAACTCTTCCTGCTGCTCCTGCTGTGCCTCCCCGTGCAGCTCAGGGCCCAGTTTGCTCCCATGCCGGAGGATAAGCTGCCCCCTAAGAGCCACAGCATCCAGTTTAAAGATACGCTGATAGACTTTGGAAACGGTATCCCCATGCGTACGCAGATGCTTCTTCCTCGTACCGCAGGGAAACCCTTCCCCGTGGTGGTGATGCGCACTCCGTATATGCCAGAAAACGTGAAGATGGAGGTCATGCCTGGCATGCGGCAGTTTGCAGAACGAGGCATAGGCTATGTGGTGCAGAACTGCCGAGGTACCGGAGGCAGCAAGGGATCCTACCAGCCTAATATCTATGAAAGGGAAGATGGTCTGAACCTGGTGCGCTGGCTCGATGCACAGCCCTGGGTCAGTGGCATAGGTCTCACAGGCACCTCGTACATGGGACTTACCTGCTGGATCATAGCCGATGACCTCCCAGCCAAGGTAAAAGCCATCCACCTGCATCACTACGGCATAGACCGTCACCTCTCTGCCTACCACAGCGGACTCTTCCGTCAGGACATTCTCACGGCCTGGGCTATCGATAATGCCCGTGAGCCCATCAGCCGACCTTTTAAGAACCCCGATGCCCCGTACTATGAACAGGAGAAATACATGCCTCAGGAAACCATGGACGTGGACATGCTGGGCTATGAGCTGCCTTGGTATCGCGACTGGATTACGCATACGGACTATACCGACCCGTACTGGCATCAGGGCGTGTGGGAAACCCTGCGCAGCATTCCACCTAAGATAAAAGTCCCCATTACCGTGGTAGCCGGGCACTTCGACCATCACAATGAGGGCACCATCCTGGGTTACACCCTGCTCAGCCCGGAAACCAAGGCGAAGAGCCGGCTCATTGTGGGCAGCTGGAACCACTCCTTCGTGACTACCCCCACTGTGCATGAACCTGTGCACGATAAGGACGTGAACATCGATGTAGACGCCTTCCAGTACATGTACTCCCTCCTAGTGAAGGGTGAAGAGCCGAAGCACGAAGTCCTGGTCTATTCCATCGGGCAGGATGAGTGGCTCCACCTGGACGAGTGGCCTGTAGAACCCCGTCAGAAAGAAGTGTATTACCTCACGGCACAGCATCAGCAGAACGGGAAACCGTACATCTTGGCACGCAGTGAGAAAGAGCTGAAGAAGAAAGCCTTGCTGCAGTTCACATACGACCCCCAGAACCCCGTGATGAGTGTAGGAGGGGAGACCCTCTTCACCAGTGAGAAAATCCGCGGCAGCCTTCCTCAGCCCGATATGGGGTACCGCCCCGATGTGATTTCCTTCATCTCCCAGCCCCTCACGGAGGACATGACCATAGACGGAAAGATACGGGCAGTGGTGTATATGAGCACCGATGTGGACGATACCGCCTTGATGTTCAAGGTGAGCGAAGTATTCCCCGACGGTACAGCGTATAACATCCGCACTGGAGTCACCACCTTGGCTTACCGGAACAACCGTCTGGGAGCCCGTCAGAAGTACACACCCGGAGAAGTGGTAGAGCTGAACCTAGAGGCCCTGCCTATATTGTGGCAGGTGAAGAAAGGGCACAGAATACGCATTGACGTCACCAGCAGTAATTTCCCGGAGTACTCCATCCACAGCAACTATGCCGGAGTGTGGTCCCATCAGCGTCTTACCCGCAAGGCCCACCAGACTATCTATGTAGACCCTCAGCATCCGTCAAGAGTGGAGATTCCGGTGAGGTAGGTTCCCCCATCAGCTTTTTGAACTCCTTCGGAGAGCACCCCACATGGTTGCGGAAGAACCGCGTGAAGTGCTGCGGATACTGGAACCCCAGCTCATAGGCCGTTTCCTTCACGGAGGCGCCTGGAAGCAGCATCATGTGCTTGGCCAGATTCGTGGTATAAGAAAGGATGTAGTCCTGGGCGCCTATCCCTATGGATTTCTTGATCAGATCACTGAAGTACTTCGGCGTGTACCCGAATTGTCCTGCGAAATATTCCACCCTGGGCAGTCCCATCTTTTTACTCAAGCGCTGGGCAAAGTAGTCGTGCAGCATGTTCTCAAACCTGCTCAGCATCTCCTGGCTTTGCGGAGCCTGAAGCTCAAACTGCTGGTCGTAGAGTCGGAGCAGGAATTCCAGAATCAGTTCCAGGTAGATTCTTACCATATTCATGGAGTGGGCATCCTGCTCAGCGTCAGCTTCACGCTGTATGCGCTCCATCACCTTCAGCAGGAAGTGCTTTTCCTCTTCAGAAACCTGAAGGGCCTTGTGCGTATCGTAAAAGAAATAAGGGTATTTGGTACGAATGTTTTTGCCCAGTTCCGTTCCGTGAAGCAGGTCCGGATGGAAAAGCAGACACACCGAGTTGGGATTTTCATCCTCCATCAGGTTAATCCGCACCAGTTGCCCCGGAGCGAAGCAGAATATAGAATCCTCCGTATAGTCATATTCTGTCTTACCGTAAAGAATATCCCCGCATCGCTTCAGTTTCAGCTTCACAATGTAGAAGCCTATGGTAAAACTCCCGTTCTCACACTTTTCAGCCGTTCGGAAATCTACCACATTCACCAGGTGGTTTCCTCCTTTAAAACCAAATCTTTCGTTGTAATCCCTTAAGGTATTCAGATGGGTTATTTCCATACTAGTAGTTTTATGAATCCAGAGTAGAAAAATTGGTATTTCTACGTGGCACAAAGGTAACTTATTTTAGAAAACAAAGCACTATTTTTGCAAAAAATATAATTTATTTTAGAAAACAAAGCACTATTTTTGCAAAAAATATATAGAGACAATTATGAAAGACCCAAAAATTTCCCGTAGAGATGCCCTTAAGATTATGGGCGCTGCTTGTGCCACCACCCTCCTGGCAGGGTGTGGAGTCGCAACCGCCAGTGAACCAGAAACACCCCTGGAGCCCCTTCAGAAGAAGTATAAAAGACTCATCCTCTTCTTCACGGCTACCGGAAACAGCCTTTACATAGCCCGTGAGCTGGCAGGCGAAGGCGGAACACTGCTCAGCATCGCGCAGGAGACTCACCGGGAGAACCCCGTGTATGAGGCCGATGAGATAGGCATCGTGTGCCCCATCTTCTGCTTCATTCCCCCTACCATAGTGCAGGAGTTCATAAAGAAAGCCACCTTCCATGCGCAGTACCTCTTCTGCATAGGAACGTATGGCGCAAACTCCACCATCTTCCCGGAATACACGCAGAAACTGTGCAAGGAGCACGGAAAAGAGATGAACTACATCAATACCATTCGCATGGTGGACAATTACCTGCCTTACTATGATATGAATCAGCAGAAAGCCGAGGACAAGCACATCCCAGAGCAACTGGCCGAGGTGAAGGCAGCCATCAACAGCCGCACTAATTTCATTCGCCCGGTGAGCGAGCAGGAGAAAGGTTTCTGCGAAGGTTACTACCGCCATTCTGGAAGAGACCGGGTGAACCCCACCTTTACCCGCTCTGAAAAGATTTTCTTTACTACCGATGCCTGCATAGGCTGCAGCGTCTGCCAGTCTGTGTGCCCACATGAGTCCTGGTCTGTGGTAGACGGGAAAGGCAAGCCCGAAGGCGATTGCGAGACCTGCTTTGCCTGCGTGCACAACTGCCCATCCAAGGCCATCAGCATTATTCCTACCCCTCCAGAGCCCGAAGAGCCCAACCGCAATGCACGCTACCGCAACCCTAACGTAAAGCTGGGCGACATTATTCAGGCCAACAGCCAGCGTAAGTTTTAATCTCCATTGAGCCCCTCCAGTGGGCACAGCTCTACTCCCATCAGCATCACCCGGTGCTCCTGGGAGAAGCCGTGCCGTGCGTAGAAAGCAGGCAGATCACCCTCGGCAGCCGTAATAAGGTGCACCGCTTTTATTTCCTTTTTCCGGAGCTGTGCCAGCAGCCCCTCCAGCAGTTTCTTCCCAATGCCTCGGCCCTGGAATTCCGGGGTTACGGCCAGGTCGTTTATTTCAAAGGTGCGCCCGTAGTGGAACAGCATGGAAGACCCCAGTATGAACCCCACCACATCGCAGCCCACCACACATTCCAGTCCGTAGCTTTGTGGGCTCTCCAGTATTTCCCGCACATGCACTGTGGCATCCTCCACTGTCCAGGCATCGTGCCAGGGTTCCCCAGAGAACGCATCGGCATAGATTTCCCCGTAGCGTTCCACATGCTCCATGCAGCAAGGCTGCAGTACCATATCCATTGTCATATTGTTTGGAATTTAGGTTTTATTTGTATTTGTATAGCTCCTTCTTTAGAGCTGGAGATTTATTCCCTCAAGGGTTTTCTTTGCCGGCTTTATGTAGCCCCTGATTTGAAATCTTACTACAAAGTTACTACATATTTCGCCTTCTTCAAAATTCTACAGCCCGCAAAACGCAGAAAAATGACGGGAAACTGAAAATAATTCGATTTGTAAGGATAATTTACTGAAAATCAGCGTGCTGCAGAATGAGGTTTTTAAGGGGTATTCGTTGGAGAAAAATTTCTCCCCAACTGGAGAGAAATTTTTTCCTAACTGGGGAGAGATTTTTCCCCAGAAGTGGTCATTTGGGGTCATGGTCATTTTATTTTCGGATTTTTGTCAAGTTTGCGGAAGGGGTCACTAATTTAGTATGAGGAGTCAACTTTTTCAGTACATAGTCAACTTTTCTAGGAAAAGAGTCAACCTTT
>AUXO012175488.1_pt1 | contig 16291 bp, 14 predicted proteins | sample 768731 | NCBI WGS metagenome assembly AUXO01 (sample SAMN02715735, study PRJNA202380) | gut metagenome | biome: sheep rumen | host: Ovis aries | place: New Zealand: Palmerston North
CATATTTTTTGACCAATTTTCTATTGTTGAATATCTTAAATATGCATTATCTTTTACAATTAATTCAACACATCCAGCATGTAAATTTATTTTGCTATATTTTGGTGCAGAACATCCCTCTATAAAATGAAGGCTTGCTCCTTCTTCAAGTATTATTAATGTATGTTCAAATTGACCAGATTCTGGTGAGTTTAGTCTAAAATATGATTGAAGCGGAAAGTCTAATTTTACATTTTTAGGTACATATACAAAAGATCCACCTGACCAAACTGCTCCATGTAATGCTACAAATTTATGATCATTTACAGGAACACATTTCATGAAATATTTTTTTACTAAATCAGGATATTGTCTTATTGCTGTTTCCATATCTGTATATATTACACCTTGTTTTATTAAGTCTTCTTTCATGCTGTGGTATACAACTTCAGAATCATATTGTGCCCCTACTCCTGCTAAAGATTTTTTTTCAGCTTCTGGAATCCCTAATCTATCAAACGTATTTTTTATATCATCTGGTACATCATCCCAAGATGTGTTTAATTTTGTTTTAGGTCGTACATATGTTGCAATTTCATCCATATTTAACTCTGATAAATCTGGTCCCCATGTAGGTAATTCGAGTTTATCATAAACTTCTAATGCTTTTAATCTGAATTCTCTCATCCATTCAGGATCATTTTTTTGCTTAGATATTTCCTCTACGATTTCTTTTGTTATACCTTTTTGCATTTTAAAATCATAATCATCTTTATCTACTATGTCATAAATATTTCTATTTATGTCTTCTACTTGTGATTTAGCCATTTTTATTTCCTTTCATTAATTATAATTGTTTACTAATTTGTATTTCTACGAATTTTTTATATTTTATTTAACAATGTTTTTGTATTTAGTATATCCATTTTCTTCAATTTCTGTTGCTAATTCTTGAGTTCCAGTTTTAACTATTTTTCCATCTACTAAAACATGGACATAATCAACCTTTAAATTATGTAATATTTTAGTATTATGAGTAATAATTAATACAGCATTATTTTCACTTTTAAACATTTCAATTCCTTTAGAAACTGTTTTTATTGCATCAACGTCTAATCCTGAATCTGTTTCATCAAGTATAGCAAGTTTTGGATTTAAAACTAACATTTGAAGAATTTCATTTTTCTTTTTTTCTCCTCCTGAAAATCCAACATTTAAACTTCTATCCATATTTTTAGGATTCATATTCAACTCTTCCATATATTTTTTTAGTTCATCTTTAAATTGAAATACTTTTACAGGTTCTCCTGAAACTTTGTTTTTGGCGTACTTAAGAAAATTAGTTACTGATATCCCAGGTATTTCTTCTGGCAATTGAAATGACATAAAAATCCCTTTTCTTGCAATTTCATCAGTTCTACAATCAGTTATGTCTTCTCCTTCATATACAATTGAACCTTCTGTTTTAGTATATTCTGGATTATTTAAGATTGCATTTGCAGTTGTAGTTTTTCCAGAGCCATTTGGTCCCATAATTACATGAATTTCACCTTTATTTATTTTTAAATCAATACCTTTTAATATTTCTTTTTCATTTGCATTAACATGTAAATTTTTTAATTCAATTAATGTTTTACTCATTATTAATATACCTTCCTTTTGTTTAGATTTTATACTTAATTTGTTTTGATAAATAATTTTTTACCATAAAATATATACAATTGTTTTTATCATTTTTTTATTAATCTCAAATAATTATTGAATGATTTGACTATTTTCAAAAAATGTATTATAATTAATATGTTGCCAATAAATATCTGAAAGGGTGTGAAAACAGAGTGGAAATTCTGGCAATTTTGCTTGTTTTGGTTTTTTCCTTCATTACACTTGCACTGATTACTTCAGCAATCCGTAAACGCTCCTATGCCAAGCATAGAAAAGTAATGGAAAAAGTGTATAAAGAATGGAAATCTTCAGCAAGATAAGCTTCACACATCGGGGACCGATTTACGGTTCCCGTTTTTATTTTGATTTATTCAAAGTTCTTCTTTTGCAAGATCTACATCTTTCTTGGTTAACATCATAATCACAATCAAGATTATATAATCCTAAAGTCTTATGTACATATTTTGCTAATTGATTCGTTGTATTGTCTGAAATAACAAGTTTGACTTTTTCTGCTTCTTGCTTTGAAAGATTATCATCTAAGTTAAGAACTTCTTTAAAAAATAAATAAATAATATCATATGTCTCTAATATTTTCTTTGCATGTTCTTCTCCCTTGTTGGTTAATTCAATTGTTCCATAAGTTTCATAATTTAAAAATCCATTTTGTTTCAAATTATTTATTGCTTTATTCACACTAGGCTTACTACAATCCATTTTTATTGCAATATCTGTTACCCTAACATGTCCATTTTGCTGTTTTAAAACATATATATTTTTTAAATATTCTTCCAATGAACTTGAAATCATATACATAACCCCTCTCAAGAATTGATAATTACCTATCTAACTTATTAATTTATATAATGTTAATCTCGGTTAACATTATATAATATCCAATATTGTTTGTCAAGGCTAACATTTAAAATAATAAAAAGTGCATTTCCTTTAACAATGCACTTTTTAAGATATATAAAATTAAACTTAATTTCAATTTTTACGCCTTAACTTTACTACAAAAAATCCTTCAAATAATTCATTAGGTTTAATACAAATAGTTCCAGGTATTTTTGTTGGAAGAGTTGGTAAACTATTAATAAAGTCATTTTCAATAGGAACTATTTCTATACTTCCTGTTTTTAGCATTTCTCCTATTATATCTTCATTTTCACAACTTAATATAGAACAAGTTGAATATACCATTTCACATCCTGGTTTCAATATTTTAATTGCTTTTTTTAATAAACCTTTTTGAGCTTTAATAGATTTTTCAATTAATTTTTGAGTAAAATATTTTTCAGTACTCTCTAGTTTAGAATCTAAAGTTCCACTACCACTGCAAGGTGCATCTAATAAAATTTGATCAAATGAGAAAAAATCATCAATCTGTCTTGAATCTTTTACCATGCAGTACACGCAACTTGCTCCTTGCATTTCTAAATTATACTTTAATCTCTCTGCTCTAATACTATTCATTTCACAGGCTGTAATATGTGCTTTATTGTTGGAAAGAGCAGCCATCTGTGTTGTTTTGCCTCCTGGTGCAGCAGTCATATCTAATATATCGTTTTCAGGAATCGGATTTAGTATTATTGGTGGTAACATTGATGATAAACTTTGCATATATATTTTTCCTTCTGTATATATATCTAAATTTCTTATTTGATCTTCATTTGCATTTTCAACAATAAAAGCATTACTGTAAAAAGAAACATTACTATATTTAATGTTATTCTTTTCTAGTTCATTAACTACTTCTTCATTATTTGATTTTAATGTATTTACTCTAAAAGTTGTCTTCCTATTACTTTTGTAGCCTTCTAATATTTCATTACAAAGTTTTTCTCCATACTGTTCTTTTAAGTTGTCTATTAAAAAAAGTGGAATTGCCATTTTATTATATTATATGGTTATATAAACCATATATATCTCCCTTTATATAAAATTTAGGTTTTTATGCGGTTAACCTATAAACCTTTGATTGATTTTACTAATTTTAAAATTTAATTTTAATTACTTCAAAATTTTGTTTTACTCATATAAAAAGAATGTAAATTGGTATTCCAAATACATTCCTAAAATATTATTATTTCTTTAATTTTATTAAAATTGCAATGGCAAGTAAAATTAATAATATACCTATTACAATTATTGCAACATTAAGTAATAATGATGCATCATTATTTGATGTTGACTTTGAATTCACATTACTTACAGTAGCAGATGATGTTTCTTCTGTGTCATCTAATAAATCATCTGAATCTGTTGTTTTAGTACTTGCACTATTTGATTTTGTAGTATTTGAACTTGAATTTGTACTAGAACTTGAATTTGTATTTGAACTCGTATTTGAGCTTGTATTTGTTTTATTTGATGATAAAGACGTATTTGATGCACTTGTTGTATTTGTTTCTTCCTCTTCTTCATCTGGTAAATTTAAATCTATTGCATAAACTGATGTTGTAAATATTAATATTCCTGCAAGTAATAATAAAACTGTTTTTATTGATTTTGACATTTTTAAAATCCTCCTTTTATGAAACAATATTGTTCCTCTCTTTTGTTATATTAATATAATAACTTAAAATAGAAAAAATGTCTAGTATATTTTCTAAAAACTTGATTTAAAATGTATATTTTCCTAATAATTTAAAATACTAATATTGATATTTATTAAAATATAACTTTAAACATATTTTAGGAGGTAAATTATGAAAAAGAAAATATTAACTATTTCTTTACTAATTATTAGCTTGTTGTTTTCTTTTACAGTATGTTATGCAGAAGATAATATGAAAAAAGAATCTGATGAAGCTAAAGATGCTGTAAAAAATGTTGAAAATAGTGTTGAAAATGCGGCAAGAAATACAGGAAATGCTATTCAGGATGGTGCAAGCAAAGCAGGTAACGCTATTCAAGATGGAGCTAATAAAGCGGGCAACGCTATACAAAACGGAGCTAATAATGTTGGTAACGCAATACAAAATGGCGCTAACGATGCAGGAAATGAATTTCAAAATAGCATGAATAAAGCAGGTAATTCAATTCAAAATGGTATGAATTCAATTAATAATGCTCTAAACAATAATCAAAATAATGATGGCAATAATAACCAAGACGAAAATCAAAATTCTGACTATAATGCTACAAGAACTTCTGAAGAAGGAACATTTATGGGAATGACGAGCAATACTTGGAGTTGGCTAATTCTTGGAATAGCAGCTATAGCAATTATTGCTCTTGTATGGTATTATTCTATTCAATTAAATCATAATAAAAATCATAATAATCGTGACTAAAAAATATAATCTTTACTTATAGATTTATACATGTTATAATATTTTTAAATTTATAAGTAAAGAGGTTAATTATGAATACAAAATTGATAGCTAAAAATCCTACCGCATATCATAACTATACAATTGAAGATAAATTAGAAGCGGGATTGGTTCTTTCTGGCACAGAAATAAAATCAATTAGAAATGGAAAAGTTAATTTAAAAGACTCATATGCATTAATAAAAAACGGAGAAGCTTTTGTAATAGGAATGCATATTAGTCCATATGAACATGGTAATATATATAATAAAGACCCATTAAGAACAAGAAAACTATTATTAAATCGAAAAGAAATAAATAAACTTACTGGGCTAATTAATCAAAAAGGTTTTAGTCTAGTGCCTATAAGTTTATATTTTAAAAACAGCATTGTAAAACTAGAATTAGGTATTGGCAAAGGAAAAAAGCTATATGATAAAAGACAAGATATTGCAAAAAAAGAAGCTAATTTAAGAATACAAAAAGCTTTAAAAGAAAAAAATATGTAAGCGTGCCTATAAGTAACCTCTAAGACACGCTTTTTAATTTGCCTTTTAATTATTCTTGGCACTCATAACTTGAACACATTGATTCATCTGTATTTTTTGTATTTTTGCCTTTAACTGGTGAAACTAAAATTGCTTGTAATTCACACGTTTGGTTTTTATCATTATGATATTTACAACTTTTTACTTGACAATTAATTTCTTGTTTCATTTTAACCCCTCCATAAAATACAAAAGTATGAACATTAAAGTTCATACTTTTATTATTTCTTATTTTAATTTTATTTATTCGTAATTTTATATTTATTTACTTTTACTTAGTTCTTTATATCTTTTAATTTTCATTGTAGAAGTTTTCTCAAACTCGTCATTTTTAATTTCAAGCGATTTTACAGCTTTATATGATGTTAATTTTTTATTTACTTCTTTAACTTTTTTCCAAATAATGTCATATATTTCTTCTTCAGAAATCTTGCCATATAACTCTTCAATTTTTGTATAATCAGGTACAACTTTTGCAGTTATGATTAATTCTTTATCTTCTTTTTTACCATCTTTATCTGGTGTTTTTCCATAAACCATAACCTCTTTAACTTCATCAACTTTTTCAAGAAAAAGTTCAATTTCTTCCGGATATATATTTTTTCCATTCTGAGTTACTATTACATTTTTACTTCTTCCTGTTAAGAATATAAAGCCATCTTTATCAATATATCCAATATCCCCTGAATGGAAATATCCATCTTGGTCAATTACCTTTTTAGTTTCTTCTTCATTTTCATAATATCCCATCATTAATGTTGGAGTTTTAATTAGTATTTCTCCTTCACCATTTTCATTTGGATGATCAACTTTTATATCTGCTTGCACAATTGCTTTTCCAGCAGACCCAACACATGTTTTGTATTCTGGAGTAAGTGCTGAAATAGGTGCTGTTTCTGTCAAACCATATCCTTGTAAAAATATAATTCCAATATCTTCAAACCAATTTCCTACTTTTTTCTCTATAGGAGCTGCAGCAGATACTACCATACGAAGTCTTCCTCCTAGGTTATCATATATCTCTTTGAAAATTTTTCTTTTAACATTTATTCCAACCTTTTTTAATACATTTGTTGTTGAAATCATTACACTAAATATTTTATTCTTTTTATCTTTTTTAATTTTATCATTTATTTTTTTATAAACATTTTCTAATAAAAGTGGAACTGTTAAAATTATTGTTGGTTTTGCCTCTTGAATATTTGGCGAAATATATTTTAATCCTTCACATACTGCAACTGAAGCACCTTGAGATAATGGATATAAAAATCCTATTGTTGACTCATAGCAGTGATGTAATGGCAAAATAGATAATAACCTATCAGTTGGATAAAGAGTAACATATGCTGTTATAGCATTTATATTTTCTGCTAAATTTCTATTATTTAACATTACACCTTTACTATTAGCTGTTGTACCAGATGTGAAAAATAATATTTTAAATTCTTCAGGATCTATGTCTATCTTTTCAAAATCGTGATTTCCTTTTTCAATTATTCTTCTACCACTTTCAATTAAGTATTCCAATCCAACATCTTGACCATTTAATTCTTTATTAGATTTCATTTCAATAAAATATTCAACATCTTGAACTGTATCTTTTATTTTTTCAATATCATTAGCTTTTTTAGGAGAATATATTATTGCTGATGCCCTAGATCTTTTAACAATATTTTCGAGTTCATTTTCAGGCAATTCTCTATCAACTGGTACAGCAATTCCCACTCCAAGTAATATTGCCATATAAGAAACATACCATCCATATTGAGTTTCACCAACAATAATTACTCTTTTATCTTTTAATTTTAGAAGATTAATAAGTGCTGTTCCTAAAGCATTTACATCATTATAGAACTCTTTATATGTTGTTACCTTATATTCTTCTTTATGGTTTGGTTTTTCTAATATACAAGATTCATTTGGATATTTATTAACTGCATAAGTAAATGATTCTTTTATTGTTTTGTAATTAGTCATTGGATATGGTTTTTTTCTATTCTTTTTTGGCTCTTGATTAATATCATTATAATCAATATTATTTAATTCATCTGTATCTATATTTATTTTTTTTATTTTCATTTTAGGTTTTTTCATATTATTTATTCCCATAATTACTCCTTTAAATTTATTTATAACTATAAATTTATATACCTAATAATAATTTTGCAAATTCAAAATATATTAATAATGAACAAGCATCTACTATTGTTGTAATAAATGGACTTGCCATTACAGCAGGATCAAATCCCAATTTTTTTGCAAGTATAGGTAATGAACATCCTATTAATTTTGCAACCATTACAGTCATAACAAGTGTTGAACATACTATAAGTGCAATCTCAAAACCGACTTTATCAAATAACATTAATTTTGCAAAATTTGCAACTGCAAGAGTTAATCCACATAATAAACTTACTCTTAATTCTTTCCAAACAACCTTCGCAGTATCTTTATACTCAATTTCTCCTAGAGATAAACTACGTATTACAGAAACACTAGCCTGACTACCAGCATTTCCTCCTGTATCCATAAGCATTGGTATAAACGCTGTTAATGCCACATAAGTTGCAAGTGCTTCTTCAAAATGTGTAATAATACTTCCTGTAAATGTTGCTGAAATCATAAGTAATAGTAACCATGGTATTCTTTTTTTCCATGTTTCAAATATTCCTGTTTTTATATATGATTTATCGTTTGGCATAATAGCCGCCATTTTTTCAATGTCCTCTGTTGTTTCTTCTTCAATTATATCTAGAATATCATCAATTGTTATAATTCCAACTAATCTATTTTCAGAATCAACAACTGGTAATGTACTATAATCATAATCTTGGAATATATTTGCAACTTCCTCTTGATCTAATTGTGTTGTTAAAACATGCTCACATTCTTCCATAATATCATCTATCATTGTATCTAGAGTATTAGTTAACAAACTTTTTATTGTAACATATCCAATTAATTTTCTTTTATCGTCTGTAACAAAACATGAATCATATGATACAAATTCGTCTTTTTGACGTCTTATTCTATCTAAAGAATCTTTTATTGTTAGCCCTTTCTCTAAACGAATATATTCCATCGCCATTAATGACCCCGCAGAATTTTCTGGGTAATTTAATAACTTATTTATAGATGTTCTGGTTTCTTTTGAAACATTACTCAATAATTTAGAAACCATCATTGCTGGCATCTCTTCAAATAAGTCTGCAGCATCATCAGAATACATATCTTCTATAATTTTTTTAGCTTCTTTATTTGTTAATGTGGAAATTAAATTTCTTTGAACCTCTTCATCCATATTTACAAATACATCTGTTGCCATATCTTTGGGCAGCAATCTAAAAGTTTGTACAAGCAGATTTTCTGGTAAATCCTCAATTAAATCTGCTATATCATGTTCATTCATGTCTTTTAGTAAATTTTTTATTTTAGCTAACTTTTTTTCATTAAGTAATTCTACTATTGTATCTAACTCCACATCCACAAAATCATCCCCTATCTTTATTATTTATTTACATTATTGTTTAATATATAAAATTAATTATATCAATTTGGTATATTTTTTAGTTATTTCATCATCCATTTTTTCATTAACTCCTAATGCTACAGCATATACTAAATAATATTCCCACAAAACCAACTCTTCTTCAGTTCTATCTTTTATTAATGAATATTCTTTCAAATAATTTTTTAATGCATAAGCTTTATTAATCAATGTATTTCCTTTAAGCGTTCTTCTATATTCTTTTTTAATATACCTTATTTGTTGAATTATATAATATAAAACAATTAAAACAAAAACTGCTATAAACCCAATAAGAAATACTGTTATAATAGTCAATATAAATACCTTCCTAACAACACTATATTGAAATTTATCTGCTCTTATATGATTATAAGAATATGACATACTTCCATCTGCCATCTCTCTATTATATATATCATTATTATCTTGTAATTCTTTATATACACTTTCTATGTCTTCTCTTTGTTTTAAATATATGTATGCATGTCCATCGTTTTCAGGAAATACATGATAGTTTTCAAACATATAATCATCTAAGTATATTGAAACAAATACAATAATAATTGGAATACAAATAGCAATTAATATTTTAATTAACTTAAAAATAGTTCCCTTGTTATTTTTAACTATATATTTTTCTTTTAATGCTTCTTGTTCTACTTTCTTTTTATAATCATTAGAATCAAATTGTCCATTTTTTATTAAATTAAGTACCATTCTTTCACTTTTTAGTAATTGTTTATCATCTTTATTTGTCACTTCATATTTACCATTATTTTCTTTTATGTAATCTGTTAATTTAAGCTTTAAAATTGTAGAATGAACACATTTTTTTATATCCAAATCAAAAGACGCAGTAAACATTATGGTGCTAGGAGGTATTTTGTCTAAATCATCTCTATAATATATATACTCTTCATCCTTTTTGATTCTAGCATTTGTTTTAATTTTAATTTTCTTATATATACTTTTTACAAAATGTATAATTATCATCCATATAAATGGTGTAAACATTACAACAAGACCAGAATATAAGAAATATTCACCACTATAAAACATATATTCAGTAGAATAATGCATACCAAATGCAAAAGGTTCTTCTTGAGCATTCAAGCACCATATAACATATATTATTGATATTAAAAAAAGAACAATATTTAAAACAATTTTTACTTTTTTTTGGGTTTTTACAGAATTTAAAATTTTCATAAGCCATAAAATTACAGGTATTATGAATATTCCAACAATAAATGGCATATTTTACCTCCTGAATTTAAATATTTATAATACATATTTAAAAATCCATTTTTCATTTGATTATTATATATTTTTTTACATTATTTTACACTTTTATAATATACCACAAATCTAATATATTATCAACAAATCCTGACATTTATTTCAATATTTTCCTAATACTCTCCTCTAATATTTTGTATTTTTTTATTTCGTTCAGTTTTATGTCTTTTATTTAACTTATCTTCTATTTGTTCTATCGTAATTTTTTTATTATACATTAAAACTTCTGTATGATAAATCAAATCACATATTTCTCCAATTAAATCATCAGAATTATCATTTTTGGCTGCAATTACTGTTTCTGTTGCTTCTTCGCCTATTTTCTTGCATATTTTATCTATCCCTTCATTCAGTAAATAATTTGTATATGACCTTTCTTTTGGATTTATATCACGATCTTTTATTAAATTATATAAATCTTCTAAAATGTTATTGTTAGTCTCTTTTTTATCTGATTTTCCTTCAATTTTTTTATTGTTTTTTTCGTATTTATCTTCTTCCGCTTCTTTAGATGTAATTACTTTATTAAAGAAGCAAGAGTAAGACCCTGTATGACAAGCCCCTCCAATTTGTTCAACAAAAATAAGTAATGTATCATTATCACAATCTAAAAGCATTTCTTTAATTTTTTGAATATTACCTGATGTTTCCCCTTTACGCCATAACTTTTTTCTACTTCTTGAATAAAAACATGTCTGTTTTGTTCGTAACATTTCATTATAACTTTCCTCATTTACATATGCCAGCATTAAGACTTCTCTTGTATTATAGTCTTGCACAACAGCTGGTATTAAATCCATTTTTTTAAAATCTGGTTTCATATTATTTCCTCCCTTACATTTGCGTATTTATTTTATTTACAAAATTATTTATTTCTATTTCTTTATTTTGTAAACTGTTATTATTTACAATCATCCTTGTAGAAATATCACTTATTTTATCTAAAACAACTAATCCGTTTGCTTTTAAAGTTGAACCTGTTTCAACAATATCAACTATAGCATCTGCCACACCAATTATTGGTCCCAGTTCAACAGATCCATCCATTTCAATTATTTCTACATTTTTTTGTTTTTCTTTAAAATAACTTTTTGCAATATTAGGATATTTAGTTGCTATTTTATTTATAGTATTTATTCCACTATCTGCATATTTAGGATAACTTGCTAAAGCAAAAAAACACTTACCTATATTTAAATCCAATACTTCTTTACAACTTGTTTTAGCTTCTTCATCTAAAGTATCTTTTCCAACAATACCAATATCTACAACCCCATTATTTGTAAATGATAATACATCTTTGGGTTTTGCAAATATTATTTCAATATCATCTTTTGTTTTAATTTTTAATTTACGTTTTTTATTTTCAATTGGATATGTATCAAATCCAGACTTTTTTAAAAGTTCACAAACTTGTTTTTCTATTCTACCTTTTGTAATTGCTACTTTTACCATAATTATCACCTTTCTTTTTTCAAAATTTAAGTTAAGAATATTTTTATTTTTTTGAACTACAAATGTAAATACAAAAATAGATATACAAAAAAGACCATCTGAAGGATGATTATATTTATCCTACAAATAGTCTTTTAGTATATCTATTTAAAAAATATTTTCAAACTATCGTAGGCACAGTTAACTTAGCCTGTACCTACGCTACTTTCAGCATTAGTTACAAGCTCCTACGATGATGATGTAGTTGATTTAAAAATATTCTTAACTTCATACTTATACCTTCTTTTCTTTTTTGTAACTTAAATGGTAGCATATATTTTAGTATTTGTCAAATATATAATTTATAAATAGTAATAATAAATTTTTATCATATTAATATCAAAAATAACAATTAGAAAAGAGAGAATGCAACTAGCATTCTCTCCAGAAAAAGAAAATCAAAATAAATTATATTGTTTTTTCACTCACAAAACTCTTGTTGCCATTTCTTTCAAAATAGAAGTTTCTTAAGTCATATGCTTTTTTGATACCTTCAAGATCTTGATGTGTAGAAATTATAATAATTCTTTCTTTGTCCTTATTACAATATTCTATCAAAAACTTTAAAATCTTCTGGGCATCTGCATTATTAATGTCCTCTGACCTTTCATCCAGGCCTGATGTTGCTTCATCTAGTACAATGACATCAATATTAGGATTTAAAAAATACATCATCTTAGCAAGAATGATTCTTTGCTTTTGTCCATTAGACAAACTTGTAAATTTGTGTTCTTTCATCCAAGTCCATGTATTTTCACAATTGCAAGAAAGTTCCTGCCATAAGTGTAAGCTTTCGAGAATTGATTTCATTTTAGAAATATCAATTTCAGTTTCTTCCTTATTACAAAATAGTTCAGTAAAAATATCAAAACTGCCGAACTTCATGGTTTCATCATAAATTAAACATCTTGAAGTCTGAGGAACTTCGATTGTTTTTTCAAATGAAATCCTGTCTGTAACAAGATTTATTAGTGTACTTTTTCCTGCGCCAGATGGTCCATACAAGACTGCTATTTCACCTTTGGATAAGTGAATTGTTTTCTCAGAAACTAATGTAAATGCTTTATCATTTTCGGACAAATATTGATATTTTGCCTGAAACGGTTTTATGTTTATTTCAGTAATTTCTTTTTGAGCATTTTCTCTTGATATTTCATCTTGATAAACACTTAAAATTTCATCAACTCTATCCTCTTCAACTATGATTCTATTCATATCGGAAGCATAATGAGTTAATTCATACCCCATTTCAGAAATGCTACCTAATGCATTTGTAACAATTGCTAAAGATGCTGTAATTTCTGCAATAGTAGCTACTGTAATTTGTCCGCCTTCCTTTATTACGGATACTACATACATTATGATTAATAAAACCTGACATATAAATTCTAAAATCATTTCAGATATGTTTATTAGATTATTTACAGTATTGTTTTTCATAACATTAGCTTTTGTTGTTTGTGCTGACTCTCTAAATTTTTTAAGTCTCCAATTTATGTCTCCTGGAACCACTTCTGGTATTCTCATAACATCAGAAATTATTGATGACTGTATATTTCTCTCCTTCCTGTTTTTCCTGTCTGTTTGCCGGTTATTCCTTGAACATGCAGCACTTGTAATGAACGAAATCACACTAAATAATAAAACTATTGAAATAAAAGCAGCCTGATTTATTTTGTTATTTGTTATTATAGCAAATATTATACTAAGAATTGCTATTAACATTTTAAATATTTCGAATCTATGATACATTGCAATATTCCATGTAGATTCTATATAAGTTTTAAGGCTGTTAATGATTTCGTCCTTGGTTAAAATTGACCAATATTTTGTTTCCTCATTATAACAACGAACTTTATTGATAACTTTGGCAAGAACAATATGCCCCATCTCAATTTCTTCATTGTCAAACAAGGTTTCAAAAGTTGTTCTAGTATTCTGATTCATCATCTTAAGACCTATCTCTACAATATGTCTTGCCTTTGAAAATGAGAACAATACAATACCCAAAATAACCAACTTATGCTCTATCGACCAGTTTGTTGCAACTAATAAATACGAAAAAGCAAATCCAATAGCATTAAGTATAAAATCAAACCATCCAAGTCTTCCTCCTTGTTTTTTTACATGTTCGGGAACCTTCAGTAATTCGTGCTTTGCTTCAAAAGGTTTAAAAAATATTACCAAAATCCGCACTGTTTCCTTAAGAACCTGACCTATTCTTTCGGAAATTTTCTTTTTCTTTTCTTCCACAATAATCACTCCTTTTTTAGTGGAATTTTACAACATGCTTACATCTATATTATACCATATTTACATAAAACTGTCATCAACTAGGCTAAAATATATAAAAACCCAAATTGTTTTTTAACAATTCGGGTTCAATAAATATAATTTAAATATATTTTATTGCCATTCTGTTGTTGCTGGTGGTTTACTTGTAACATCATAAATTACAAATTCAATTTTATCTCCAAAGTTGTTTTCAATTTCTTTAACAATGTTTTCAACTTTTTCCTTTGAAACTTCTTTACCAATTTCGCCAGGTCTTCCAGTCATAAAGTCATTTGTAACAAAAGTTCTAATTGCAACACTGTATTTTTTTGTAATTCCTATTGGAATTAATACTGCAAATGTTTGACTTACTTTTGCATTTTCTAAATTACTTGTTACAATATAATCTAATTCTCTTAATAAATCTACATTTTCATCTTCAATTCTCATATCGAAACAATTAATTTTTTCAGGAAGTTCTGTTTTATTTAATATATAACCTACTCTATTTATTGTATTTATAGAATCTGTTATTTCTTTTGCTTTTCCTGTTACTTGTTTCCAATCAAAATCTATTCCATTTCCACCAAGTAAGCATAAATTTCTATAACTTCTTGCATCTCCTTGAACACCAACTGATTTTATTGGTAATATAAATCCTTTTTCACTTGTATTTGAAAGAATATTATTTAATTTTTCTACTTCATTTGCAGTTATTTCAACTTCTTCACTTTTATCATGGCAAATTAATCTAATTACAAGTCCAGGCCCTGGGAAAGGTTGTCTAGAAGCAATCGCCTCTTCTAAACCAAGTTTCCTTGCAACACGTCTTACTTCGTCTTTATGCCAATCTGCATTTGTTTCTACTATTAATCCTTTTTTTCTAGCTTGTCTTACAATTTCAACATCATTATGATGAGTTTTTATTTTATGTGCAAATCCACTAATATCTGGATTTCCACTTTCTATTAAGTCTGGTCTTAGAGTTCCTTGTGCTATAAATGTATTTTCTTTATCTAATCCTAATCTCTCAATAACTCTGTTTGCAATTTGTATAAATACTTCTCCAACAATTCTTCTTTTCTTTTCAGGATCTACAGTTTGTGATAATGGTCCAATAGGTCCTTCTTCTGTTTCAACTATTGTATTCATGAAATAATCTTTAGCATTTTCACGAATCAAGTTTTTCATTCCTAATTCTTTAAGATTTTCACAAACTCTATCACTTTCATTTTTTCTCATAAATCCAGAATCTATATGGATAGCATAAATATTCTCAGCAGGTAAAGCTTTAACTAAAAGAGCTGCGGTTACAGCAGAATCAACTCCTCCAGAAACTAAAACAATAATCTTATTATTCCCTACTTTTTCTTTTATCATTTTTATTGAACTTTCAATTCTATCTTCTAATGCATAAACCTCTTTATAATTAGCAACTTTTCTTATAAAGTTTTCAAGCATTTTCATTCCTTCCTCAGTTAAGTCAACTTCTGGATGGAATTGGAACCCATACATTTTTCTTTGTACATCACCAATACCAGCTATTGCTTCTCCTGATTTAGCAATTATTTCAAAACCTTGAGGTGCAACCTTTACTGTATCCCCATGGCTCATAAGAACCTGTTGTGTTTCATTTAAACCTTCAAAAATAGGAACATTAGTATTTATTTTTACTTCACATTGTCCATATTCTTTTTTTACATCACTTGCAACTATTCCTCCAAAATGATCTGACATAAGTTGCATTCCATAACAAATTCCAAGTACAGGTATACCTAATTCAAAAATTTTGTTATCAAAATTCAATCTTTGTGCTTCACCTATGTTGTTTGGTCCTCCAGATAATATTACAGATTGATACCCTTCTAAATCTTCACTTTTTACATTGATTGGAAAAATATCTGATTTTACTCCTAATTCTCTAACTCTTCTGTCTATAACTTTTGTGTATTGTCCCCCACAGTCTAGTATTGCTAACTTTTCCATAAATACCTCCTATTTATATATACTAAAGTATATAAAGCTTACTATATTGTAGTATATATTTTATTTCATATTTTTACAATAGTTTTGAATTTAAATTTAGTAATTTTTTAATATAATTATTTGGAATTTTTTATTTAGCTTTTTACATTGTATTTTTTAATTACTTTTATATGCAATCGTAAGTATTATATAATAATTGC
>AUXO013000841.1_pt1 | contig 16290 bp, 16 predicted proteins | sample 768731 | NCBI WGS metagenome assembly AUXO01 (sample SAMN02715735, study PRJNA202380) | gut metagenome | biome: sheep rumen | host: Ovis aries | place: New Zealand: Palmerston North
GTATTATAGACCTATTTATCCGAAACGGTCAGGCAGATGATCATTGAATTATGCATGAAAAAATCCTGCGCTGTGCAGGATTCAGTCCTCAAATTCAATTTTTCCGTCGTCCGACATGGATTTGACGCGGGCCAGTACTTCTACTTTATACCCCTTTTCTTTCAGTGTCTTCTCTCCGGGCTGGTATGTTTTGGCGACAACAGCTCCGCATCCTACAACTTCTGCTCCGGCCTGTTCACAGATACTGATGAGGGCTTTCATCGCTTCTCCGTTTGCCAGGAAATCATCCAGAATCAGAACCCGGTCATCTTTCTGCAGGTAGTTTTTGGCTACATGGACGGTATAATCAGCATTTCTGGTATAGGAATGTTCTTTTGCCTGATAGACGTCTGCCGACATGTTTGACGCAGCGGTCTTTTTCGCAAAGACGATCGGCAGATATCCGAAACTCCTGGAAGTAGACATTGCGATTGCAATGCCGCTTGCTTCGATCGTCATAATACGGGTCGGTGCGGTATCTTTAAATAATCTGTAAAATTCATCTCCGATCTGATCCATCAGTTTGACGTCGATCTGATGATTCAGAAAATTATCAATTTTCAGCACATCTCCCGGCAGAACTCTGCCATCTTCAATGATTTTTTGTTCCAGCAGTTTCATTGTTGGCCTCCTGTAATGCCTGTATACTAGCATAAAAATGGTTGTTATGGGCATAACCGGAGAATCTTCTTTTTTATTTTTGCGGCATGATGATAAATCATATCTGGTTTCGGGCGGAAAAGATAAAAGCCTATCATGCTGTTTTTGAATAATACTCAACAATCCGACACGATTTGTTTCAGAAAAGTTCACATTGACTGAGTATTCTGATAACTGTAAACAGAAACAGGTTTACAGGAGGGACACCATGAATAGAAGAAATATGGAAAAACTGTTTGCCGGTTTAGCGGTAGTTCTGATGGCAGGATGTTCATCAGTAGGCACTGCTCAGGCAGAGGAAAATACATCAGTTAAGAGTACTGAAACAGCAGCGGCTGAAACGGCTGATACAGCTGCAGTTTCAAAGAACAGCAGTCAGACAGAAAATACTGCGGTCAATGTTTCGGCAGCGGGCATGATGTCAGCAGATGACATTTTCACAGATCGTGATCTGGAACAGACAGCGGATCTGTCTTCTGCAGTAAACTATACGGTTTCTGACAATTCAGATATTACGATCACTGCAGAAGGAGTATATGTGATTTCCGGAACCGCAGAAAACTGTACGATCATTGTTGAGGCGGATTCTGAAGATAAGGTCCAGATCGTTCTTGATTCAGTCAGCATTACAAATACGGACAGTCCTGCGATCTATGTGAAGTCTGCGGATAAGGTGTTTGTAACGACCACTGATTCTGTCAGTACACTGAAAGTGACAGGTGCATTTGCAGCAGACGGAACGACTAATACGGACGCTGTTATCTTCTCTAAAGATGATATTGTGATCAATGGAACAGGTACACTGAATATCTCATCTTCAGACAACGGCATCACTTCCAAAGATGATCTGAAGATCACAGGCAGTACACTGAATATCACATGCACAGGAGATGCTCTTGAAGCAAACGATTCAGTGGCTGTAGCCGGAGGCAATATTACGATCGTCACAGATAAAGACGGTATTCACAGTGAAAATGATGAGGATGATACAGTCGGTTATGTTTACATCTGCGGCGGGACTCTGGACATCACAAGCGGTGATGACGGGATCCACGGCACAACGATCGTACAGATCGATGGCGGTACGATCACAGTGAATGCAAGTGAAGGCATAGAAGGAACTTATCTGCAGATCAATGATGGTACGATCGCTGTAAAAGCATCAGATGACGGGATCAATGCATCAAGAAAGTCAAGCTCCTATACACCGACGATCGAGATCACAGGCGGTGATCTGACCATTGAAATGGGCAGCGGTGATACAGATGCGATCGATTCCAACGGGAATCTCTATATCAGCGGCGGAAATATCAAGATCACTGCTCAGTTTGCGTTCGATTATGATGGTGCCGGACAGATGACAGGCGGAACAGTCATCGTCAACGGGACACAGATCACAACTCTGACCAACTCCATGATGGGAGGAGGAATGCAGGGCGGTTTCGGAGGCCAGCAGGGCGGTTTCGGAGGTCAGCAGGGTGGCTTCGGAGGCAAACAGGGCGGCTTTGGCGGTCCTAGAGGCGGTCACTGATATAACAGTTTCAGAGCCGGGTCATTGACCCGGCTTTTTCTTAACACAATCTTAACGGGGCGGACACCAATGTTAACACTGTCTTAATGCTTTGAATGATATACATAAATTACCGGAGGCAGCGGAGGTATATCATAATATGAAATCAGTATTGGTGATCGGCATGGGCCGTTTTGGAAGGCATGCAGCACGTAAACTGTATGATCTTGGCCATGATGTAATGGCAGTGGATATTAAAGAATCATCGATCAATGACGTGATTTCCTATGTGACATACGCACAGATCGGTGACAGTACAGACAGCAGGTTTCTTGGGAAGCTTGGTGTCAGGGATTTTGATATGTGCATCGTAGCGATCGGTGATGATTTTCAGAGCTCACTGGAAACCACCAGTCTGCTGAAAGAGCTTGGTGCCCGTTTTGTGGTGGCAAGAGCCTGCCGTGATGTTCATGCGAAGTTCCTTCAGCGCAACGGTGCAGATGAGGTCGTTTATCCAGAAGCACAGCTTGGAGAATGGATCGCATTCCGATTCGGGACGGAACATATTCTCAATTTTTTTGAGATCGACCAGGATACGGCTTTGTTTGAAGTGCAGGTACCCGCACCCTGGATCGGCAAAACACTTGGTCAGCTGGATGTCAGAAAAAAATACAGTGTGAATATTGTCGGAATCAAAGAAAACGGAAAGACAAATATTATGCTGACACCTGAAACACGGTTCACATCAGATACGTCTTTGCTTGTTGCAGGGGCCTATAAGGACGTTCAGAAGATGTTTAGCCGCAGATGAATGATCCGGGTATGCTATGATATCTATGGAATTTGTGCTGTTGGTTGGAACATGCATAATGATGGGCCTCGCATTGTACAGTGCCAACAAACTAAGCAGTTACCTGATTGATCTTCAGCTTCATCGTGTGAAAGAAGACGACACAACTGAAGAAAACCAACACCGATTTTTGCTGGAAAAGGATTTCGGTCATGAACGAAAGCGTATATCGAAGAAAATATCAGGATGAGCATATACTTGTATGCTTGTCATCTTCGCCTTCGAATGCGAAGGTGATTTTATATGCGGCCCAGATGAAGACATCACTTGATGCCAGGCTGACAGCCCTGTATGTACAGTCTCCTTCACCGTATTACGGCACTTCCAGTCAGGATGAAGAACGCTTAAAGCAGAATACGGAACTGGCTCGTGCGAACGGTGCTGATGTGAAATACATCAAGGGTGATGATATTGCTTTCCAGATCAGCCAGTTTGCGGAGGCAAACGGCATTACCAGGATCGTGATCGGACGCAGTATGCACAGAAGCGGCAAATGGCTGAAGCGATCGCTTTTGGATCAGATTCTGAAATATGTGTCGGATATAGCAATCGATATCATTCCTGATAAGGACATGAAAACTTACAGTCTGAACCGTTTGGGCGGCCTGTTCGGGTTCTCCTGGATGGATCTTCTGAAGTCTGTGGCAGTATTTGCGGCAGTGACGCTGATCGGTGAAGTGTTTTATCTGAGTCATTTTTCCGAGGCGAATATCATCATGGTATTCATCCTTGGCGCTGTTGTTCTTTCACTTGTGACGGAGTACCAGATCTACAGTCTGATCAGTTCTACAGCAAGTGTTGTGCTGTTTAATTTTCTGTTTACCGAACCGCGTTTTACGCTGTTTGTATATGAAACAGGTTATCCGTTTACGTTCCTGGTCATGTTTCTGGTCTCGTTTATCACCAGCACGCTTGCAGTACGTCTGAAATACTCGGCTAAGCAGTCAGCTGAGACCGTCAACCGTACGATGATCCTTCTGGATACCAACAAGATGCTGGATCTTGCTGAAACTGAGGATGAGATCATTCATGCGACTCTGACACAGATCCGCAAGCTGCTCAAACGGGAAGTCCTGTATGCAAAGGAAGTGCAGAAGGGAGATCAGAAGTATCTGAATCTTCCGGTACGCATCAACAGGATGGACATTGGCTGTTTCAGCGTTGATACAGCGGATCAGCCTCTGGATACAGATGAGATGAACATTGCCCAGTCGATCGTTTCAGAGTGCTCGCTGGCACTGACAAATATGTTCAACCGGCATGCGAGGGAACAGGCAGAGCTTGCAGCACAGAACGAAAAATACCGTGCAAATCTTCTGAGGACGATCTCTCACGATCTCAGAACACCGCTCACAGGCATATACGGCAATGCCAGCAATCTGCTGAACAGCGGAGATCAGATCGATCCGGCCATCAGAAATGAGATGTATCAGGATATGTTTGATGATTCAAGCTGGCTGATCGATCTTGTGGAGAATCTTCTTTCTGTTTCGAGGATGAATCAGGAAGAAGTAAAGCTTCAGATCCAGATCGAAGAGATCGGAGATATTATTGATGAAGCGCTCAGGCATATCAACCGGCTGAAGGACAGACACAGCATCGTGTTCCACAGATCTGATCCTGTGTTTGTTCAGGTTGACGGCAAACTGATCGTTCAGGTGATCATCAATATCGTCAACAATGCGATCAAGTATACACAGGAACATTCACGTATTGAGATCAGCTATGAACAGGCAGGGAATAAACTTCTGGTGAAAGTAGCTGATAACGGTCCGGGTGTTCCTGACGATCAGAAGGAAAAGATCTTCGATATCTTCTACAGCTGCGGGAATGAAGTCTCCGACAAATCAAGGAGCAGCGGACTGGGCCTTTACTTGTGCAGAACCATTGTAGAAGCGCATCAAGGGGAAATATATGTGTCGGATAATGATCCGCATGGAGCAGTATTTACATTTACACTTCCGGTGAATGAGGTGAATATCAATGAAACAGATCCAGATATTGACAATAGAAGATGACAATTCGGTCAGAAACCTGATCTCTTCGACATTGTCCATGCATGAATATAATGTGCTCACGGCTGCGAACGGAGCATCCGGGATCATGCTGGCGTCATCGCATCAGCCGGATATCATTCTGCTTGATCTGGGACTGCCGGACATGGACGGGATCGAAGTAATACGAAGAGTGCGTACATGGTCGCAGATACCGATCATTGTTCTGAGTGCACGCAGTGAAACAGCAGACAAGATCGAAGCATTGGATGCCGGCGCAGATGATTATCTGACAAAGCCGTTTTCTGTAGAGGAGCTGATGGCAAGGATACGGGCAGCCCAGAGAAGATCGGTTCTGATGAAAAAAGAGTATCCGGAGAACCCGGAATTTGTGAATGGGAAGCTCAGAATCGATTACGCTGCAGGACTTGCATATCTGAATCAGAATGAACTGAAACTGACGCCGATCGAATATAAGCTGCTCTGTCTGCTTGCTGTGAATATCGGCAAAGTATTGACGCGGAACTATATCATCAGAGAGATATGGGGGAGTGCATCGGAAAATGATTCCGGTTCGCTGAGAGTGTTCATTACATCATTGAGGAAGAAACTGGAGACGGATGACAGTGAACAGAGTATGATCCAGACACATGTCGGGATCGGATATCAGATGATACGTCTCTGATCATGAGTAAATCAACAGCGTTGTATTTCTGAACATAGGTGTTATGTACGGAAATACAGCGCGTTTTCATAAATTTCATACAGGCTTCCGATTTACCGGAGAATACAGTGTGGTATCAATGACGCAGGTGATTCAAATCTGTATAATGTAGTTCAAAGAAAGGGCAGTTGTATTATGAAGTTTGATAAAGATCTGTTTATTAAGCATCTCCAGGGTATGGTACAGATCCCTACCGTTTCCAGCAGTGATCCTGAAAAGACACGTGTCGAAGAATTCAAAAAGCTGCATGCGTATCTGGAAGAAGCTTATCCGTTGGTGCATCGTACATTAAAGCGGGAAGTGATAGGCAAATGTGCTTTGTTGTATACATGGAAGGGAACCGGGAAGTCTGAGCAGCTTCCGCTCCTGATGACAGCACATCAGGATGTTGTTCCCGAAGGAGATCATGCAATGTGGAAATATCCTCCTTTTTCAGGTCATCTGGATGAGGAAGGCATTCTGCATGGCAGAGGAACAACAGATTCCAAGTGCAATATCCAGGCATATCTGGATGCTTTGGAACTGCTGATCGCAGATGGATTTGTTCCTGATTATGATCTTTATCTTGCGTTCGGATATAACGAGGAGATCATGGGCGGACCCGGTGCTGCCGGACAGATCCTGCATGATGAATTGAAAAGCAGGGGCGTCCAGCTCGGTATGGCGATCGATGAATGCGGCGGTGTTTCCCGCAGGGAAGACGGCAGCTATGTTGCCACCATATTCGTTTCTGAAAAAGGTTATGCCGACCATGAATTCTATGTGGATGATAAAGGCGGTCATTCAGCATATCCGCCGGTACATAATGCGCTCGGCAAACTCGGCAAGGCGATCTATGATCTGGAATGCAGCCGTATGGCTCCGCATTTGTGTGAGCCTGTGATCCGTCAGATGAAGGCGTCCGCACCGTTCATTGAGGGGGATTATAAACCGTTCTACGAAGATCCGGAAGGAAACGAGGAAACATTGAAAAAACTGGCTGAGACAGAAAAGTCGATCAACCAGATGATGAGGACGACTACAACTCCGACGATGGCAAAGGGCAGTGACCAGGCAAACATTCTGCCGGAACATGCTTCAGTGATCACAAACAGCCGTATCCTGCCGGGAGAGACTCTTGAACAGCTTGAACAGCATTTCCGTGATGTCATGCCTGAAGAAGTACAGTTCCGTCTGATCAAGGGACACAACCCTCCTGCTGTATCTTCATCTGACAGTTATGGCTATCATCTGCTTCAGGAGATCATGGAGGAAAAATATCCGGGCATCACGTTCATACCTTCCATGATGGCCGGCGGAACAGATTCCAGATATTACTGTGATCTGTCGCCTTCACACAGTGTTTACCGCTTTACAGGTATCTTCGAAAGCGGACGTTCGGGAGGAGCGCATTCTGTCAATGAACATATTGATACAGAGATCCTCTGTGACAACGTTGAATTCTATGTGAATCTGTTCAGCAGATACGGAAAATAAAACGATCTGACATATGAAAACAGGCCGGACTGGTCTGTTTTTAAAATGGTCATTCAGTTTTTTGATCAGTCAATGTGAAAGACACGGTTCTGCTTGCGGGGAGCTGCTGAGGGGAGTTCATAATCGGCATATCCCAGGATGCAGTTGCCGATCCCTTCGTATTCTTCCTCAATGCCAAGGCGCTTCAGCAGTGCTTTGCCTTCTTCATCTTCAAAGGTTTCTTTTGCTCTGTGGATCCAGCATGAATCTACACCGAGTGCGTGTGCAGCAAGCATGAGGTTTCCCATAACGAGGCTGCCGTCATATACTTTGGCTCTGCTTGCTGTCGGTGCAAGCACAACAAGGACTGTCTGTGCATTGTAGAACGGGTCAGGCCGCTTTTTCGGATCGTATTTTGCGTTCAGCCGGCTGAGCAGATCGCGTGTTTCCTTATCGGTTACAGCAAGTATGATCGGCGCCTGTGTTCCGTTTGCACTAGCAGCATAAAGACCGGCTTCGTCTGACAGTTATGGCTATCATCTGCTTCAGGAGATCATGGAGGAAAAATATCCGGGCATCACGTTCATACCTTCCATGATGGCCGGCGGAACAGATTCCAGATATTACTGTGATCTGTCGCCTTCACACAGTGTTTACCGCTTTACAGGTATCTTCGAAAGCGGACGTTCGGGAGGAGCGCATTCTGTCAATGAACATATTGATACAGAGATCCTCTGTGACAACGTTGAATTCTATGTGAATCTGTTCAGCAGATACGGAAAATAAAACGATCTGACATATGAAAACAGGCCGGACTGGTCTGTTTTTAAAATGGTCATTCAGTTTTTTGATCAGTCAATGTGAAAGACACGGTTCTGCTTGCGGGGAGCTGCTGAGGGGAGTTCATAATCGGCATATCCCAGGATGCAGTTGCCGATCCCTTCGTATTCTTCCTCGATGCCAAGGCGCTTCAGCAGTGCTTTGCCTTCTTCATCTTCAAAGGTTTCTTTTGCTCTGTGGATCCAGCATGAATCTACACCGAGTGCGTGTGCAGCAAGCATGAGGTTTCCCATAACGAGGCTGCCGTCATATACTTTGGCTCTGCTTGCTGTCGGTGCAAGCACAACAAGGACTGTCTGTGCATTGTAGAACGGGTCAGGCCGCTTTTTCGGATCGTATTTTGCGTTCAGCCGGCTGAGCAGATCGCGTGTTTCCTTATCGGTTACAGCAAGTATGATCGGCGCCTGTGTTCCGTTTGCACTAGCAGCATAAAGACCGGCTTCAATGATCTGATCGATCAGTGAGGGATCAACAGGATCGGACTTGTATTTTTTGCAGGAACGTCGGGTAATGATGTTTTGCAGTACAGTATTCATGATTCAGCACTCCTTTCAGATTTGTTTCTGCTGATTGAGATACGGCCGTTTGATGGCAAAGTAATAATACGAGAAGGCAAGCAGGGTGGAACAGGTCCATCCGACAGGCCATGAAATAAATACCAGCCGTATATCATGGCTGATATGCATTGCAATCGCCAGATAGAGCTGTCTGATGAAGATCAGGCTTGTGATCGTTGTAATCATTGTAACAGCAGATTTTCCGAATCCTCTGACAGAATTGGAAAGAACCTGGTGGAATGACTGCAGGAAGTAAAGCGGCAGAAGTGTGTGCATCATTGTGACTGCGTAGCTGATCGCCTCCGGACTGCTTGTGAACAGGCTGGCTGCCTGAGGTGCCAGGAAATAAAGCGGAACGGCAAGACATACATAGACGACCAGATTGATATAGATGACATATCGTATGCCTTTGAAGGCACGTTCGTATTTGCCTGCGCCAACGCACTGGCCTACATAGGTCGTGCATGATTGCCCGAGTGAAACTGTGATCTGGCTGATATAATTGTCGATCTTCTTTCCTGTACCGGCACCGGCCATTGCATAAGTACCGAAACTGTTGATGTATCTCTGGACGAAGAGATTTGAGAATGTAACAAGACATGATTGAATTGCGGCAGGGATCCCCAGCTGCAGTATCTCCAGAAGAAGAGGTACGTCTACTTTCAGATCCTTAGGCACAAGCTTGTATACGTCATTGGTTCTGAGCATTTTCCGTGTCACCAGAAAGAATGATTCGGATTGTGAAAGGATGGTTGCAATGGCAACTCCGGCAACGCCCATATGCAGCACAACAACAAACAGAATATCCAGAACGATGTTCGTCAGTGATGCGCATACCAGGAAAATGAAAGGTGAACGTGAGTCACCGACGGATCTCAGCACACCCGCCTGTACGTTGTACATGGAAGTGAAGATGATGCCGATCAGATAGATCCGCAGGTATATCATCGCTTCAGGATAAACATCTGCGGGACAGCTGACGATCCTCAGAAGGACAGGTGACAGCAGTTCTCCGATCGTCAGCATGACCAGGCCCATGATCAGGGCAAATGTCAGTGAAGTGTGGATGGACTGATGCAGCCGTTCGTGGTTCCGTGCTCCGAAGTATCGGGAAAAAGCAACGCCGGCACCGACAGACAGACCGGTAAAAAAGCCAATGATCACCTGGGAAATGTCTGAACAGGATGTTACCGCAGCAAGGGCAGTGACACCTACCGCTCTGCCGACAACAATACTGTCTACGCTGTTGTAGAGGTTCTGGAATATCTGACCTGCCAAAAGCGGAAGTGCGAATAATATAATGTTTTTAACGATGTTTCCTTCCGTCAGATTGACGGATCGGCGCTGATATCTTCCGGTTGTCATAAGCTTCTCCAAACAGATGATATGATTGTAATCAACACACCTGCCAACTTCCTGTCTGAATTCATCTTATAATAACTGTGAGGGTTGTCATATGAAATGCATTATTGAAACACCTGTGGGAAATCTGCTGCTTCGGGAAACCGCCGGCGGTATTTCGGAAATATCCTTTACAGAGCAGAAAGCGTTCTGGAATGACGGCTGTTTTTTAAAGCAGGCCGCTGATCAGCTGGATGAGTACTTCAAAGGAAAGCGTACGGTTTTTGATTTTCCGCTTGATGTGGAGGGGACGGTATTTCAGAAACAGGTGTGGGATGCGCTGTACAGGATCCCGTTCGGAGAGACAAGAAGCTATCAGGAGATCGCCTGTGAGATCGGCAGGCCGAAAGCATCCAGAGCAGTCGGCATGGCATGCCATGTAAATCCTGTTGTGATCGCCGTGCCGTGTCACCGTGTGATCGGAAAGAACGGGTCATTGACCGGGTTTGGCGGCGGAATTGACAAGAAAAGCTATTTGCTGGAATTTGAGAAGGGTCAAACGGATTTGCAAAATAGTGATAGTTAGGCTGTTTTCCATCATATATAATTGAATCAGAATATTGAGAGGAGATCATCATGCTGCATAAAACATTGAAACCATTCCCTGAGAATTTTTTGTGGGGTGCTTCAACATCTGCATACCAGGTAGAAGGTGCCAACCTGGAAGACGGCAAAGGGCCGTCATGCCAGGATGTGAAAAAGGTACCGGAAGGTACCTCTGAACTGGATGTCTGTGCGGATCAGTACCATCGCTATAAGGAAGACATTTCTTTGATGGCTGAAATGGGCTTCAAAGTATACCGTTTCTCTATTTCCTGGTCACGTATCATTCCGGAAGGAACCGGCGCACTGAATCCGAAAGGCATTGAGTATTACAATCATGTCATCGATGAGTGCCTGGCTCACAATATTATCCCGCTTGTTACAATGTTCCATTTCGACATGCCGGCTGCCCTTGACAGGAGAGGTTCCTGGTCCAATCCGGAATCTGTTGAATGGTTCCTGAATTTCGCAAAAGTGATGTTTGAACATTACGGAGACAGAGTCAAGTACTGGCTGACGATCAATGAGCAGAATATGCTGACACTGGTCGGACCTGTCATCGGTACATTGACGCTTCCTGAAGGAACGACCAATGTGCTCAAGGAAACATACCAGCAGAACCACCATATGCTGGTAGCGCAGGCAAAGGCAATGGCACTGTGCCATAAAATGATCCCGGACGCAAAGATCGGACCTGCTCCGAACATTTCACTGGTATATCCTGCTTCCTGCAAGCCTGAGGATATTATTGCTGCACAGAATTACAATGCGATCCGCAACTGGCTGTATCTGGATATGGCAGTATTCGGAAAGTACAACAATATCGTCTGGTCTTATCTTGAGGAACATGACGCTCTTCCGACATTTGCTGAAGGTGATGAGGAAGCTTTGGCAAACGGACATCCGGATTTCATCGGATTCAACTATTACAATACCGCTACATGCCAGGCAAGTGACGGAACAGAGAAAGCAGACCCGGGTGCCGATCAGCAGACAGCTCGCGGTGACGCGGGATTCTATCGCGGATACAGAAATCCGAACCTGACTGTTACAGAATTCGGCTGGGAGATCGATCCGATCGGTTTCCGCGCAACAATGAGAGAAATGTATTCCCGTTATCGTCTTCCGATGATCGTTACGGAAAACGGTCTTGGTGCATATGACAAGCTGGAAGACGGACGTGTACATGACCCTTACAGAATCGAATATCTTGCCAAGCATATTGAGCAGATCCGTCTTGCGATCACCGATGGCGTGGAAATGATGGGATACTGCCCGTGGAGTGCGATCGATCTGATTTCTACACATGAAGGAATGAAGAAACGCTATGGATTCATCTATGTTGACAGAGACGAATTCGATCTGAGAACACTGGACCGTTACCGCAAGGACAGCTTCTATTGGTATAAGAAGGTTATTGCAAGCAACGGTGAAGATCTGAGCCCGGATTTTAAAGTTGAATAATAACAGCGGCAGGTCATGACCTGCCATTGTTTTGGAGGTTTTTAGTGAAGATATTGGTAATTGATGCACAGGGAGGCGGTATCGGCAGACAGCTGATCTCCGCTTTGAAGAATCGTTTTCCTGAGCATGTCATACTTGCTGTCGGGACGAACAGTATGGCAACTTCAGCCATGCTGAAAGCAGGTGCCGATCAGGCAGCTACAGGTGAAAATTCTGTCGTTGTTGCATGTTCTATGGCAGATCTGATCATCGGACCGGTCGGTATTGTGATCGCTGATGCAATGCTTGGTGAGATCACACCGAAAATGGCCGCAGCTGTCGGACAGAGCCGTGCGCGGAAGATCCTGATCCCGTTTAAAAATGATTCTCATATGATCATAGGAGTACCTGATTATAATGTCAGCAGACTTGTAGAAGCGGCAGTGGAAGCAGCTGTTGAGGTGATCGGGTAAATTACTTGACGTTACGGCTGCAGGCGAAGAAAATATGATATGTCGACTGAAGTCGATTGCTGTACAGAAGTACGATTGATTCATAAGTGAATCTGCATATCTGAAGGTATGTAAGTCCGGAATGGATTTTGCATACCTTTTTTGGAGGAAATCATGAAAACACTTTATCTGGACTGCAGCATGGGAGCTGCAGGAGACATGCTGACGGCGGCGCTTCTTGAACTTCTTGATGATAGAGATGCATTTGTCAGAGAACTGAATGAGGTCGGCATCCCTGATGTGGAATTTACTGCTGAACCGGCTGAAAAATGCGGAATTACCGGAACACATATGTCAGTTAAGGTACATGGTGTTGAGGAAGATGAGCATCTGCATGACCATGAACATCATCATGAGCATGACCATGACCATGAACACAGTCATGGACACGGACATCATCATTCACATAATTCCATGCATGGTATCGAACATATCGTCAATGATCACATGTTCCTCTCTGACCAGGTAAGAGAAGATGTTCTCTCTGTATACAGACTGATCGCTGAAGCAGAAAGCCAGGTACATGGCATGCCGGTTGACGAGATCCACTTCCATGAAGTAGGTACGATGGATGCTGTAGCGGATGTAACAGCTGTATGCATGCTGATAGAGAAACTTGCACCGGATCAGATCATAGCTTCACCGGTTCATGTCGGGGCAGGTACCGTGAAGTGTGCTCATGGTATTCTTCCTGTTCCCGCACCTGCAACAGCATTGATCCTGAAAGATGTTCCGATTTACGGAGGTGCGATCCAGAGTGAATTGTGTACTCCTACGGGAGCTGCTTTGCTGAAGCATTTTGTCCGGAAGTTTGAAAGCATGCCGGTCATGAAGATCAAAAAGATCGGCTATGGTATGGGAAAGAAAGATTTCCCGCAGGCAAATTGTGTCAGAGCGATTCTGGGAGAAAGCGCAGATCAGACCGATCTGGTACTGGAGCTTTCCTGCAATGTTGATGATATGACAGCAGAAGAGATCTCCTTTGCGACGGAACAGCTGATGGAATGCGGGGCCAGGGATGTATATACCATCAATATCGGTATGAAGAAGAACAGACCCGGGACATTGATCAGGGTGATCTGTACACCTGATCAGAGGGACATGATGGTTGAGAAGATGTTCCTTTATACAACAACACTGGGTATCAGACAGACTGATACGAAACGTTTTACACTGCACAGAGGTCTTGATACAGTCGAAACGGAATTCGGACAGGTGAGGGTGAAGAGATCAAGCGGATACGGAGTGAATAAGGTTAAGCTGGAATATGATGATATTGCGGCAATTGCTAAGGAAAAAGGCCTGGGAATCCGGGAAGTCCGCAATCTGCTGGCAGATAAAGCAAAATAACATGCATGCTGTCCTGTGAACGGGCAGCATTTTTCCTGCAGCGGTTTTTTGAATGGACGCCGTATATACTGCAGATTTGGTATTCCGATAGCTCATACCAGATAAAAACAGGTATAATGAAAACAAGAGAAATGAGGAGTAATAATATCATGAAAAGCTATATCGGTATTGACTTGGGCGGCACAAATGTTCGTGTTGCAAAGATTACAGAAGATGGAAAGATTCTTGCTCAGGTAAAAGGTCCTTCTTATGGACAGGAAGGTCCTGCCAAGGTTATGGCAAACATTAAAGAACTGATCCGTGAGATTCCTGACTGGAAAGAATGTTCCGGAATGGGCGTTGGCGTGCCGGGCCCTGTCAATACAAAAGCTGGATGCATGGTGCTGTCCACCAACCTTCCCGGATTCACAAATTATCCGATCGCTGATGAACTTTCCAAAGAGTTCGGAATGCCTGCATATGTTGATAATGATGCAAATGTAGCAGGTCTTGCTGAAGCATTGGTCGGTGCCGGCAAAGGACTGAAAACGGTCTTCTATGTAACGATTTCAACCGGAATCGGCGGTGTTCTTGTTGTTGATGGCAAAACAGTATCCGGCAAGCATGGATTTGGCGGTGAGATTGCAAATATTATCATTGACCGCAACAGGGAAAAGATCAATTATCTGAATGTCGGCGCGGTTGAAAATGAATGCAGCGGCACAGCGATCAAGCGCAAGGCTGAAGCTGCTATTCCGGAAAAAGATTTCCCTCACACAGGGTTAGTGTTTGAATATGCTGAAGATGGTGATGAAAGAGCTCAGGCAATCGTCGAAGGCATGGAAAAGGATCTTGGCCAGCTGTTTGCTACGATCGCGTGTGTCTGCGACCCGGATATTTTCATCCTTGGCGGCGGTATGATGAAGTCTGCAGATAAGTTCCTGCCGGGCGTTGTTGCAAACTTCAAGGAAATGTCCCATACTGCAGTACATGATACGCCGTTTGTGATTGCCGGGCTGGATGAACCCGGAATCATCGGTGCAGCAATGCTGCCGGTCAGCCAGGGCAAATAAACCTGTTTATCTAAGTGCTTGAACACCGCTGAAATATGCGGTGTTTTTTTTGCGGGTGAGTGTGCTGCTTTGCGCTCTTGCGGGGATGATGTAAAATGATTCCATGAAACTGAAAACTATCCTTGCAGGAAGCGCTGCTGCGGCTGCAGCTATTACAGCAGCGGGTCTTCCTTATAACAAAATCGATACAACATATTACCGTCTGAGTTCTGGCAAGATCAAAAATGATATGAGGATCATTGTGCTTGCCGACCTCCATGACCAGGATTACGGGGAAAACATGGAGAAACTGACGGAAAAGATCCATCCGCTGAAGCCGGATCTGATATTGCTGCCGGGAGATCTTTGCGAAGAAAAAAAGAATGACGTACATTCTTTCTGTCTGATCGATCAGCTGAAGCAATATCCGATGATCTATTCGACAGGCAATCATGAAGAACACAGACCTGATCTTCCCACATTGCTTTATAAGATCAGAAAAATGGGTGTTTCGATACCGGAACAACGAAGCGATATTCTGGATATCTGCGGCAATGCCTTGGAAATTGTTGCTTTGCCGTGTGTGAAAAGAGAATCTTTCTATGATCCTGCGGAAGTCAATGGAAGATTCAGAACTGAAGCATTTCGTATATTGATGTCACACAGACCGAACTGGGTGGGACTGTATGGACAGATCGATTGTGATCTGATCGTGAGCGGCCATGCTCATGGCGGGCAATGGAGATGTCCGCCGCTTCACAGGGGACTGGTTGCTCCGTCCGTGGGTTTGTTCCCGGAATATACGGAGGGAATCCATGATATCAACGGAAGAAAGATGCTGATCAGCCGCGGTTTGACAAAAAAGACGCATGGTGTGATCAGGTTATTCAATAATCCTGAGATCGTAGTGATGGATCTCACGGGGGAAAAGGAAAATGCTGAAGAAGTTGCCGCCTGAAGAAAAGGTGTATGAAGCGTTCTCTGCGATCGGTGATGGCAGGGTAGAGATGCATGATGGTTTTGCTGTTGTAAGGTCTTCGGACGGTTCCAGGCAGTATACAGTTGAATGGGACGGAAACAAGTATACATCGGATGACAGTGCTACTTTTTGGCAGGGTTATCCCGGATATCCTGTAATTGCTGTGCTGATGCTTGAGGGCAGGCTTCCGCTGGATGAAGATGTGTGCAGGAAAATGAAAGGTGTTGCCTGGAAATCTCTGAATGATGCACATAAGCGCAATTATCGCGCAGCATTGGAGGAAGTGCTGAGCGGCCTGGAATCCCGGGGAATCGGTACTTCGGACATCAGAAAACTTGCGGATCAGATAAATGAACAGCTTGCCTTACTGGATATTGAAACAGGCAGAAAGAAAAAAAAGAA
>AUXO010761854.1_pt1 | contig 16288 bp, 12 predicted proteins | sample 768731 | NCBI WGS metagenome assembly AUXO01 (sample SAMN02715735, study PRJNA202380) | gut metagenome | biome: sheep rumen | host: Ovis aries | place: New Zealand: Palmerston North
TTCACGGCCCTCCGCACATCAGGCAGCCTGACCTTATCAAATTTTCCATTTCTGATACTTTCCATAATATCACATTTCTATATACTGAGAAAAGCAATACTAAACTTCACGGCCGGTCTGCTTCCTGCTTCCGCCTCAGCGTACCATGCGGCAGAAGCAGGCGCGTATTTCAGATACAGCCTGTCCGCGGAGGGAATGGAGGTTCATCATGAAACGAATTGCAACAATCCAGGATATCTCCTGCATCGGAAAATGCTCGCTGACCGTGGCGCTGCCCATCATTTCCGCCATGGGCGTGGAAACCGCGATTCTTCCGACAGCGGTTCTGTCCACCCATACCATGTTCAAAAACTTCACCTGCAAGGATCTGACCGATCAGTTCCTGCCGATCGCGGAGCACTGGGAGAAGGAAAAGTTCCATTTTGACGCCATCTATACAGGCTACCTGGGTTCCTTCGAGCAGATCAGTCTCGTATCCGACTTCTTCGAACGCTTCCGCTCGGAGGATACCGTTGTCGTAGTTGACCCGGTCATGGCGGACAACGGAAAATTATATCCGGCTTTTGATGAAGCTTACGCGAAAGAGAATACAAAGCTCTGCGCCAAAGCCGACATCATTCTTCCCAATCTGACGGAAGCAAGCTTCATGACCGGCCTCCCCTACAAAACAGAGTATGACCGCGCCTATATCATGGACATGCTCCATGCACTCTCCGCCCTCGGTCCGGAATACGCCGTCCTGACAGGCGTCTCCTTCACACCGGGAAAAGTCGGCGTCATGGGCCTGAACGGAAAAACAGGCGACATCTTTGAGTATTATACAGACCATGTCCCGACCAGCTACCACGGCACCGGCGATATCTTCGCCTCCACCGTCGTGGGAGCTATCATGCGCGGGCTTTCTGTGGCAGAGGCCTTCCGCCTCGCCTGCGATTATACGAAAGAAACCGTCGATTACACTTACCGGACCTTCGGCCGGGAAGACCGTTACGGCGTGGACTTTGAACACACCCTTCCCCTGCTGGTGGACAGAGTGCGGAATCTGTAAAGCTCCCTCCCGCAAATGTCCGCAGGATTCAGCACCCCTGACGGGTGGCATGGCGCGGCTGATCCCCGGGGGCGTGAAGAAACCGGAAACGCACGGATCCTGCTTCTGCCGGGTAACGGCGCGGCTGATCCCAGGGCGTGGAGAAGCCGGAAACGCACGGATCCTGCTTCTGCCTCCTGGCAGAATACGGGCAGCCGTGTTACATTGAAAAAACAGGCCGGTGATTTGCTTCACCGGCCTGTAATATTTCGTTTTTATTCAGTTGTTATTATATTTTAATCAAACAATCGGAGATCTTTTGCCCTGCGTCTGTATCTTAAGATGTTTTCTTTAAAAACATCATTCTTAAAATTACCGGCATCCGCCAGCCTGCTGTTTCTTCTTCTGACGGAACATATCCAGCGCTTTTCCGGTTTCTTCATCCTTCTTCGATCAAGCTTCTTCTTTACCGGTTCTTCTTCTGCGCTGCCGGGTCTTGCCGGGACCCTTCTATGTCAAACTTTATAATAATTTTAAGTGTTTCAGATAACTATTCTTATATGAATTGGAAATCGCTCTTCGTATCCTTTCTCGTCAGATACGGATTCTGAAATCCTCACTCTTTCATGAACAAATGTATTCGTCATCAACGAAATTCTTCAATGAACAACTGTATGTCATCAATGAAAATGTTTTTAACTGTTACAAATGCATTCATATTCTGATTCTGTGGCAATGAACCTGCTCAATATAACCAGGTGTCGGGCGCTTCTGTCGCTTATCTGCCTCTTCTCTCCGATTCTCGAACTAATCTGTCGAACTCTTTCAGAATGAGCGATGATAGAAGTCTCTTCCGCAGGGACCTTCCACCTTGCCACTGTTATATTGAACGTTTTCGAATGGTGCTTCTAACCTGTCCATCGGACCAAGACTCCTTTCTCTAAGCTTCAGACGATATGCGGAGAATTCAGTTCACCGGACGCTGCGGTATTTTCATGATTTAAAGCTGCAGATCTGTCATAAGTCTATCTGCACTTTCCTGGACGCCTTTCTCTCTGAGTACAGTCTCCAGAATCTGATCAAATCTTTCCGGTCTGAAATGATTCTTCAGGATCTGAAGGAATCTTTCTGATCTGAAATAATTCTACAGGATCTGAATGGTACTTCACCAGTCCGCGCAGGACATGAATCAGACGGCCGGCTGCTTTGAAACTGCGTATACCCTGTTGTCTGTCGCCGTTATTTTTTGAAAACACTTTCAAAACGATTCTTTCAACTCCGTTACGGAACTATCTGTGAAAGTCTGTTTTGAAACGTCTGTGTTTTCTGATGCCTGTATAATAGCAGTGCCGGTTCTATTTGTCAACACTATTTTTCGATATTTTTTATTTTTTCTTAAAGCTTCCCGATAAATTAATATATTGTGTGAACATTTTATTCAATATATACATTTAAACAAATTCTGCGCATACCATTTTTCCGGATCCCCACGGCACTTTTGAATGCCGATACAAAACAGGCAGCTGCGGATCCCCGCGGCGCTTATAAACGCCGGTGCAGATCAGGCAGCTGCCCGTCAGAGTTCAGTTCTTTGCCCGGTTGAAATTGATCAGGCAGCCGTCCAGAATAATCCGCCGCTCGTGATCGGTCAGCTCGCCCAGGCTCATCCAGAACTGCTTAAGCTCATTTTCCCTGACCGCGAAGCCCATGATCTTCTCCCGCTTCTCCTGCACGGCGGCGCGGATATCAGGAAGCAGGATCCAGTCGCCATTGGTGAAGGGCAGGTCTCCTTCCTCGATCAGAAGCGGCAGCATGCCCCAGTTGATGAGGTTGGAGCGGTAGCGCTTCGTCGCGTACTGGAAGGCGATGTTGGACCAGCCTCCCAGCACCTTCTGGCAGGAGGCGGCCTGTTCCCTGGCGGACCCGTCTCCCGGTTTTACAGCGAAGATCGTTGAGCCTACGCCGAAGAGGGCGGGATCATTTTTCTTCTCCAGCCAGCCCGGAAGCTTCTCGTCAATAAGGGCAAGAACCGGAGCGAGCTCTTCCAGCGCGCTGACCGGATCTTTCCCGGCCTCGATTGCCTTCTGTGCCTTCTGCACCTCCTTCGCGCGGCCGACATAGGCCGGATCCCTGCGTGAGAGGGTATATTCGGCAAGGCCCAGAGGATTGGAGCGGAAGGAACTCGTCTCGCCGGAGGGAATCAGTTCATCCGTGGTCGTCACGGGATCGTGGATCTCCGACACCAGCTTCAGCAGCAGATTCTCCGGAAGGGCGCTCATGGCCGGCCAGTCCTTGATATTCGGGCCGAATACCAGCTCTGCGGAGGGATCCGCCTGTCCCTTCGAATCAAATACCCTGTTTTCGTAGATCCTGCTGTCAAAGAAGTAGCGCGGCTGCGTAAGGCTGAATTCCAGCTGGTCGGCGGCAGTCAGGAAGCCCTTATTTGCAGCCGTGGCGGCGATCGAGCGGGCGTCCATCAGGGCAACCGACGCGATCTGTCCGTTCTGGACCTTGGATCCCTCACGGTTGGGGAAGTTCCTGGTCGAGTGCCGGATCGAGAAAGCGTTGTTGGCAGGCGTATCGCCCGCGCCGAAGCAGGGACCGCAGAAGGCGGTCTTGATCACTGCGCCCGACTCGATCAGGTCCGCGAATTTCCCGTTTTTCACCAGTTCCATATAGACCGGCATGGAGGCAGGATAGACGCTCAGGGTAAACGCGTCATCCCCGATATAATGTCCCTTCAGGATATCGGCGGCATCACAGATATTTTCAAATCCGCCGCCCGCGCAGCCGGCGATAATGCCCTGGTCCACATAGAGCCTTCCGTCACGGACCTTATTCTGCAGGCTGTATTCGATCCGGCCGCCGAAGGAAACCTCTGCTCTCTTCTCCACCTCGCTGAGCACGTCCGCAAGGTTCTTCTGCACATCTTCGATGGCATAGACATTGCTCGGGTGGAAAGGCATGGCGATCATGGGACGGATGGAGCTCAGATCGATCTCAATCATTCCGTCGTAATAGGCGGTCCTTCCCGGATTCAGCTCTCTGTAAGCCTCTTCTCTTCCGTGGATCTCATAGAATTCCCGGATCTTCTCATCGGTTCTCCAGATGGAAGTCAGGCAGGTCGTCTCCGTCGTCATCACGTCCACGCCGATGCGGAAATCCGCGCTCAGGGCCGAGATGCCGGGGCCTACGAATTCCATGACTTTATTCTTGACAAAGCCTCTGCTGAAAACCTCTCCGATAATCGCCAGGGCGACGTCCTGGGGGCCTACACCCTTCGCAGGCTCACCGGTCAGGAAGATGCCGATCACGCCGGGCATGTCGATGTCATAGGTCTGTCTGAGAAGCTGCTTGACCAGTTCTCCGCCGCCTTCTCCCACAGCCATGGTGCCGAGGGCGCCGTAGCGGGTGTGCGAATCGGATCCCAGGATCATGCCTCCGCACTCCGCCAGCATCTCGCGGGCAAACTGATGGATGACCGCCTGGTGAGGCGGAACATAGATTCCGCCGTACTTCTTCGCGGCGGACAGGCCGAACATGTGGTCATCCTCGTTGATCGTGCCTCCTACCGCGCACAGGGAATTATGGCAGTTGGTCAGCACATAGGGGATGGGGAATTTCTCAAGCCCGGAAGCGCGCGCCGTCTGAATGATGCCTACATATGTGATGTCGTGGCTGGTCAGCTTGTCAAAGCAAATCTGCAGTTTTTCCTCGTCCGCCGAACGATTGTGGGCATGAAGAATCCCCCAGGCCATCGTCTGCTTCCTGGCTTCCTGCCTGGAGAGCGAAAGGCCTGTCTCCCGTTCCGCGATCGCGGATGCGTCCGGTCCGTCCGGAATGATCTGATTCCCGTTTACCAGATATACACCGCCGTCATATAATTTCATAACTCATTCTCCATTCCGTGCCGCTGCACTGCCATGCGGCAGACCGCGCAGCTGAATCTTCCCTTTATCCCTGCATATCCATTCCGCCCTGGCAAAATTGTGCCCGGGCGTACGGCATCTTTCGCTGCCGGACTTCATCTGTGCGCTCGTGGGTCTGCGCTCCGCTCCGGCTGCGCTCCGGACTTCCTGATAACAAATCTGTCCGGACATACAGACGCAGGCTCCGGACTGCCTGAAAACAGCCATGGGCAAAACTGCCCATGGCCGCTGTGTTCCCAAAAACAATTCTGTCCTGTCAGCGTAATTATCTGACTGTCAGATCTGCTGCCTTTCCATCGGATCCAAGAACGTCTTTGATCTTATGAGCAACGATATCCTTCACATACTGACGGCCGACTTTCAGATAGGAACGAGGATCGAATACATCCTTCTGCTGTTCGAATACCTGACGGACGCCGGCGGTCATGCCAAGACGAAGGTCGGAGTCGATGTTGATCTTGCAGACTGCGCTGCGTGCAGCTTCACGAAGCTGATCTTCCGGAACGCCGATCGCATCCTTCAGAGCGCCGCCGTTCTCGTTGATGATCTTAACATATTCCTGCGGAACAGAAGAAGATCCGTGAAGAACGATCGGGAAGCCCGGCAGTCTTCTGACAACCTCATCGAGGATGTCGAAACGAAGCTGCGGCTTTGTGCCCGGTTTGAACTTGAAAGCGCCATGGCTGGTTCCGATCGCGATCGCAAGGGAATCAACACCGGTTCTGGAGACGAACTCTTCGACGTCATCCGGATTCGTGTAGGAGGAATCCTCAGCGGAAACATTGACAGCATCCTCGATGCCGGCCAGAGTTCCGAGCTCGGCCTCAACTACTACGCCGTGCGCATGCGCATACTCAACAACCTTGCTGGTGATGGCGATGTTCTCTTCAAACGGCTTGCTGGAGCAGTCGATCATGACAGAGGTGAATCCGTTGTCTACGCAGTCCTTGCAGACCTCGAAGTCAGCGCCGTGATCCAGATGAAGAGCGATCGGAAGATCCGGATAAAGGTCAAGAGCAGCCTCAACAAGCTTTACCAGATAGATGGAATTGGCATACTTTCTTGCGCCCTGGGAAGCCTGAAGGACGATGGGGGAATTCAGCTCATGAGCTGCTTCAGTGATTCCCTGAACGATCTCCATATTATTAATGTTGAAAGCGCCGATTGCATAGCCGCCATCGTATGCCTTTTTAAACATCTCGGTAGTGGTAACTAATGACATATCTTTGTTCCTTCCTTTCTTATTATGGATGACCAAAAGTCTGACGGACCTGTAACCGCTGCCCGTCGCTACAGGCATTATACTCGGTTTTGCTGCCTTACGCAATAAAGAAAAAGAGGCTGTCATACCTTTCGGTATAACAGCCTCCGGATCATTCTGATGAATCAGATCAGTCCTGCACGTAGGGCATAAGTGCGACCTGGCGTGCTCTCTTGACTGCTACTGTCAGAGCTCTCTGATGCTTTGCGCAGTTGCCGGTGATTCTTCTGGGAAGGATCTTGCCTCTCTCAGAAACATACTTCTTCAGCTTCGCTGTATCCTTGTAATCGATCTCGTTGTTCTCTTTTCCACAGAACACGCAGACTTTTTTCCTTCTGTGTACAGGTCTGCGTCTGGGAGCATCGCTCTTATTTGCAAACGGCATAATAAAACCTCCTTACGAAAGAAAGGAATCTCAGGCTGCCCGGCCTCAGTATTATTTAAAAGGCAGCTCCTCATCGATTCCGTCCGGAATGTTGATGAATCCGTCATCTGCTGCGGCCGGTGCAGGAGCGCTCTGCGGCATGGGTGCCGGGCTGCTGTAGCCGTTCCCGTAGGAAGCGCCGGAATAGGACGCCTGTCCCGCAGTCCTGTCTGAGACTGCCTTGCTCTCCGCAAACTCCTGGTCCTCAACCACGACGTCTGTCGTGAACACTGTCTGACCGTCCTTGTTGGTATATCTTCCGGTCTGGATCCTGCCGGTCACAGCGATCTTCACTCCCTTGCGAAGGTACTGCTCGGCAAACTGGGCGCTCCTTCCGAAAGCAACGCAGCTGATGAAATCCGCTGTCTGAGCGTTCGGATCGTTGTTGTCGCGGCGCATTCTGCGGTCTACCGCAAGCGTATATCTTGCGTAAGCCTGTGACTGGTCTCCTGCGGAATATCTTACATCGGGATCTTTTGTCAGACGACCCATCAAGATGACTTTATTCATATAATCTTACCTCACTCTTTATTCATGCATCCTGTCTAACGCATAAATATCTGAGCACATGATCCATAATACGTACACGTCCCTCAACCTCTGACGGGCATGTCGGCTCAGCCTCGAAGTGAATGAAATAATAGAAGCCTTCATGCTGCTTCTCGATCTCGTAAGCAAGTTTCTTCTTGCCCCATTCTTCGACATCGGCAATCTGGCCGCCGAAACGCTCGATCTGTTCTTTTACTCTGCCGAGCACAGCAGCCCTGTCGTCGTCTTCGAGTTTTGCGCTGACAACAACGCACAGTTCATACTTATTCATGCTATTCTGCACCTCCTTATGGTCTCTGGCCCACCCGCAGACGGATGAGCAAGGATGAAAATGATACATCACAATGAGCGATTATACCGTAAGGCAAAAGGAAAAGCAAGGGAAAAAACTGCCGAAAACAGCTCTTTTTTCAGCATTTCCGACTGTCACATACAGAATGAGCAACAAAGAAAAAGGCATTCCGTTCTCAGATCAGGATCCGCGGGAAGACCTCTTCTTCAGACCCGGATCTGCGGGAAGACCTCTCCTTCAGACCCGGATCTGCGGGAAGACCTCTCCTTCAAACCCGGATCTGCGAGAAGACCTCACCGATCGGATCCGTGATGACCAGGTCCGCCCTCGTATCCCTTCCGGTCGCCGACTTGTTGATCAGAACCAGATGGGATCCCTGGAAATAATCGATCAGTCCCGCAGCCGGGTAAACCACCAGGCTGGTTCCGCCGATGATCAGCACGTCCGCGCCCGCTATGCAGCGCAGTGACTCGTTCATAATATCCGAATCCAGGCCCTCCTCATAGAGAACGACATCCGGTTTAATGGTTCCGCCGCATCTGCTGCATTTTGGAATCCCGTCCGCCTCCTTCACATAAAAGGCGTCATAGAATTCCCCGCAGCGGGTGCAGTAATTGCGCAGAACCGAGCCGTGCAGCTCCAGAACCTTTTTACTGCCCGCCTTCTGGTGCAGGCCGTCGATATTCTGTGTGACGACAGCCTTCAGCTTGCCCGCCTGTTCCAGCTCGGCAAGCTTTCTGTGGGCGGCGTTCGGCTCCGCGTCCAGGGCCAGCATCTTATCCTTATAAAAACGGTAGAATTCCTCCGGTTTCCGCATGAAAAAGGTATGGCTGATGATCGTCTCCGGCGGATAGTCATATTTCATATGATACAGCCCGTCCTGGCTCCGGAAATCCGGAATGCCGCTCTCCGTCGAGACGCCCGCGCCGCCGAAAAAGACGATATTGTCGCTCCCGTCAATAATCTCCTGCAGTTTCTGAATCTTCGCAGTATCCATAACGATCCCCCTTCCGGAAAACTCTTCCATGTTCATCAGGCTTTGGCCTTACGCCCTGCGGCGGTACCGTGATCCGGCCGCAGGCAGTATGCGTGCGGATTGCCCGTGCCTGATGCTGTAATCAGCCTGATTATAACACAGCCCGCGGGCACATGGCGTGCCTGCGGGCTGTTCTCTGTCTCTTTTTCTGTTACGTCTCTTTTAAGTGATGATTCTGTTGCGTCTCTTTTTCTGTTATGTCTCTTTTCAGGTTTTTTCTGTTACGTCTCTTTTAAGTGATAATTCCGGAAGGCATCTTCCTCATACGGAGATATAGACCTGTTTCAGAACCCCCTGCAGGATCCGTCTCGTCTCGCTGTCGCCTGTGCAGGTCGAAAGCGTCATAATCCGGTCCCTCGTCGTCACCTTCACGTCCCCGCAGTCAATCTCACTGGCGGCCTTGCACTGGTCGATAAAATTCTGGTAATCCGGAATGGAGAAATGAACCACATAGGGGTTCCCCGCCTTGTTGACCAGGGAGCAGGAGAAAATCTCATACTGATAGATGAACTCCGGCGTGAAGACCCAGAAATAATGGTCCTTCTCATAAGTTTCCTGGTTCGCGAATTCCTTCAGTCTTCCGAACATGGACAGGTTCTTCATATTATGCCCGTATATGATGGAATTCTGGTCGGACAGATCCTTCTTATTATCACAGTTCAGGAAGATACAGCCCGCGAAATTGTCCTCCTTGCGGAAGGTACGGTGCAGGTAGAAATCATTGTCCGCGGCCTGGGCAACCGGGTAGGACGCGTCGATGGCCCCGATCCGGATCCATCCCACCACCTCCGGGTTTACCTCGTGAAGGCTCACGAAATTGATCGGATTCTTCAGCTTCGGGAGGCTGACCGGAACGCCGTTCTCAACTGTCTCCTGCTTCTCCGCCTGTTCCAGCAGCTGCTGCAGCTTTTCAGGCATCTCCAGTTCTTCGATGCTGCTCAGGAAGGGGATCGTGAAGGCCTTCCGGGATCCGGAAGAGGACATCCCCTCCGACTCGCTCTGCCCGTCCGCTTCACTCTCATCTCCGGATCCCGGTGTTCCGGAGATACCGGAACTGCCCGCCGTCCCTGCAGCGGAGCTTTCCCCGCCGCCTGAAACAGAACCGTCCCGGTCCATCTGTACGAACTCGTCATTGAGCCCGCTGTACTCATCCGATCCGGCCTTGTAGGCCATATAATAGCCCAGCAGCTTATAGCCGGAATAAGCAAAAACGCCGATCGCCGCCACCAGAACGACCGTTATGAAAAAGTTTCCGACAGCAGATCCTTTTTTCTTCTGCCGGGCGCCGGATTCCTCCCGGCGGTCTTCATCTCTGTTCCGGGACATGCGATCACCTCTTTTCTGGCATTTTCTGCTTCTATGACCTTACCGTAAACAGTATGTTTTTTACTGCAGATTTCCGACTGTTCTCGGATACGGAAGCACGTCGCGGATGTTGCCGACGCCGGTCAGGTACATGACAAGGCGCTCGAAGCCAAGGCCGAAGCCCGCGTGTCTGGTCGTGCCGTATCTTCGGATATCCAGATAATACTTATATTCATTTTCATCCATGCCGAGCTCGTCGATCCGGGCCTTCAGGATGTCGAAATTCTCCTCACGCTGGGAGCCGCCGATGATCTCGCCGATTCCGGGAACCAGGCAGTCCATGGCCGCCACGGTCTTCCCATCCTCGTTCAGTTTCATATAGAATGCCTTGATCTCGCGCGGATAGTCCGTGACGAAAACAGGGCGCTTAAAGATCTGCTCGGTCAGATAACGCTCATGCTCGGTCTGAAGGTCGCAGCCCCAGTAAACCTTATAGTCAAACTTGTCGTTGTTCTTTTCCAGAAGGCTGATGGCTTCCGTGTAGGTTACACGGCCGAAATCGCTGTTCATGACATGGTTCAGCCTGTCCAGAAGCCCCTTGTCAACAAACTGGTTGAAGAACTGCATCTCTTCCGGCGCATTCTCAAGGACATAGCGGAAAATATACTTGAGCATGTCCTCTGCCAGCTTCATGTCATCCTGAAGATCGGCGAAGGAAATCTCCGGCTCGATCATCCAGAATTCCGCCGCGTGCCTGGTTGTATTCGAATTCTCCGCGCGGAAAGTCGGTCCGAAGGTATATACATTGCGGAAAGCCTGCGCGAAAGGTTCAACGTCAATCTGACCGGAAACCGTCAGGTGCGTGGACTGGCCGAAGAAGTCCTGGCTGAAATCCACAGCGCCCTTATCATCCAGCGGCAGGTCATTGAGATCCAGCGTCGTGCAGCGGAACATCTCGCCCGCGCCTTCCGCGTCCGACGCGGTGATGATCGGGGTATGGATATACACAAAATTCCTCTCCTGGAAGAACCTGTGGATCGCGTATGCCGCCAGGGAGCGCACCCGGAAGGTAGCCTGGAAAAGGTTCGTCCTGGGACGCAGATGCGGAATCGTGCGCATGAACTCGACCGTGTGGCGCTTCTTCTGCATCGGGTAATCCGGTGTGGAGGCACCCTCCAGCTGAACCTCGCTGGCCTGGATCTCAAAAGGCTGTTTGGCATTCGGCGTCGCGACCAGCTCACCGGTCACGATGACGGCAGATCCTACATTAAACTTGCAGATATCCGCAAAATTCTCAAGTCCGTCCCCGAACACAACCTGCAGTGTATCGAAAAACGTACCGTCATGCAGCACAAGGAATCCGAAGGTCTTCGAATCGCGGATGCTGCGCACCCAGCCGCCTACGGAAATCTTTTTTCCGATATATTCCTCGCGTTTTCCATACAGTTCCTTTACCGTTACCAGCTCCATACTATTCACTCCTTATTCATGTGCAAGGTGCGCCTCCACCTTCTGTTCAGGCTCCCAGATATCATAACTGACATTATAATCAGCTGGGAGTGGAAATTCAATAGCGGCATTTCCGCTCTCACCATACACGGGCCTTCTGCCCGGCCGGGCGCTCGATCCCCTTCAGTTTTCCGGAACGCATCCAGGCGAAAACAAAGTACACAATCAGCAGAATCGAAGTCAGAATCCAGCTGATGGGATAGCTCATCATCACCGTCCGGAACTGAGGCCAGATCCTGACCGCGGTCAGAACCCATGCAATCCGCAGCACGCATACGCCGGAAACCGTGATGATCATGGGGAATACCGAATCGCCGAGTCCCCTCAGAGCGGAGGAGATAATCTCGATGCAGATCCATGTCACATAGCAGGGGATAAAGAAATGCATCATCCCGAACGCCAGGTCAAAGACTTCCTGGTCTGTTGTAAATAAGGAAAGAATCGGCCCCGTTGCGGTCCAGAGGAAAAACTCGGTGACCAGGGTCATGATTGTCTCGATCAGGAAGCCCTGCCGGATGCATCTGCGTACGCGCTGATAATGGCCGGCGCCGTAATTCTGCCCTACAAAAGTGGTCACCGCGATCCCGAAGGACTGTGTCAGCATCCAGAAAAGCTGGTCTCCCTTGGCGCAGGCCGCCCAGCCCGCGACGTAGGCGGTCCCGAAACCATTAACAACTACCTGAAGGATCACATTGGTCACAGAATAGGTCATGGACTGCAGCATGGCCGGAATTCCGATCTTCAGAATCCTTTTCAGATATTCCCTGCGGATGCGGATCTTTCCGGGCTCCAGCCGGTAGCTCTCCCCGCTCCTCATCAGGACGATCAGCACAAGCACGGCGGAGAGGGTCTGGCAGAGGATCGTCGCCAGGGCGGCGCCCATGACGCCCATCCCCAGCACCGGGACAAAGAAAATATCGAGGACGATATTCGCCAGGCAGGAAACCACCAGAAAATACAGCGGCCGTCTCGAATCCCCGATGGCGCGGAGGATTCCGGCGCCGGTATTATAAAACATATTCGGGATCATGCCGGCGAAATACACTGTAAGGTAGGTAACCGATTCCTCCAGGGCATCCTCCGGAGTATTCATGGCCACCAGCAGATATCTTGCCGAAAGCATGCCGAAGACCATGGCGGCAGCACCAAGAATCACCGTCATCCCCACGGCTGTATGCACTGTTTCGGAGACATGATTTTTCTCACCTGCCCCGTAGAACTGGGCGATAATCACCGTCGCGCCGGAGCTCAGTCCCGTCAGCGCCCCGATCAGCAGATTGACGATCGTCGCCGGCGCCCCGCCGATGGCGGACAGGGCTGTCGTCCCGATAAAACGTCCCACGATGATGGTATCCGTCGTATTATAGAGCATCTGGAAAAAAGTTCCGAAAAGAAGGGGAAAGAAAAACAGCAGCAGCTGTTTCCAGATAACGCCTTCCGTGATCTGATTGGATGTTTTCGCGCTCTCGTTCATGCCGTCATACCCTGTACAAACCCTGAAACCGCCAGAACCCCTGCAGATGACGGAAAATGCCTCTCCCCTGCAGGCCGCCTGTCCTAAGTTACATGAAACGCCCCGGGCAAAGCCTGAGCGTAATTGACATTGTACTCTTCTTTTCCCTCTTTACAAGAGGCGCCGGATGAAAATGCCGCCAGAAAGTTACTATTCACGGCCTGTTTGAAATCGGGTTCTGGTTCGTCGTGCTTGCAGGAGAACCAGGTTCTGATTTCAAATAAAGCCTGCTGCCAGTATTTCCCCGATTCTGCTTGACGTGTTTATAAGCTTTGTTGTAGACTGCCTCACGTGGGTTCGTGACCATCCCCACGTTAATAAAAACTACGGAGGAAACTGGAAAATGAAAAACAAAAGTGCACTGTTCATAACACAGGCGGCAGTCATCGCGGCGATCTATGTCGTGCTGGTGCAGGTTTTCGCCCCGATCAGCTTCCGGGAGGTACAGGTAAGGATCGCGGAAGGCCTGACCATACTGCCCTTCTTTACAAGCGCAGCCATCCCGGGACTCTTCATCGGATGCCTGATCGGCAACTTCCTCGGGGGAGCCATTCTGCCGGATATCATCTTCGGCAGCCTTGCGACGCTGATCGGCGCCATCGGAAGCTACGCGCTGAGAAAACACAAATTCGCGGTTCCGCTTCCGCCGATCCTGGCCAACACCATCATCGTGCCGTTCGTCCTGTACTACGGTTACGGAGTGAATATTCCGATCCCGCTTCAGATGCTGACCGTCGGCATCGGCGAAGTTCTCAGCTGCGGAGTGATCGGAATGATCTTACTGCTGGCGCTTGAAAAATACAGGAACAAAATTCCCGGATTCAACACTTTTTCCTAATAATGGTCCTGAATATAAAGAGAGAGATGCGGTCATATGCACCTCTCTTTTCTTCGTTCTATAATATATCTTATGCTTTTCCGGCGGCCGGCCAGGCTTCCGGTTTTTTTATACTTCCCGGCTGCCGCCCAGGCTTCCTGCTGTTTTTTATACTTCCCGGCTGCCGCCCAGGCTTCCGGCTTTTTTATACTTCCCGGCTGGCGCGCAGGCTTCCGGCTTTTTTATACTTCCCGGCTGGCGCGCACTTCAGCAGTCCCTCTCAGGCCCTGCCTGCTTTCGCGGAAGCTTCTTTTTTTCCGGTCACAAGCCTGATCACAAGCGGATAGACCAAGATAAGGTAAATGGCAAAAATGATATTGTAGGTGAGCTTGCCCCAGTGTCCGCCAAGCGTGGTCTGGATCACGGGTTTTGCATAATTGATCAGAGCCCAGGCAGGCACCAGTCCGATCGCGCTGAGGAGGATCCCTCCTGCCGTAAAGCCGGCCGAGCGGAAGCGGACCCAGCGCTTTTCGATAAACCTCGCAATCACAAAGCCCATCAGCTTGCCGATATCCCCGTAACCATCATTCATCATCTTCTGCGGATCGACGATCAGCTTTCCTTCCGCATTGTAATCCATCGGATAGCCTTTGAAGGTGATATAAATGAGTCCGATCAGGCAGCCAGCAAAGGCGATCAGCAGGAACCAGTCTTCTTTTTCCGGATGCTCCTCCAGATAGCCGAAAAGCTTTGACATGATAATCAGCCAGAAGACTGCCTCCGAGATTCCCACAAATACATCCTGCGGCGTATGAACGCCCAGATAGTTGCGGGAAAATCCTGTCAGCAGAGCGCACAGCACGCACAGGACTGAAATCCAGCGGAGGCTCTTCTTCTCCCAGGCACTGACCGCAAGTCCCCCGTAGAGCGGCGCGGCGGTAGTGGTATGCCCGCTGGGGAAGGAATAACCCGTAGCCGTCCTGATCGAATCACCTGCGGGAAGCACACGGCTGTCCCGGATCCACGGACGATAGATGCAGGCTGTCAGCTTGACCACGGCATTTACCGCGATACAGACATAGAAGGATGACAGCGTATACAGGCCTTTCTTTTTGTCAATGCACCAGTACACAAAAACAGGAATCAGGATCAGATAAGTTACCGCGAACATCGAAACCCATTCCATAAAGGGCGTCCACGCATCATTGATCCTGTTTCGAAACTCCTGAAGAAAAAGCAAATATTGAATATCCATTCTTCCTCCTTCCCGGCTCTGTCCCTGTCATGCCTGAAAGAAAGCTGCGCAGCAGAAATGCTCCGCGTCATCAGGCAGGCTCTCACGGAAACAGACCGGTCTCCCATAAAATATTCCATCCAATTAACAACCCCATCAATATATACAAACCTTTCCCAAAAATCAACAGGTAAAAAGGACATGGCGTTTTTCTCTCTCTTTTCATATAATTATCTCAGAAAGCCTGCTGTTTGTACGCTGGCCGTCCGGAATGGACCTGGGTGTCAGCAGTCATGGAATCGGCCGCTGTTTCCGGGCGCCGGTCCGGAATGGATCCCGCTGCCTTTCCGACAGGCCGGAAATTGCTCCGTAACAAAAAAAAGCCTCAGAGAACCGGGAGGACGATATGAATAGAATGAATAAAATGATCCTGATCTGTACTGCAGTTCTTGCGGCTGTCTTTCTGGCAGGTTTTGACAGGGAGCTGAGCGCTGCCGCCGCACCGCCGCAGAGAAAAAAGGTCTCAGACAATAAAGTTGAAGTGTATCCTGTCAAAACCGTTCTCCGGGAGCTGTTTTCCGTGGATCCGGAAAAAAGGATCGGGGTATACGGCAGATATACAGAGCTGACGGCAGAGGACGATGTCCCGGAAGCACTTTCCCGGATCATCGCCGAAGTAAATGCGCGCGCGAAAGAAACCGTCGAAGCCGAAGCGGAGCGTTTTCTTGCGGAAAACAGGTATCGGAAGAGAAAAGCAGGCTCCGGCGCGGAGGACCATTTCCGCTACCATAATGTTTCCTGTATCGTGAACGTAACACGCGCGGACAGTGTCCTTTTCAGTATTCTGGAAGCGGAGATGATATCCGGCATCGGCGAAAAGGAGGGGGACTGGCTCAGCGAAGCAGAAAACTGCCGCTTCCGCGCCTCTGTGTACGATACACAGAGCGGCATGCCTCTGACGCCGGCGGATTTCCTGACGGATCCCGGCAGCCTTCCGGAGCGCCTGGAAGCAGCCCTTGAGAACAAATATGCTCTGGAGGGACTTTATACAGACGGCGGAAAGACGACTCCCGCATGGACAGCGGATTATCTGGGGCTGCGCTTTTATTTTGACGCAGCGATGATCCCGGAAGAGAAGAAAAACCGGCAGGGTATGGATTCCCGCAAAGCGGTACACGTCTCCATTCCCTATACGGCACTGGACGGCCCCATGTCAGAAGCCGCGGCTGCCGCGCCGGAAAGCTTTATCGCCCAGCTGGAAAAGAACACCGATTACAGGCTGCCGCATGACAGCAGGAGCATCCGCATCGAAAAAGCCCTGAACTCCGGCTATGAAGCATACCGCATCGTAATCAGTGACGGCAAAGAAGAAAAAGCCTGGTGGCTGGAATA
>AUXO011878637.1_pt1 | contig 16285 bp, 17 predicted proteins | sample 768731 | NCBI WGS metagenome assembly AUXO01 (sample SAMN02715735, study PRJNA202380) | gut metagenome | biome: sheep rumen | host: Ovis aries | place: New Zealand: Palmerston North
CAGTTTTTTCTGGATCAGCGCTTTGGCGAATCTTGGTGCATAGATAGCATCAATTTTAACCTGGCGCAATAAAAACGGGATACCACCGATATGGTCTTCGTGACCATGCGTGATAATAAGAACTTTATGCTTTTTATTCATGCGAATGAGATGATGATAGTCTGGAATCACATAGTCCACGCCTAATAATTCATCGCCTGGAAATAATACTCCGCAATCTATTATCAATATTTCATCATCATGTTCCAGACAATACATATTTTTGCCCACTTCGCCCAGTCCTCCCAAGGCATAGACTAACGTATCGTCTTTTTCTACATGATATGTTTTGGTCACATTCGCATGCCTCTCATTTAAGAATAAATTATGTGGCATATGGACCTCTTTCTATCGTTATTTTCATTATAGCAAGTTCCTGCAAAAAAAGACAGAAGCTAAATTACTTCAGCTTCTTCGTCCTCTTTCCAAGGGTTGACCGTGTCGATCCGGTCATAAAACAGTACTCCAGATAAATGGTCGATTTCATGCTGCAGGGCAATCGCAAAATAGCCGCTGGCAGCTAGAACAACCTTTTTATCCTGTATCAGATCATACGCACGTACTTTGATACGAGCATGACGGAAGACATGGCCCGGATGCTCATCCTTTACAGACAGACAGCCTTCTCCGTTTTCCAGATAAGCATTCTGGACCGACTGGGAGATGATCTTCGGGTTGACCAAAGCTGCTTCGTGGATACCATCGCTATCCGGCACAACCACCGCCAGCATCTGTTTGGGAATTCCCAGCTGTATTGCAGCAATGCCCACAGCCGGAATGAGCCCTTCCGCCTGGGCAATCTCTTCATCCTGGGAGTTTTTCACATATTCCAGCATAGCTTGCAGCAGTTCTCTATCTTCATCCTTTAATGGAAGTTCAACTTCTTCACTTTTTAACCGGATCCGAGGATCGGAATCCAGAATAATATCGTTTTGAGTAATTTTCATATTTTCACCTTCTAAAACATTTTAATTCATTTTTTATAGGTTGACAATTTATTTGATGCTCAAATATGATAGAATGACCATATGACGAAGAAAAAAAACAAGAATTTTTTATTGTCTGCCATTCAGTTACGGGCAGGCAGTGATCCATGGATCACCATATTTGTGTTTATTCTGGCACTGTTTGGCTCACTGATGGTTGTCAGCACCAATGTTGGACAGACCATTTCAAGTCCGGGCATTGTCCTTTCAACTAGTGTAAAACAGATCATTACGCTGTTGATAGGCTATATTTGTATGATGGCGGCCTCCAAATTTTTCAACTTTCGCTTTTTCAGCCGCATTCAGGTTGTGGTAGTCATAGTGATGATTGTTCTGATGATATTACCATTCGGTTTTGCGGAATCTGGCGGTTCGCATGCATGGATCCGGTTGCCGGGCGGTTTTACTATTCAGCCGGCCGAATTTGTCAAGCCGTTGATGATCCTGCTGGTAGCGACAGCTATATATATTTCGAAGAAAAAGAAACACATGGCGGATTCACCGAAATCACTTTTCTATTTTCCTTTACGCGCAATGTTTTTCTTTACACTGGAACTTGTGGCACAAAAGGACTTGGGGACGCTGACTATTGTATTTATGATTTTCTTTATCTGCCTGCTGATTCCGGATTATCCGACTTTGATCCGCTTCCAAAGACGACTGAAGCTGTTAGCTTTTGCAGGCGTTGCGGCGGCGGTCGTATTGTTCGGAGTAACAGATATTGGAACGGATATTCTGGCAAAGACACCGTTCTCTCATGTTGCGGTGCGTATTGAAAATATGAAGAATCCATACGAAGCGAATAAAATTTATGGAGAGAGCTATCAGCCCGCCAATTCTCTGTATGGTATTGGCAGTTCGGATTTCTTTGGAAAGGGAATCGGTGAATCTGCCCGGAAGTACGGTTATTTGACCCAGGCAGATAACGATTATATCCTTGCGGTCATCATTGAAGAAACCGGGATCTTCGGCTTCGGCTTGATCGTGCTTCTGTACTTCCTGCTGATCGGAAGGCTTTTCTATTTTGCGTTTAAGACCAATGAGGTCGTCCATAAGATCGTTCTGGGAGGAACGGCTACGTATCTGTTCATGCACTTCTTCTTAAATGTCGGTGGTGTCGTCTGTTTGATTCCGTTCACAGGTGTGCCGCTGTTGTTTATTAGTAGTGGGGGTTCCAGCTTGTTTGCAATCAATATGGCTATTGGTGTCTGTCAGTACAGTATCAGCAGAATACGTATGAAGGAGACAATCTGATGCGGATCGTAGCTGGGAAATACGGATCTCGTCCGTTGAAAACATTGAGTGGCGATGCAACGCGGCCTACTTCTGACAAAGTCAAGGGGGCCGTCTTTTCCAGTTTAGGCGGTCGGTTTGCCGGGGGCCGTTTTCTGGATTGTTACAGTGGATCGGGAGCTATGGCGTTGGAAGCCATCAGTCGGGGGATGGATCAGGCTGTCTGTGTGGATCAAAGCCATGCAGCCTGTCGTATCATTCAGGAAAACATTCGGACATTAGGTGTACAGGATCAATGCCTGGTACTACAACAGGATATTTTTCGTGCAATCGATCAACTGACACAACCTTTTGATCTTGTTTATATCGATCCTCCGTATTCTAAACAAAAAAACGAAGAACTGATCAGCAAACTGGACCGGATGCATCTGATCAAAGAGCAGGGAATCCTTGTGGTGGAGAGTGCTGATGGAGACCACCTGCCGGATGCGATAAATGACATATATAAATATAAGGAAAAGAAATACAGAAACACAAAGATTACATACTATCGAAAAGGAGAATAAAAATGACCAAGGCGGTATTTTGCGGGACCTTTGATCCTGTCACAAAAGGACATATAGATATCATTGAAAGAGCCTGTCGGATCTTTGATACAGTGATTGTCTTCGTTTCCGTAAATTCAGAAAAGACAATGATGTTTTCCAAAGAACAGAGGCTGGAATGGTTGAGGAAGGCAACGGCACATCTTGAGAATGTGATGTGTAAGGAAACAGAGGGACTGACTGTAGATGCTTGTAAAAAAGAAGGAGCTACCATATTGATCCGGGGACTTCGTAATAGTATCGATTTCAGCTATGAGCAGAATATGGCATCGATGAATCAGCTTATCGACCCATCATTGGAAACCATTTGTTTATATACGAAACCGGAATACGCCATATGTTCAAGTTCCAATGTCAAAGAACTTTTAAAATACCATTTGGATGCATCGGCATTGGTGCCGGCCTGTGTATGGAATGATTTAAAGGAGGCAAGATAAGATGAAATCTTTTGTGGAGTGGATGCATAAAAATGGATATAAGGTGTCAGATCCGCGCCTATACGAAGAGGCTTGTACACATTCTTCATATGCGAATGAGCATCGCAACAGCGTGGATAACAATGAACGTCTGGAGTTCATGGGAGATGCGGTATTGCAGGTCTGGAGTGCAGACCAGCTGATGCATATGGAACCTAAGCTGCATGAGGGACAAATGACGACATTAAGAGCACAGACAGTATGCGAAGCAACGTTGGCAAAGCTTAATGGACAACTGGGCTGGAATGAATATCTGCGGTTAGGTGTCGGGGAAAGAAAAACCGGGGGCCGGTATCGGGCCAGCATCATGGCAGATCAGTTTGAAGCCTGTATTGGTGCAATTTATTTGGATCTAGGATATGGTGTCTGTGATGAAATATTGACCCGCGTGATGAAACCAGTTTTCACACAGCACAAAAGTGAAGATGTAACGGATTATAAAACCCATTTACAGGAGGTAATTCAAGCAGATTCCCGCAAAACCATTCAGTATCGTGTATTGGAAGAGGTTGGACCTAGCAATGCACCGACCTTTACCATGGGTGTTTATCTGGATGACATTTTGTTGGGAATCGGTACCAGTGGCACAAAAAAGAAAGCAGAGCAGCTGGCAGCCAAGAACGCCTTCGATAAAATGGCAAAATAGAAAGAGGGATACTATGAAACACTTCAATGTATATGAAGTTATGGAACAGTGTATAGCGGCAGAGAATCTGACGTATTTTGAAAATGCCGAATATGTGCATCCCCCTGTTTTTCATTCAAAAAGAAGTGTGTTGGAGCTTCATCTTCAGTTGGAAAATGTTCTTCCTTTTGAAGTATACCGGTCCGTTTGTCATGATCTGAAAATGCATTTACATGTGCATACAGACCTTTTCATACGGGCGCTCAATCCTAAAACGGATATGGCGCAACTGGACCAGTATGTGCGTGATTTGGCGGAAAAACAAAAATCATTACGTCCATTTCTTTATCTTCATCCCTATGAGGAAAATGAAACGGTTTGTTTTTCGACCAAAGAAACGGATCGCTTGTCCGCTATCAAAAAGGCTCTGCCGGAACTGGAAAAACAGTTGTTGAAAGTAGGAATCTCCATGGATCTGGTATGCCTGCTTTTAGAAGATGATGAGGAAATTGAGACCAAAGAAGTTGCGATACCAGTGGAAAGATCAGCAAGCATTGAACCGAAAAAACCGGCATTCGGCCCGAAACAGGTAACCGAATATGCAATTGGAGATCTTCGTGTCGGAATGACAAATGTCAGCTGTGTGGGGCATATTTTCTCTTTGGAAACAAGAGTCATGAAAAGCAAACGCAGTATGCAGCTGATCTATATCAGCGACTATAAAGATGCACTGGTTGCCAAGCGGTTTGAAGGCAGACGTTGTTCCAAAGAAGAAATGGAAGAACTGAAAACAGGGCAGACTGTGCGCATTACCGGTGATGTGGCGTATGACAGTTATTCAAAAACGGATTCGTTTTTGATTTCCAAGTTGGAACCTGTCACGGTCAAGGAACGGACAGATACTGCAGAACAGAAAAGAATAGAGTGGCATGTTCACTCAAACTTTTCAGAGATGGATGGAGTCAGTTCCATTGAGGATTATATCCAGACTGCTTATGACTGGGGAATGGATGCAATCGGCGTTTGTGACCATGACGTGGTGCAGGCTTTTCCGTTTGCTCAATATAAGATGCGGGCATTGAATAAAAAAGATCCGAACCGACCATTCAAAGTTTTATATGGTTGTGAAATGAATATGATCGATCAGGATTTTAAAGTTGTATTTAATAACGATCATCGAACGTTGGAAGATGCAGAATATGTTGTGTTTGACCTGGAAACCACCGGTTTATCCAACCGGCTGGATAAAATTATTGAATTCGGTGCCGTTAAGATGAAAAATCGTGAAGTGATCGACCGTAAACAAATGTTTATCAATCCGAAGATGTTGATTCCGGCCGATATTACCAAACTGACACATATTACACAAAGAGATGTGGATCCGGCGCGCCCTATTGATCAAGTATTGGATGAAATTCTGGATTTTATTGGCGATGCCATTCTGGTGGCTCATAACGGGGTCTTCGACCTTGGCTTTTTAAATGCAGCCTGTCGGGTCTGTGGCCGTCCGGAGATTTCCAATCCGATGATTGACACATTGCCGTTAGCCCAGATCCTTATCGATATGAAGAATTACCGGTTGGGGGCTGTCTGCCGTCACTACAATGTTGCGTATGACGGAGAAGGTGCGCATCGTGCCGATTATGATGCTGAGGTGCTTAGCCGATGTATGTGCCATATGTTAAATGCATTTGAAACCAATGCCACACTGGATACCATGGCCAATATGCCGGCTGAGGATCACATTTATAAAAAGCATCCACATCATGTGACAGTCTATGCCAAGGATAAACAAGGACTGAAACAGCTGTTCGAGCTGGTGACATTGGCCCATACGGAATATTTATCCTATAATAAAAAATCTACTTCAAACAATATCATGGCATATCCGCGAATTGTTCGGGACGAGATTGCCAAACGACGAAAAGATGGGCATTTGCTTATTGGTTCTGCCTGTCAGAACGGAGAGATCTTTGATTTGGCACAGACCCGTAGTGAGGCAGACCTTGAAAAAGCGATGGGTTTCTATGATTTTATCGAAGTACAACCATTATCGTGTTATAAAAATCTGCTGGATCGTCATGCGATCCACTCGGTAGAAGATCTGCAGACCATTCTGTTGTTTATTATCGATAAAGCCGAGGAGTTGGGAAAACCGGTGCTGGCAACGGGAGATGCGCATTATGTGCATCCACACGATAAACGTGTTCGTGATGTATACATCAATGCGAAAGCTATCGGCGGTGTTCGTCATCCTTTATATATATATGATATGAACCGTCGAAAGGCAACCAGTGCGCCGGATCAGCATTTGCGAACTACACAGGAGATGCTTGAGGAATTCTCATGGTTGCCGGAGGATAAAGCTTATGAAATTGTGGTGGAGAATACCCAGAGACTAAAAGAAGAATTTGAACCGGTGTATCCGATCAAGGATAAATTGTATCCGCCTGAAATTGAGGGTTCAGACCAAAAGCTGAGGGACATTTGTTTTAAGACAGCCCATGAGACTTACGGAGATGATTTACCGGAAATCGTTGAAAAACGTCTGAATCGTGAATTAGACAGTATTATTGGCCATGGATATTATGTGGTTTACTATATTTCGCATTTGCTCGTTAAAAAGAGCAATGACGATGGATATATTGTCGGATCGCGAGGATCCGTTGGCTCCAGTTTTGCGGCCACAATGTCAGGGATCACAGAGGTAAATCCTTTGATCCCACATTACATCTGTCCGCATTGCCGGCATAACGAATTCTTGCCGGAAGGGACTGTCAGTTCCGGTTTTGACTTACCGGATAAAGAATGTCCAATCTGTCATCACATCATGAAAGGCGATGGACAGGATATTCCATTTGAAACCTTTCTGGGGTTTGAAGGGGATAAGGTGCCGGATATTGATCTGAACTTTTCCGGAGAATACCAGCCAGTGGCGCATAATTATTGTAAAGAGGTTTTCGGCGAAAAACATGCATTCCGTGCCGGAACGGTCGGCACGGTAGCAGAAAAAACCGCCTATGGATATGTTAAAGGATATGAGGAAGAGATGGAGCTGGAACCGTTCAGCGATGCGAAACGAACCGATCTGGCAAAATGCTGTGAAGGAGTCAAACGGACGACCGGACAACATCCGGCCGGCATCGTTGTGGTTCCGGAGGATATGGATATTCATGATTTCACGCCGGTCCAGTATCCGGCAAACAATCCGTTCTCAGAGTGGAAAACGACGCATTTCGATTTCCATCATATTCATGACAATATCCTGAAATTTGATATATTGGGACACGTGGATCCGACAGCGATGAAAATGCTGGAGAATCTAACAGGGATCGATGTAACCACATTACCGATGAATGATCCGGAAACCATGGAAATCTTCTCATCGATACGAAGTCTGAAGATTGATTCGACCCGATACGACCAAGAGACCGGTGCTGCCGGAATTCCTGAGTTCGGTACCCCGTTTGTACGGGGAATCCTGGAAAAAACAAGACCAACGACCTTTTCTGAATTGGTGACTATTTCCGGTTTGTCTCATGGAACCGATGTTTGGCTGGGAAATGCAGAAGCTTTGATCGATGCCGGCACTTGTGTTCTTAGTGAAGTCATCGGATGTCGTGATGATATCATGGTAGAGCTGATGGCCTATGGTCTGCAGCCAAAAATGGCTTTTACCATTATGGAAAGCGTACGTAAAGGCAAAGGTCTGAAGGATGAATGGATCCAGGAGATGAAAGCCAATAATGTACCGGGCTGGTATATTGATTCATGTCTGAAGATCAAATACATGTTCCCGAAAGCCCATGCAGTTGCTTACGTTATGATGGCAGTTCGTATCGCATGGTTCAAGGTGCACAGACCGATTGCTTATTACTGCATGTTCTTTAGTATTCGCTGCGATGCCTATGACATCCAGACTATGATTGCCGGTGAACAAGCGGTGAGGGAGCGAATGTCGGCTATCCGTGCCAAGGAAAAAGATAACTCGGTGACTGTGTCTGATAAGGAAAAAGCCATTTATTCCACTTTAGAACTAGCCTTGGAAATGTTCTGTCGAGGATATCGTTTCTCCAACCTGAGCATTGAGCGCAGTGATGCAACAGATTTTCTTCCGGATCCGCTGGATGACAAGAGCATCATTCCTCCATTTACATCCATTGATGGTCTGGGGGCCAACGTTGGACGTTCCATCGTAGCAGCCCGTAAAGCACGACCGTTCTTATCCAAAGAAGATGTGCTAAAGCGGACACAGTTATCCAAAACTTTACTGGATGTAATGGATAATATGCAGGCACTGGAAAACCTTGATGATGAAAACCAAATGACGCTATTCTAAAATCATAATAATTTCGAAATTAGTAAGACATAATTAAAATATTTATGTATAATATATTTTGTTACGATTGGAGGAAATGTGATGCGTGATTTAGAAATGTTTGCGATCATTGAAGAAGAACAAAATCGTCAAAGAGACAATATTGAACTTATCGCCAGTGAAAACTTTGTTTCCCAGGAAGTCATGGAAGCACAAGGAAGTGTGCTGACCAATAAATATGCCGAAGGCTATCCGGGAAAACGTTATTACGGTGGATGTGTGAATGTGGACAAGGCAGAGGAAATTACTAGACAGCGTGCTTGTCAGCTGTTTGGGGCAGAGCATGTAAATGTTCAGCCGCATTCTGGAAGTCAAGCCAATATGGCTGTCTATAATGTATTGCTGGAACCAGGAGATACCGTATTGGGTATGGATCTGACCAGTGGTGGCCATTTAACACATGGACATCCGTTAAATTTCTCAGGCCGTCTATATAGTTTTATTGCTTACCAGGTAGATAAAGAAACCGAAAGAATTGATTATGATGCATTGGAACAACTAGCGATGGAAACAAAACCAAAGCTGATCGTAGCCGGTGCCAGTGCATATCCACGTATCATTGATTTTAAAAGGCTGCGCGAGATTGCGGACAGATCCGGAAGTTATCTGATGGTGGATATGGCTCATATTGCCGGATTGATCGCAGCCGGGTTCCATCCGAGCCCGATTCCGTATGCGGATTTTGTGACCACGACGACCCATAAAACATTGCGGGGACCACGTGGCGGCATGGTTTTCTGTAAAGAAGAGTTCGCCAAGAAACTGGATTCCCGTGTATTCCCGGGTATGCAGGGTGGACCGCTGGAACATGTCATTGCTGCCAAAGGGGTTGCGTTATATGAAGCAATGCAGCCGGAGTTTAAGGATTATATCGAGCAAGTATTAAAGAATATCAAAGTGATGGAAAGAGGCTTCAACGAAGCCGGCTTCCGTATGGTATCCGGAGGAAGCGATAACCATCTGATCCTGCTCGATGTTATGGGATCTATTGGCATGACGGGAAAAGATGCGGAATATCTTCTGGATCTTGCCGGCATCACTTGCAACAAGAATACGATTCCTTTTGATACGCAGAAACCATTCTATGCATCTGGTATCCGATTAGGAACGGCCGCTATGACAAGCCGTGGATTCAAGGAAGCAGAGTTTGAAAAAGTAACAGAATGGATCATTCGTGTATTGAAGGCCAACGATGAAGCTGTTTGTGCACAAGTCAAAGAGGAAGTTCTGGCATTGACCCGCCAGTTCCCGACTGAGGCGCAGATTTGATACGGATCTTAGCCGTTGGCAAAAACAAGGATTCTTCACTAAGACAGCTTGAAAAAGAATACATCAAGCGTGTTTCTCCCTTCACCAAGATCGAACTTCTCGAATTAAAGGATGAAGCAAACATCCATATTGACCGGGAAAGCGAGATTGAAAAGGTAAAGGAAAAAGAAGGTAACCGCGTATTGGAAAAGATTGGTCCGCAGGATTTTGTGATCCTTTTGGATCTGCACGGGAAAATGATGGATAGCGAGACGTTTGCGACAGCATTGAATACGTGGGAGTCCCTTCATTCCCGCCTGGTGTTCGTGATTGCTGGCTCTTTGGGACCGAGTCCAGCATTGATCCGTGCCAGTCATGTTCGATGGAAATTATCGGACCTGACATTCACACATTTAATGACAAGGATATTGGTTTTAGAACAGATTTACAGGGGAAAAATGATCATAAATCATCGTCCGTATCATAAATGAAATTTCTTATTAACAAAACAAAATAGTTATGCTATTTTATCAGTAGAAAGGGGATAAAATATAATTTAAGGGGATGCAACATGAGGTTTTATAGGGGATTGATTGTTTTGAACATCATGTTTGCGCTGATTGTGATTTTTGAAATTGTAGGCTATGCGTGGATCATTAAAAAGACGGTATGTGTCCATATTGTCATTGATGGACTTGTTGCGATTGCCTCATTGTTTGATGTCGCATGGAGCGCTCGGCTTTGGCCGAAATGAAGAGCTCTGAAGGAGTCGGTATAATACCGGCTCTTTTTTATAAAGAAAAATCAAATGAAGAGTTAAAAAGTTCGCTATATATAAGAGGATAAAAGTGAATGATTATAACGTTTCTTTACGTAAAAATCTATGAAAACAAAAGGGCAAGTGATATAATAGGAAAGGAAAAATACAATAGGAGGATTCATAATGACAAAAAGAACTGTAAAAGATCTTGACGTAACTGGCAAGAAAGTACTTGTACGTTGTGATTTTAACGTTCCTAGACAAGATGGTGTGATTACAGATGATAATCGTATCGTCATGGCTTTACCTACAATCAAATATTTGGTTGAAAACAAAGCTAAAATTGTTTTGTTCTCACATTTAGGTAAAGTGAAAACTGAAGAAGACAAGGCAAAAAATAACCTTGAATGTGTAGCTGTACGTTTACAGGAGTTATTGCCTGAAACAAAGGTGACTTTTGTTGGTGTAACTCGTGGGCCTGAACTGGAAGATGCAGTCAATGCGTTGAAGGAAGGCGAAATCGTATTGGTTCAGAATACTCGTTACGAAAAGGGTGAGTCCAAGAATGATCCTGAATTAGGTAAATACTGGGCAAGCTTAGGTGACGTATTCGTAGAAGATGCATTTGGATCTGTTCACCGTGCTCATGCTTCTACAGTAGGTATCCCTACGAACATCAAAGAAAATGGTCTGGGATTCCTGGTAGAAAAAGAAGTTACGATGTTAGGAAAAGCTGTTGATGAACCGGCTCATCCGTTTATCGCTATCATCGGTGGATCCAAGGTATCCAGTAAGATCGATGTAATCGATAATTTATTGAAAAAAGCCGATAAAGTTATCATCGGTGGCGGAATGGCTTATACCTTCATGAAAGCACAAGGTGGTACAATTGGTACTTCTTTGGTAGAAGAAGATAAAGTGGATCTGGCAAAAGAATACTTGGAAAAAGCAGGAGACAAGCTGGTATTACCGGTTGATAACGTAATTGCAGACGCATTCTCTGAAGAAGCAAATACAAAAGTTGCAAAATCCGGACAGATTCCTGATGGATGGATGGGATTGGATATTGGTCCTGAATCCGTTGAATTGTTCAAGAAGACGCTGGAAGGTGCTAAAACTGTTGTATGGAACGGACCGATGGGTGTTTTCGAAATGAAAAAATATGCAAAAGGTACGGAATTAGTATGTCAGGCTATCTCTGAATTACCGGATGCAATCACTGTAATCGGTGGTGGAGACTCTGCTGCGGCTGCTAAACAGTTAGGATATGCTGAAAAATTCTCACATGTTTCTACTGGTGGTGGAGCTTCATTAGAATACATGGAAGGTAAAACTTTACCTGGTATTGCAATTATCAGCGAAAAATAAAAAGGAGAAAGAAAATGAGTAGAAAACCTATTATCGTCGGAAACTGGAAGATGAATAAAAACAATGCCGAAACAAAGGCATTCTTCGAAGCTGTAGATGCTGTTGCAGCTACTGAAAACGCAACATACGGCATCGGAGCTCCATTCACGGATTTACGTGTAGCTTTGGATAACGCAAAGAACCTGATCGTAGCAGCTGAAAACTGCCACTTCAAGGATTCTGGTGCTTATACGGGTGAAATCTCTGTTCCTATGTTAGAGGAATTAGGCGTAAAATGGTGCATCATTGGACACAGTGAACGTCGTGAAATGTTCGGCGATACAGATGAAACAGTAAACTTGAAAGCTAAACGTCTGATTGAAGCTGGAATGACACCGATTCTTTGTATTGGTGAAACAGAAGCTCAATACGATGCCGGAGAAACAGCAGATGTCATCAAATCACAGCTTGCCGGTTCTTTAGCAGGAATCGATCCGAAAGATATTGCCAATATGGTTATCGCTTACGAACCAATCTGGGCAATTGGAACTGGAAAATCAGCATCTGTAGAAATCGCAGAAAACTGTTGTAAATTAGTACGTGAAACAGTAGAAAAACTGTTTGGCGCAGAAGCTGCAGAAGCGGTACGTGTACAGTACGGTGGATCTGTTAAACCTGGAAATATCGTTGAATACATGGCTCAGCCAGACATTGACGGTGCGTTGATCGGTGGTGCTTCTTTGAAGGAAGATAGCTTCATTGAAATCATCGAAAAAACAAAATAAAAAGAGTGAACTAGCGGACTTGTAAAATTTATGAGTCCGCTTTTTGATACAAAATTATACACATAAAAGCGCATTTGTTCATCAAAAACCGCCCCAGAGCCCTTGCAAAGGCCAAAAATATGTGTTAGTTTATACATGTAACAAAATTTAGAAACCGTTAGGGGGTTGAGTGTCTATGAATTTTGTGGAAAGTAATGGAAAGAAAGTTGCCGCGATACTGTGTGTAGCATCGAGTTTCCCTGTAGTTGCTACAGTATATGCACAGCAAACGGAAGCCGGATGGCATGGAAAGAAATTTGTTAACACCGATAAGACAGTAGCAAAAGGCTGGAAAGAGATCGAAGGCAAGAGCTATTTCTTTGAGGAAGATGGAAGCGTAGATATTGAAAAATCGTATGATGCAGTTGTAGCTAATGTTTCTGCCAATATGAAGGAAGATGTAAATGCTGTTGTTAAAGAATCTGCAAAGTCAGCAGCAAACGCTGAAGCCAAACGTATTGAAAAAGAAGCAGAAGAAGCAGAAACACCTGCTGAAGTTGCAGAAGTTCCTGTACAGGGACCGGAAGTAACAGCTGTTGATCCGGTACAAGCTCAAAATGTAGGAGAAGAAGTATATGTTGCTCCTGTAGAAACACCTACTGAAACGACCGAAGAAGTTGTTTATGTTGATGGATCTACTGAAGAAACTCCAGTAGTAGTTGATGATACTACAGTGGTTGAAACACCGGTAGTTGAAGATGCACAGGTGGTTGAAGATGCACAGGTGGTTGAAGATGCACAGGTTGTAGAACAACCTCAGGTTGTAGAACAGGCCCAGACGCAAGCACCGCAAGCACCGGCACAAACAACAACGAAGAAAACAGAAACGCAGAAAGTTACTCCAACAACAAATGCATCTCAGGATGCTAGCTTAAATGCAAACATCGTAGCTGCTGCAAAATCTGAAGTAGGTACTACAAATGGTCAGCAGTGTACAGAAGTTGCTGCAAACGCTTTAAAAGCCGCTGGTGTAGATGCCAATCAGGTATGGCCGGATCAGTTCGCTCAGTATGGAACGATCACTTACGATCCGCAGCCAGGTAACTTAGCTTATTATGACTTAGGTGGACGTGGATATGACCACATCGCCGTTTATATCGGTGATGGCCAGTGTGTACATGGAAACTATTGGGTAAACGGTACTTCCCAAACCGTTGTAGCCAGTGAGAATGTATACTATCCTGGAACAGGCGCTTCTGTAGGTCCTACGTACTACATTGCCATTGAGTAATCAATGAATCCAAAAAGCTTGGCAAATTGCCAGGCTTTTTATTTTGGTGGATGAAATATCTACAAATCTTTGGTAAAATGCGAGTGTTATGTACAGGAAGGAGATTAAACATGGATGCATATGAATGTTTGATTTCAAGAAGAAGCTATCGAAGTTTTACAAATAAAAGGGTACCGCACTCCTGCATTGAAAAAATCGTCTATGCCGGCCAGTGTGCGCCAACTGGGATGGATCGCCAGCCTCTGGCATTTGTGGTTGTGGAGGACACAGAAACTATGGCGCTGCTATCAAAATGGAACGCACAGGTTATGGGAGTGGATACGGATCCTTTCTATGGAGCCGGACAAATGATCATTGTTTTTGCTGATCCGAGCGTACCTACCTATATGAATGACGGAAGTCTGGCTATGGGAAATTTATTGAATGCAGCTTGCGCTTTTGGTGTTAACGCTTGCTGGATACACAGAGCAAAGGAAATATTTGAAAGCGAAGGCGGTAAAAAACTTAAACGAAAATGGAACATTCCAGAAAATTTTGAAGGAATCGGCCACTGTATACTTGGTTACAGTGATCAAAAGTTGAAAGAGAAGAAAATCACCTCAAAGGTGGTGTGGGATCCATCATGCGAATAGGACAAGCCGTGGATATTCACCCATTGGTCGTAGACCGGCCGTTGATCCTGGGTGGAGTGAAAATTGAACACGATAAAGGATTGGCCGGCCATTCGGATGCAGACTGTCTGGTTCATGCCATTGCCGAGAGTATATTAGGAGCTTTGGCTTTGGGTGATCTGGGAAAACACTTTCCGGATACTGATCCGCAATACAAAGATATTTCCAGTATGATCTTATTGGATCATGTATATCAACTGATGAAGAAACAAGGGCATCGTATTGGAAATGTGGATGCAACGATATTGGCGGAGAAGCCAAAGATGGCTCCATTTATTGAACAGATGCGCTATAATATAGCCATGTGTCTGCATTGCCGTGTTTCGGATGTATCCATAAAAGCAACCCGCGGAGAGAAGCTGGGTTTTGTAGGAGCTGAACAAGGCATTGTATGTACAGCTGTTTGTTTATTGGAGAAGGAATTATGCGTGCGGTAATACAGAGAGTAAAATATGCCAGCTGCACAATCGACGGCATTGTCAGTGGTGCAATTGAACAGGGCTTTTGTATATTTGTAGGGTTCTGCGACCAGGATACGGAATCCGTTATGGATAAAATGATCCATAAGATTATAAATTTACGTGTATTTGAGGATGAGAAGGGATTGATGAATCGTTCGTTATCCCAGATTGGTGGAAAAATACTTCTGATTTCTCAATTTACTTTATACGCTGATTGTAAAAAAGGAAACCGCCCAAGCTTTATCAAAGCGGCCAAGCCGATGATTGCGAGCCCTATGTATGAAAAGATGATCGAAAAGATGCGGTCGACCGGCGTTGTTGTGGAAACCGGAAAGTTCGGGGCCGATATGAAAATTGAATTGTTAAATGACGGACCAGTCACCATCTGGCTGGATAGTGAGGAGCTGTAATATGAAATTAATATGGGGAAACGTATTAGCGGAAGAAGTAAAAGCGGATATCCGTCAGAAGGTAGAAGCCATTAAGTTAGCTGGAAAAAGGCTGCCGGTCTTGGCGGTGGTTCTAGTGGGAGATAATCCTGCCAGCCAATCTTATGTAAAATCCAAAGCCAATGCTTGTGTTTCAGTCGGTATGGAAAACCGGACCCTGGTTTTCGAGGAATCGATTTCACAGGAAGAACTGGTGCAGGTCATCCGACAACTGAATGATGATGAAGGGATTGATGGGATCTTGGTTCAGCTGCCACTTCCTAAAAAGTTTGATGCGGATGCAGTCATTATGGAAATTTCACCGGATAAAGATGTCGATGGACTTCATCCAGTCAATGCCGGCAATCTCATGACCGGTCGACCTGGCTTTGTACCATGTACGCCAAAGGGCATCATGTATATGCTTAAATCTATAGGGTTGGAGAATCTTTCCGGAAAGAATGCAGTTGTTTGCGGACGATCGAACTTGGTGGGAAAACCTGTTGCTTTACTGCTGCAGAATGCCAATGCGACCGTTACAGTGATCCATTCTCGGACCAAGGATGCTGCGGCGGTTTGTTCGCAGGCGGATATTGTTATTGCCGCTATCGGTAAGGAAAAGATCGTTAAGGAAAATTGGATAAAGGAAGGTGCTGTTGTGATCGATGTAGGAATCAACCGTATGGCCAACGGGAAACTGTGTGGTGATGTGGATTTTGAAGCAGTCAAAGATAAAGTCGCAGCAATCTCACCGGTCCCTAAAGGGGTCGGACCAATGACGGTCTGCATGTTGTTATCAAATACATTGGAAGCCTATGAGCTTCACGAGAGCTATAACCATGAATGAAAAAAATTATGATTTAAACGATATCATCGAGATGAAGAAAGAGCATCCTTGTCATAAATCCAAGGAATGGCGTATTATCCGCATGGGTGCGGATATACGTATCAAATGTCTGGGATGCGGGGCCAG
>AUXO017464172.1_pt1 | contig 16274 bp, 27 predicted proteins | sample 768731 | NCBI WGS metagenome assembly AUXO01 (sample SAMN02715735, study PRJNA202380) | gut metagenome | biome: sheep rumen | host: Ovis aries | place: New Zealand: Palmerston North
TTAGAGAAGATATAATACATATTGTATATGGATATTTACATAGAGAGGGTGTAACCTCAATAGGCTATGCATACGGTCAAGGCATAAGCGAAGCAACATTATTTAGATATGTGAAACAAGTTAAGAAGAAATATGAGAGTTTAGGAAAGTAAAAATCCTAAACTTTTTTTATTTTTGATAGTTAATGAAAGTCATGTGGTTATAGAATGTTGCTAAAGAAAAGGAGTGGTGTACATGCCAAACTATAACAACAATTTTAATCCATATAATCCATATAACCCTTATACAATGCCACAAACTAAAATAAATCAATATTCATTTGTAAATGGCATTGAGGGTGCAAAGGCTTATCAAGTCATGCCAAATCAAAAAATGATGCTTCTTGATAGCGATAGACCAATAGTATATATGAAAACATCTGATGAATACGGCAAGTCATCTCTAAGATATTTTAAATTAGTTGAGATTAAAGAAGATGATTTAAAGGTTCAACAACCAGAAAACAGTTCTCAATACGCTTTAAAGGCTGATTTAGAGGCTTTGAAGCAAGAATTGATTAATTTATCGAATAAACTTGAAAAGCCTCTTAAAAGTGAAAATAAGGAGGAATAACGATGAGTAATCCATTTTATAGTGGTGGAAATTTTCCACAGATGAATATGAATTATATAAAACAGGTTTACGACATGCTAAGAAACAGCGGAAATCCTACGGCATTATTAAACCAAATGGCTCAGCAAAATCCTCAATTAGCACAGGTTGTGAACTTAATAAAGGCTAATAATGGTAATTATGAACAAACTTTTAGAAATATGTGTCAGCAAAGAGGGATAGATGCTGATGAGTTTATAAGGAACCTTAATAGGTAATAACACTAAATTCTAGATATAAGTGATATTATAAAACTTTTAAGAAAGGAGGGACCTACAATGGACGGAACTGGAATTACTCCTGTTATGAATATGGGAGGAAATGACGGATTCGGTTTCGGAGGTGGAGGGCTTTGGCTTTTCGCTATACTTGCTTTGATGTGGGGAGGTAATGGATTCTTCGGTGGAAACAACGGAAATACTAACGCTATTCAAGCAGATGTAAATAGAGGATTTGATAATCAAAACCTTCAAGCACAAACAAGAGATATTCTTAGTGCTGTAACTTCTGGAACTGCTCAAACTATTGCTGCTTCTACTGCTAATGCAACTAATGCTATTAACGCAATTAAAGACGGTAATGCTTCTTTAATTAGAGAATTTGGAAATGTTGAAACTGCCTTAACATCTCTTGGAGGAAACTTACAAAATTGCTGCTGCTCAATTCAAAGAAACATTGACCAAGTAAATTATAATCAAGCATTAAATACTGCTTCAATTAATTCTACTACTGTTGCTCAAACTCAAAAGATTTTAGATGCATTAGCACAAAACAAGATTGATGCTTTACAAAATAAGGTAAATCAACTTGAATTACAAAATGCTGTTGCTGGTGTTGTTAGATATCCATCTAGTATGACATATGCATACAACGCTAACCCATTCTGCGGATGTGGATGCAACGGTAATATTTAATTAAGCCAATTCGGCACGACACTATGTCATTAATATATATTAAGGAACTGGCTTGCGAGTTAGTTCCTTTTTATTTAAAGAAAGGAGAATAATTATGTGTAATGATAGTTTAATATTTATGACAACTACAACAAATGCCTCAGTTTTAGCGAATGGTGTAATACCTTTAACAACTATTCAACGAAGAAGAGGAAGAGCGTTACAAGATGGAACAAATAGTGTTACATTAACTGCTCCTGGATATTATAAAGTAAATGCCTCAATTACATTTACAGCACCTGCTGCTGGAACTATAAGTGTAAAGGCACAAAAAAATAACGTTGATATTCCAGGCATAACTGCTTCAACTATAGTCACAACTGCCACAACAGAGGTTAGAACTTTAAATGTTAGTGGAATTGTAAGAGTGTTCTGTAATGAAGGAATTGCTTCTTTTACACTTGTAAATAGTGGTTTAGCAATTACAGTTCAAAATGTATCTTTAGATATTGAATATCTTGGATAATGGATAAAGAATTTACATTTCTTGATATATTAACTATATTATCTTTTCTTGTAGGTGTGGAAAATTTAAATTTGAATATAAAACAGATTGATAGTTTAGATAAGCACTTACAAGAACAAGATAGTATATTAATTGAACAACAAAATAAAATGCTTGAAAAAATAATAAATCAAAACGAGGAAATAATATCCTTGTTGAAGGGAGGAAAAAATAATGCATAAATATCTAGTTAAAGAGGCTACAGAGCAAGATTTAAGAGAGTTTGCTGACGGAGCCTTATCTATGATAGAACATACTAATGAAGGTCTTTATGATGAACTTGAGTTATTTTTATATAAAAAAATTCATGGATGTCATTTTACAGATTGGCTACTTGACAAGGCTGTTAGTAAAATGCAAAATGAAGACGGCTCATCTGGACCACATTGGACTGTAGAACAGACAACTTCTGTGGCAAAACAAAATAACATCATGTTTAGTAATTTTAATGAATATGACTGGAATTATGTAATGAATATGATGTATTCAGATTATTATGGTGCAATTCCTAATGAAACATCTTATTATGTTAAACTTTCTAGAAAATTTTTAGAAGATAAAGACGCTGATACAGGAAAGGCATTAAGATATTATCTTGCCATGAAGTAAAAAAATAAGACTGGTGATGTTTACATTGCCAGTTTTTTTTGTTATAATAAGGTATCAATGGTGGTGATATTATGGAATATACTCCAAGGTTCGTTACATCTGAAGAATTTTTAAATTACTGGGGAGTAGATTTAAACTCAAGACTTGTTGGATACGATAACAAAAGTAATAAAGCAGATATTTTTTTAAGAAGAGTAGAAGATAGATTAATGGCGTGGATTGATTCTAATACTTATAGAGATGTTCCATATGAATCTCTACAAGGTAAACAACTAGAAGCATGGAAATTGGCTATTTTAACACAGGCTAATTATATCTTTTCGAATAATGAAATCATGCTAGATTCAGGATATGACCCTGAAAAGGGAATAGTTGCCTCTAGAAGTGATTTAGAGAAAATAGAAATTTGTCAAGCAGCAATTGATTATATCAAGGTTGCAGGTCTATATAATCTATGTGTTTCAAATAAAAATAGATACCTTTATTATAGATAAAAGCAAAAAAATAAAAAATAGTCATTGTTTTATTGACTTTTTTTTAACTTTAATGTAACCTATAAAAGAAGGACGGTGAAGCAAATGAATAATATAGCACTTTTAAGAGGAGAACTTGGTATCACTCAAGAACAACTTGCTAAATGTTTGGGAATATCTAGAAGCAACCTTGCAATGTTAGAAAAAGGAACTGTAAAAAAGACAAGCAAAAAAACATTAGAAAAATTATGCTCTTTTTTTAACACTACTCCTATCAAATTATTTGGTCTTGATTCTATAAAATATGAATTACAAGACGGAGACAGAGAGTTTTTATCACATCTTTTAATGGAGGATGCAAGAAAATGCGAAAAATAAACAAGGTAATTGCTGATTTAGAACAATTAAATAAGAAATTGAATCATTTTTTAGATGATAATATTAAATATAAGGCTGAAAAATATGATGAACTGTCTGAAAATATATCTAAAATAGATTTAAAAATTAAAACTGTTTCTAGAGGATACGACTCAGAAGGTAATCCAGTTATCAAAATAAAATATGAGGCACCCTTTATAGAATTAAAAATCGTGGATAATGATATTGTCTATAATGAAGTTTTTAAGGCAATTAATATGTCAGGATTAGTATCTATGCAAGATATGTCAAGACTAAGTTTGATACTCGAACAAGAAAAAAATAAAAAAATGTAAAATGGTTATTGACAAAGTTTTAATTTAGTGTTATTATTAACTTGCCATTAGGGAAAAGGGAACACTTAGGAAAGGAAAAAACATGGCGAATACAGGTCAAAGAATTAAAGAGATTAGAAAAGAAAAAGGTATTTCAATAAAGGAATTATCTAAAGCAAGTGGAATTAGTTGCCAAACTTTAATTTCAATTGAAAAAAACAAACATGTTCCAAGAGTTATTACTTTAAATAAAATGGCAAATGCTTTATCATACGACTTCAAAGAGTTGTATAAATTATTCAATAATAGCGAAGAAAGGAATTGATGAAAAACATGGCTATTAAAAGTTCACAAGAGTTAGATTTCTCTAATAAAAAATTAACAATTTTGATTTATGGACGACCTGGTGTAGGTAAGTCCACAATCGCTTGCTCTGCTAAAAAAGTACTAGTAGTAGATATTGATGAAGGTATTGATAGAGTAGAACCTTGTTATAGAGGTGATACATCAGTAGTTGATTCAAGTAAAACTGCTAAAGAAAAGTTCGTTGAATTTAATAACGACTTAACACCAGAAAACTTAAAAAATTATGACGCTATTGCTATTGATACTTTAGGTAAATTCCAAGATTTAGCAATTCCAGTTGTAATTGATGAAAACAAAACAACAAACGCTCAAAAGGATGGAACAACTTTATCTATGAAAGGATATGGTGCTCTATTTAATAAGTTTAAGGAATTAAATAGAAAACTACATTCATTAGGTAAGCATGTCATCTGGATTTGCCACTCAACTGAACAAATGGACGGAGATGTGGTTAAATCAAGACTTAACTTAGTAGGTTCAACTAAGGATGACATCTGGAAGGATGTTGACCTAGGTGGTTTTGTTGAAATGCAAGGTGGAAGAAGAGTAATTCACTTTACACCTACAGAAAGATATGATGCTAAGGGAAGTCATGGTATCTCAGGTACATATGAATTACCAAAATTACCAACTACAGCAGAGGGTGGTAAGTATGAGGATAATCATTTCTTACAAGATTTATTAGATGTATGTATCGAAAATATCACTAATTCACAAAAACAATTCAATGAAGATAAACAGATTTATGATGAAGCAATTAAAATTAAAGATGTTATTTTAAAGGCTAATAGCATTGAGGAACTAAATAAAGCCTATGATAAGGTTAAGAAGGCAAAACATGCTCTTACAAGCAAATTAGAATTATGGGATGCTTGCGTTAGTAAGGCAACTGAACTAGGAGCAACTCATGATAAAGAATCAGCAAAGTTTGTCGAAACTCCAAAAGAGTGAGCCGTATTATAGAATTACCGCTACGTTATTAAATTCATGGCAAAACATATTTGATTGTGAACAATATGTAAAGGACTCCGATAATGCGGACGTTTGCTACGAAATAAAGGTTCAAGAGAAGAGAGAAGAAGCATATCAAAACTTCGTAAATCTTCTTTATAGAAAACCTATGGAACAAACAGATGCAATGAAATTAGGATGTCAATATGAGGCTGATGTTTATGCTGGAAAAGACGAAGTTTTCAGTCCAATTGTTGAAAATGGAACATTCCAGTTAACAGTTAAAAAGAAGGTCATTGTTGATAATACTAGAGTTTTATTATACGGAGTCTTAGACGTATTGAAATGCGGAAAGATTTATGATATTAAAAGAACATCTTATTACAAATATGGGAAATTCAAAAATAGTCATCAGCATCCGATGTACTTATACTTAGTCCCTAGTGGTATGGATTTTACATATTTAGTATATGATGGTAAAGAACACCACACTGAGGAATATCTTCGTGAAAATACCGAAAATATTCTAGAAGTTATATCAATTTTCATACGTTGGTTAAAAGCAAATGAATTGTTTGACGTATGGGTTGAAAAATGGGCAATGTATGAATAATTAAAAAAATATAGGAGGAAATTATGGATTATTCAATTAAAATTGATTATGAAAGTGAATTAATCACTGAAGGTGAATACGAGGTTGTTATTAACAACGCAGAAATGAAGAAAAGTAAAAAAACTGGAGCAGATTATATCTCATTACAATTTATGGTAAGAGATGATATAGAACAAGATTGTAAAGGTTTAATTGTTTATGAAAATGTTTTAAAGGTAAATGTTTATACAAGAGACGGAAAGCGTATTAAGAAGTCAGTATATGAAGGATTAAGTGATGCTGAAAAGTCTAGAGTTGCTATTACACAAGAATATCAAGACTTTAAGATTAGACCTTTATTATATGCTCAAGATGCTGATGAGGATAATAGAAAATTAAACTTTGACTCAATTGAAGAAGTAGTTATGTTCTTAAATGGTATGAACTTAAGAGCAAAAATCACAAGAAATGATGCAGATGATTACCATGATAATGAATATAATTCAATTGATTTCAGAAAACTTTCTAGAACTCAACATGCTCCAAAGAAGATTGGGCAAACAGTAACTGCTAATACTACTGCTAACGAAATTTCTGAAGACGATTTACCATTCTAAAAAAGGTTTGCGGTATCCTTAAAATACCGCTTTATATATGGGTAATACGAAAGTCAAGTTTTGAAGCCAAACGCTCTTTTCTCTAACAACCGATACAATTAATGTAATAGTATTATCACCTTGATTAGTCGTCATCTAGTGCAAGTCTAGAATTACCCTTTTTGTTTTACAATAAAAGGAGTAGATGTTTATGACCGTTAACGAATTACAAGAAAAGTACAAAAAAGTACCAATAGATTTAAAGAAATTAAAACGATGGGTATGTTTTAATGAAAAGAAAATACCTATAAATGCTATAAATGGTAAAAGTGCAAAATGCGATGACCCAATGACTTGGAGCAATTTCAATATTGCCATAATGGGATGTGAGAAATATCAATTAAAGGGTATAGGATTTATGCTAGGAGACGGAATATTTGGAGTAGATTTAGATAATCATCCAAATAAAACCACAGGTGAGTTAGAATTAAGTAGAGAAGAATTTAAAAAATTAGCCGATGAGTTTATAGGTACCTTGGACTCATATTCTGAGGCATCTATGTCTGGTGAAGGAGTTCATATTATATGTGCAGGTAAACTTCCAGGTACTAAAAGAAAAACCACTTGTGTAGAAATGTATGACGGAGGAAGATATTTCGCTTTTACTGGAAATGTATTACATGAAAAAAATGTAGAAAACAGAGAGCAAGAAATAATTCCTTTATATGAAAAGTATATAGGATATGAAGAGGAAACTCCTGAGGAAGAATTTGTAAGAGAAAAATCCGACCTTGATTTAAGCGAGCAAGAAATAATTGATAAGGCTATTAATAGTAAAGGCGGAGAAATATTCAAATTATTATATGAAGGAGATATTCAAGGAGCATATGAACTATGTGGAGATTGGAAAGATGATAGCCACAGTTCAGCGGACCAGGCTTTTTGTAATAGATTAGCATTTTGGTGTAATGGTGATATCCAAAAAATGGATAACATATTCAGAAATAGTGGTTTAATGCGAGATAAATGGGACGAAAAAAGAGGTAAAGATACTTATGGTAATATTACCTTAAATACCGCTCTTAGAATGGTTAAAACAGGTTATGTTATAAAGAATCAACCTGAAATAGTAATTGGTAAGAAAGAAACATCTACTGAAAATATAAAAGTTAATAATGAAACTGGTGAGATAATTAGTTTCATGCCAACAATGAATATAGATGATTATGGAGAACCTATATTTAGAGTTAAAAATATATTTAAAAGATATCCTTGTAATGATACAGGAAATGCTGAAAAGTTTTATGATTATTTTGGAGATTTATTCAAATATAATACAACTGATAAAATATTTATGTTTTGGACAGGTAAAACTTGGATACGTGATGAAAAGAACATTATAAGAAAATATGCTAATAAGTTTATTGAAATTTGTAAGCAAGAAATAACTACACTAGAAAAGGAATTAATAGATACAAAATCTGAAGGTAATGATACAACCGTTTTAGAGAACTATTTAAAGGCTTATCAGAAGAATCTTGATAGAATTTCCAATAAGGCTGGAAAAGACGCTATGTTAAGCGAATTTCAGTCAATTAAGGATATTCCTGTAAAAAGTGATGAGTTTAATAAAGATGACTGTTTACTTAATACTGAATCTGGAGTTGTAGATTTAAGAACAGGTGAAATAAAAGAATTTGACCCTAATCTAAAAATATCTAAAAACACTAATATTCCAGTGTCATATGAAACTCCAGTTAACTGGATTCATTTCTTACATGGAATATTTGAAAGAGAAAATCCGCAAGAAACTGAAGAGATTATAGACTGTATGCAGATGTGTTTAGGATATTCACTAAGCGGTAAAACATCTGAGCAATGTATGTTCTTATTATATGGTAATGGTTCTAACGGTAAATCAACATTTAGTGAGCAAATAGCCCATGTATTGGGAGATTATGGAGATACAGTAAATAGTGAAATATTAATGCAACAAAAAGTAAGCCAAAATTCATCATTTACTATAGCAAAGTTAAAAGATGCTAGATTTGTTGAAACAGGAGAAACAGACGAGGGTGGAAAACTTGCTGAAGGTACTGTAAAACGTTTAACAGGTAGTGATAAATTATCTGCTGCATTTAAATATGCTAATGAATTCTCATTCGTACCTAAGTTTAAAATATGGATGTCTACAAATAATAAACCTATTATTCGTGGAACTGACTTCGGTATTTGGAGAAGAATTTTCTTATTCCCATTCCTAAAGATTTTCACTGGTAAAGAAAAAGATAGAAGTATGCCACAAAAATTAAAAGATGAAAGTGATAAGATTTTAGGTTGGATGATTAAAGGATTCTTAAAATATCAAGAGGTTGGTGAAATTGTAAAGCCTAAGTGTATTGAGGATGAAGTTAAAGAATACCAACAACAAATGGATGTTGCTGCTCAATTCATTAAAGACCAATGTATTCCAGAAGAAGGAACAATTGTTCTATGTGATGTATTATATAAGAATTATAAATTATGGGCTATGGATAACTCTGAGTTTATATTAAAACAAAGTAAATTCTCAAGTGAAGTTATTGCTAAGGGATATCAACAAATATTAAGAGGAAATAAGAGATATTATTCTGGATTAAGACTTCTTAATGATAAAACAAGTGGAGGATATGACTATGCTTAGAGATTACCAACAAGAAGTTTATGATAAAACTAAAAAAGAATTATTATATAATAAAAGGGTAATATGCCAAATGCCTTGTAGGTCTGGTAAGAGTTACTTAATGTATGAGGTGTGTAAAAATGCCGAAAAAAAAGGGACTAATGTTTTAATCTTAGCCCATAGAAATTTTTTACTAGACCAACATAGAGAATTAATTAATTTTAAAAATGTAAGAATTAATTCAAGACAAACCGAAGTAAAACACTTGGGAGAGTATGGCAAAGTGGATATCTGTCTAGTTGATGAGTGCCATTTATCAGCATCTGATACCTATAAAAAAATATTTAATTATTATTCTGATGCTATAATTATAGGATATACAGCCACACCTTGTAGACTTGATGGAAAACCACTTGGAGAAATATATCAAAAAATAATAAAAGGTCCAACAGTTAAATATTTAATTGAAAATGGCAATATAAGCCCATTTGATTATTATGCTCCTAAAGTTAATATCGACTTATCTAAAGTTCCAGTAAATGACGGTGATTATTCGACAGTTCAGTTAGAGGACGTAATGTGTGACCCTAAAATATTTGGAGATATTGTAGGAAACTATGAAAAGTTAGCCAAGGGAAAACAAGCAATTGCGTATTGTGTTTCTATAAAGCATGCACAAGAAATATGTGAATTATTTAACAAAAGCGGTTATGAGGCTAGATGTATTCACTCAAAAATTCCTAAAAAAGAAAGAAAACAAATACTTGAAGATTTTAAAAAAAGAAAATTTACGGTTATTGTTTCTGTTGACTGTATTAGTGAGGGAATATCGTTACCTTCATGTGAGGTATGTTTAATGTTAAGACCAACGCAGTCATATGCTCTTTATATACAACAAGGAATGAGAGCATTAACTCCGTTTCCAGATAAAAGAGCAACTATAATTGATTATGTTGGAAATGTATATAGACATGGAATGCTAGACGAGGAAGAAGAGTTTTCTTTAACTGAAAAAAAGAGATGTAAGAATCCTTCAAGCGAACCTGAGGTACTTTGTAGACAATGCAGCGAATGTTTGAGAGTTTATGAAGGTAAAAGCCCTATATGTCCTTATTGTGGTGCTAATAATGGTAAAACTAAAAAGGAAATAGAGGAAGAAGAAAAAGCGGTACTTGAAAAGATAACTGCTATAGAAAAGAAAGAAAAAAGACAAGAAGTCGGAATGCAAAGGACGTTCGAGGGTCTTGTCGCAATTGCTAAGGAGAGAGGATACGCTCCAGGTTGGTGTTTGCAGCAAGCCAACTTAAAACGTATACCAATTAAATGGGATTTATATAATAAATTAAAAAGAGAGGTAAGATAAAAAATGAAAGAAATTAAATTTGAAAAAGTAAGTTATTATAATAAAGGAATTATTCCAACAAGGGCAGATGACGGTTCTGCAGGGCATGATTTCTATACTCCTGTAGATTTTGTAATAAAACCAGGAGAAATATTTAAGTTTGAAACAGGAATAAAATGTAAAATGCCTAAAAATGTAGTTTTAACTTTATATCCAAGAAGTTCAATTGGAATAAAAAATAATCTAATGCTATGTAATAGCGTGGGCGTTATAGATGCATCTTTTTATAACAATGAAAATAATGAAGGAAATATATCATGTGCCTTATTTAATTATGGAAATAAAGAAATTAGTTTTAAAAGAGGAGATAGAATATTTCAAGGATTATTTACTGAATATTTTGTAGCAAACAATAGCGAAGTTTTATCAGCCACAAGAAATGGTGGTATAGGAAGTACAGGTGTTTAATATGGTAGTAGAATTTACTTCAGTAAATGACGGCTGGTATACTTATACAATTCATGATGGTAAGAAACAAGTTAGAATGTTGTTTAATGAAAGACTATCTGAAGATGATGTTGAAGAACAATATTTAGAAATGAAGGAAAGAAATTATGAGTCAGACACCAGAACAGAAACTAGATAAGGAAATAATGATATGGTGTGGGCAGCATGATATGTTGTGCTTTCATGCTAATGTTGGTAAAATTATATATAGGGACGAAAGAACGGGAGAACGAAGATATTTTGATACAGGATTACCTGTAGGTTTTCCAGATTTACTTATTTTAACTAATGACGGTAAAACTGTATTTTGTGAAACTAAAATTCATCCTAGAAAGCCAACACCTGAACAGGTAAAAACAATTAATTTGTTTAAAAGTAGAGGATTTGCTGCATTTGTTAGTTATTCTTTAGAAGAATTTATTGAAAGTTTAAAGGAGTTTAAAATATATGAGTGAGTATGTATATAAAGTTAAAGCAAAATCAAAAATGAAATTAAGAAATTTAGGATTTAAAACACTTCCTAAAAAGATTTCATATAATAGACATGTTTTATATAAAGTAGTTCCACAACCAGTTGATGGCGACTGTGTAAACGGACTATTTAATCGTTATAACAATGAAAAATGGCAAAAAACATTTTTAACAAAAGAAAGTATAGAAAATTACAAAAATATAGGTATGGAATTTGAAGAATTATACCTTGAGGATGGAACTAAACATATGATATTAGTTGATACTCCAGAGGTAAGAGAAATGTTTTCTATGTGGAGATTAGAAGTTGATTATAACGATGATGAAGGTTTATATTTATCATTTACAATCGGAGACGGTACGATTCCTTCGTTTTATAACGCTGAAAAAGTATTAGATAAATATTGTCCTAATGAGATAAAAGAACTTCTAGAAAAGGAATTAATCGAAAAAGAAGAGGTACAGCAGTAATATGAGAGAGGACATTTACGAAATAGTAGACGGAGTTAAAAAAATTAATATTCACAAAATTATTGGTGGTGGATACGAAAGAGGTTGGTTCACTAATTGTAAATGTCGTTATAGATTATTTGAGGGAGCCAGAAACACTAAAAAATCCAGGGATATTTTAGGTTATGAGCCAATATTTAAGATATTATCTAATCCTAATAGAAATATTATGATATGTAGAAAAAATGATGTAGATAATAGACAGTCAACATTTGCTAATTTATGTTATTGTATTCACGATTTAGAACTAGATGATGATTTTAAAACAAATATAAGCCCTCTAGAAATAGTTTACAAGCCTACAGGTCAGAAAATTGTTTTTAGAGGACTTAACAACCCAACATCTATTACATCTATTACATTTGAGGTTGGAGCCTTAACAGATGTATATATTGAAGAGGCTTTCCAGGTAGAATTTTTTGAAGATTTCCGTAAACTTGACGGTTCTCTTCGTGGTAAATTACCAGACGGATTAATTCTTCAAATTACAATGTGTTTCAACGCTTGGGACGGAGATTCTTGGTTATATGAGGAATTTTTTAAAGGGAGACTTGAAGATGATTATGAATTATTAGATAATCCTAGAATCAGGTATTTAGATTATCTTGACCCTAATTATGTAGGACCATTCGGAATAGGATTATATCTTCATAAATCAACATATAAGATTAACGAATTTAGAGATACTGATACTTATGATAAATCTGCTGAAGAGGCTAAATTAAAATATCCAGAGCAATATAAAGTAGAGTTCCTTGGAATGTTTGGAGTTACAACTGGAAAAGTATATACTAATTATTCTGATGATTTAGTAGTTCCAATTCAAAAAATAATAGGTGTAGACTATCATGGAGCACCTGTTATGGAATTTGCGGATTTTGCTATAGGTATAGATACTGGTTTATCTAATGGAGAAGGTAAGATTAAAGTTATTAAAAAAGGTCAGAACCAAGATGTTAAAATTAAAGCCGCTACAACTATGAATTTAACCGCTATAACAAGTGATTTAAGAAAACTTGTTTCTATTGATGAATATTTCCATAGTAATAATCCTAATGACAATATAGTTAATACAGATAATAGAGATGTTTATACTGAGCCACAACAAATTGATGCATGTGCTAGACAAATCCATGACTGGATTAATGAATTTGCATCGTCTCCTACAATTTTAATGAAGGGTGCTATTAATGTGTATATAGACTGTGCGGATATAGGATTTAGACAAGCACTTGAAATAAAATTAAGAGAATGGAATATTTATAACTGTAATAACTTAGCCTCAACTAAAAAGCCTATCAGAACAAGAGTGACATTTACAAACCTTTTAATGGCATATGGAGACTATATAATCTGTGATAGATGTAAAAATCTTATCAGAGAATATAAAAACTGTAGAAAAGGTGAAAAGAATGAACCAAGAGCAGATGGTAATGACCATGAGATAAATGCTCAAGAATATGCATCAGCAAATTTATATACTATGCTAGTAAGGTGGAAGGAGTTTAAAGAATGGTAGAAAATGTAATATATCCTAGTTGCGGATTTGCAACAATAATGAATAATAACAAAATAGAAACAGTTAGACTTAAAGAATTAGATTTTTTAATGGAAAGTTTCTATAAAAAAAGAATGCAGAATACAATTCTTATAGGAGAAGCAGGATGCGGTAAAACAACTCTTATAGAATCACTTGCCTGTAAGATGAAAACAACACATGTGTTTTACAATTTAAATCTAACTAGTTCTTTATATAATACTTCTTATAGAGGGCAATTTGAGGAAAAAATCGATAAATTTTTACAAGATGTAATTGAATTTAATAAAACTTCAAGCAGAAAAATAGTTTTATTTATCGACGAAATTCACACGATTATGAAATGTGGAGATACTGAAGGAGCAATTAGTCTTGCTAACATATTAAAACCTTATTTATCAAGCGGAGAAATAACTATAATAGGTGCTACAACTACTAAGGAGTATAATGATATTATAAAAAAGGATGCAGCAATTTCTCGTAGGCTATCTCCTATTAAATTAAAGCCATTAACTTATTCGGATACAATTAATATATTGCGTTCATTTAGTGAAAATACCTTGGATGATGAAATAATTAAATATTGTTATGATAAATCATCTGAGGTTGAAGGAACTAATCCAGATAAAAGTATCGAGATAATTGATAGGTGTATGGCACGTAGAAAATTAAGAGGAAGTACGATAAATAAGAAAATGGTTGATGAAATCGTTAATTATATGAAGGGTGATGATTAAAATTGGAGGAATTACTTAAAAGACTTGAAAAGTTATGTAATTTAGAAAAATCACAATTTAAAATACCTTATAAAGGTCATATGATTGATAAAAAAGATTCCGAAATTTTAAGGCAAATTGATAATAAAATAAAAAATAATTATTCTGCTGAAAAATTAAAGGAAGAAAGAGATGAACTTATAAAAGTTATATCTATTATTAAAAGAATATTAAGAGATAATCCGTTTATGTTTATTAATTTAAATAATAAGGATTATAATAGAATTATGAGAGCGATTGATAAGTATGAGCGATGAATTATTGAAATTATTAAATACGTATAGAGTAAAAATAAGAAAGGCTACTAATTTAGAAGAAAAAAGAAAAATAAGAGAGGATTTCTATAATTTTAAAGATATTTTTAATGAAGATTACGTAGATTATTGTTGGGAGTATATAATAGACGGAAGATTCAGTACTAAAAGATTAGGAGAATATATTGGGAGGATAGAGCAATGAAAATGGGAGAAAAAAGATGCGAAGATATAAAATACTGTGAAAAATGTCCATTTTTTAGCAGACAGGAAGTTTGTTTAAACTTTAAATTATCACAGACTTTAAATGAGGGATTTGAAATTCATAAAGATAAGTTTAATGATAAAGAGATTCAAAAAATTCAAGAACGTCTTAACCAGGAGGCATAAAATGGCTTGTTGTAAAATCGAAGTAAAGTGTAGAGCATGTAATAAAAAACTAATTGGTGAAGAACAGTCATCAGATTTATGCAAAAAATGCATGTATGAGTATATTGATAAATGGCTTATGCCTTTCTGGAAATAAACAGAGGATAAAAAAATCCTCTTTTTTTATATTTTCTTATTGACAAGTGTTAAAATATGTATTATAATACAAGTGTCTTAAGAGAAAGGAGACGGTAAAAATGAAAAAAATTTATGTTATTTATGGAGGTCCAAAAAGTGGTAAATCCAGTTTTATTAGGGAATTTATTACTACTAAAGGACAAAGTTATTTAGAGACTGATGAGAATTTAAATAGGGTTAATTTTATTAAAAAATACAGTGGTGAAAATATTACATATAAAAATGTTGTAATTGATAATTGGAACTGTATTGGTGGTGCTAAAAGTGTAAAAGCACAAAGATTGGCGGCTAGCATTTTGGCTTGCGAGGAGCATTTTGACAATCTATTTATAATTTGCCATGAAAAAGAGGCGGCATATCCACTTACACAACGTTTTGAAGACCAGCGAGTGATTATTAAATATCTTGATTTTAACGATATTAATACAAAAAATATGGAAAATAAATTTCATAAATTAAGAGATTATATCAATGTTGGTAAAGATGGAGTTAACATATTCGGAAATTTAACATCTACTGATTGTATATTCCGTTATAAAGATGGTGATACATATATTAATTATCATCCATGTGGTATTTACGGTGGAGAGCGTGATTTCTTATTGGATTATTATGTAGTATCAATTATACCAGATTATATAGTAACTGAATTCGAGGACTTCAGCAGACATCATACAAATACTACAATAAAACCAGTATTATATATTAATCTTAAAAAGGAGATTGAATAAAATGTTAAAGAAAGATTTAGATGAAGTTATAAGATTATCAAAAAAATATTATAGAACAGGCGATGTAGATTTGTTAGATAAATATCATAATGCTAGAGAAAAATGCTTTGGTGATTTTTCAGGTTTTGAATGCGATTTGGTAGACTGCATTACTAAAAAAAGACGTGATTATAATGAGCCATATGAAACGTATTATAAAACGTTTGAGTTCTTTGGCTATAAGATAGAGGACGGTGAATAAAATTATGAAATATATAAGAACTAAAAATGAAATAATTTATGTAGGGGATTTAATAAAAGATGAATATGGGAATTATTGCGACCCTAAAAATTATGAAACTGATATGGAAGTGCCAAAAGAATACATAATTAAAGAAGCCGATACGATAGAAGAATTATGTGATGGGTTTATTTTTAAAGATACTTGTACAAATAAATTACATTTAGCAGACCTAAACGATGGAATATCTATGTTAGGTGTAGCGTTGTTTGAAGAAACTTTAAGAGGTTTTATAGAAACTGATAAAGG
>AUXO018098519.1_pt1 | contig 16273 bp, 12 predicted proteins | sample 768731 | NCBI WGS metagenome assembly AUXO01 (sample SAMN02715735, study PRJNA202380) | gut metagenome | biome: sheep rumen | host: Ovis aries | place: New Zealand: Palmerston North
ACAGTATTGGTACGTGTTAAATTGGATTGTGTTTGGTCATAGTAACCCACTTCAACGTTAGCGCCATAAGTCGATGTTCCTTTAATAAATGGAATTTGACCCACGATTGATTTAATCAAGGTAGATTTTCCGATACCATTTGGTCCAACGATGGCAATGGCATCAAATTTCTTGACATCAATGTTAATCGGTTCAGACAAAATTTGGTCATCATAACCAATTGCCGCATCTGCGACTGTCAAGACAACATTTCCTGACACTTTATCAGCGTGGAAAGTCATATTAGCTGATTTTTGACCAGCGGTTGGTTTGTCCAAGCGTTCCATTTTTTCCAATTGTTTACGGCGAGCTTGGGCACGTTTTGTCGTTGAAGCACGAACAATGTTACGTTGAACGAAGTCTTCTAACTTAGCAATTTCTTTCGCTTGTTTTTCATAATTTTTGGCTTCGATCGCTAATTTCTCAGCCTTCAAATCCATAAATTTAGAATAGTTACCAACGTATCGATCAAGCGAATGTGTTGTCAAGTCAAGAGTGACTGTTGCTACTTTATCTAGGAAATAACGGTCGTGGCTGACAATAATCAATGCTCCTTGATAATTGACCAAGTAATTTTCAAGCCAAGCAATTGTTTCAATGTCCAAGTGGTTGGTTGGTTCGTCAAGTACAAGAAGTTCAGGCTTTTCAAGCAACATTTTAGCAAGAGCCAAGCGCGTATTTTGCCCACCAGACAACTCAGAAATCTTCATTTGCCACATCGATTCATCAAATTTGAACCCGTTTAAAATGGCTTTGATTTCTGCCTCGTAAGTGAATCCACCTTTAACACGAAATTCTTCTGATAAACGGTCGTAATCCGACATCAATTTATCAAAAGCATCACCTGTTAGCTCTGCCATTTGCATTTCCATCTTACGAAGACGAGATTCCATGCTACGCACATCATCAAAGACATGCAACATTTCATCAAAAATGGTATTTTCTGACTCAAAACGGCTATCTTGCGCCAAATATGACAAACTTAAGTCACGTTTTGTATTGATTTCACCTGATGTTGGTGCTTCTTCACCGACTAAAATTTTAAGCAAAGTTGATTTACCAGCACCATTTCGCCCAACAAGCGCAATACGGTCCTTTTCATCAACTTGAATATTAATATTATCAAATAAGACATCACCCGAAAATGAGCGTTCAATTTTGTTTCCTTGTAAAATAATCATAGTTCTATTTTAACAAATCCTCACTCGTTAAACTAGGATAATATCAAAAAATCTGCCCAAAGAACAGATTTTCGTATGTGTATGCGTTATTGATTATAAATCGATTGAACTTTTTGGATATCGACATCTTGAATGCCATAGTATGAACCTGACGATTGCATGACTGATTCTTCCTTATCATCATGGTCAAGTCCGATAGCGTGGCCCAACTCATGTTCAGCAGTGTAAACAATTCGATTGTGCGTATAACCATAATCATTATCAAGCAAGTAATAGGTATTTAACTTCACATCGACGTGCGTAATCTGATTAGTCAACGCATTTGTCTCAGTTTCAGCTAAACCAGCTGCCTTAGAACTAGCATCCGAATATTCAGTTGCAACAATATCTGCTGAATTCTCATCACTAACCAGAGTAAAAGTAAAAGCCCCCGTTGCATTCCAAGCATTGATGGCTTCTTCATAAGCATTTACCAAAGTTTTATTGGTCGTTTTAATATAAACCGTCGCTGAATTACTTGACCAACGTGCTCCAGAATAATGCGTGAAATCATCAGTCGATAAATCCTTTAAATTCTTAGCAATATCATCTTTATTAGCATCAAAGTACGTAACGACACTATTAGCAATATTTGAAATGGAATTTGCTAACTGAGAACTGCTGTTATTGGCATAATAAAGAAGACCAAAACATAAAATGGCAATCAGAACAATCGTCTTAATAATTGCCCAGAAAAAATTCCAGATAATATTGATTATAAGGCTGGGAATAAAAAAGATAATCTTAAAAATTGTTCTCATACATACCCTTTCTTTCTAGAATTCTAAGCAATAACAAATTACCTCGGGCTTTAGTATAACAAGCCCAGCTTAAAAAAACAAGAAAAAATAAACATTTCGGTACACAACAAAAAAGAAGCTAGTAAAAAAACTAGCTTCAAATTATTTTTATCTCACTTCCATAACGACTGGTAAGATAGCTGGGCGACGTTTGGTTTGGTCGAAGAGGAATTTAGCCACTTCATCGCGGACAGCTCCCTTCAATTCACCCCAGTCAAAACTATCTTGTTCAAGATAGTTTTCAACGGTTTGGTTAACCAGTTCAGCTGATTCACGAAGAATATCACGGCTCTTCTTAACGTAAACAAATCCGCGCGTGTGAATTTTCGCTTTAGAAACAATTTTCTTCTCGCGTTTATTAACAGTTAGTGCAACGATGAAGATACCATCTTCTGATAAGACTTTACGGTCACGAAGTACGATGTTACCAACATCACCGATGGCATTACCATCAATCATGACATCACCAGCTGGGACGCTTCCTTCATGGTTGAAACCATTTTTACCAAGAACCATGACATCACCACGTTTGACGATGTAGATGTTTTCAGGATACATACCAACTTCTTGGGCCAACTCAGCATGAGCTGCCAAATTGCGGTACTCACCTTGAACTGGGAAAAGGTATTTGGGTTGAAGAAGGTTAAGCATCAATTGCAAATCACGCCCATTAGCATGACCTGAGACATTAAGAGTCTTCGTAATAAGGTTAACTGTACCACCAGCTTTGTAAATCAGATTTTCAACACGCGCAACAGCTGCTTCTTTTGAAAGACTTGGTGTTGTAACGATGTAAACCAAATCACCATCTTTAATTTGAACATAACGGTGACGACCAAGAGCCATTTTGTGCAAACCGTTGATTGGTTCACCCATACGACCAGCTTCTAGGATAATCAATTCGTGGTCTTCGTATTTATGCATGTCTTTTGGTTTAATGATTAATTTTTCATCAACCAAACGAAGACGCTTCATGCGAATAGCTGTGCGGACAATGTTTTCAGCATCAAATCCAGTCAAGACCACACGACGACCGTATTCAGCAGCTGAGTCAAAGACTTGTTGGATACGCACAAGGTTTGAAGCAACCGCAGCGATAATCACACGGCCTTCAGCGTCAGCAATGGCGCTATCCATTTCAGCAGCAACTTCTGCTTCACTAGCTGTCATTACATGGCTTGTAGCGTTAGCAGAATCAGAAAGAAGGGCAAGAACACCTTCACGTCCAATTTCTGTCAAACGTCCCAAGTCAGTGCGGTAATATTTACGCGCAGCTTGGTCAAATTTGAAGTCACCAGTGTAGACAATATTTCCTTCATCAGTACCAACAACAATCCCCAAACTTTCAGGAACTGAGTGAGTTGTTTTGAAGAATGAAATCGTCGCATCCGCAAATTCGATTTCAGTTTCAGCGTCGATAACGTGAAAATTATTGAATTTCTTAACGTTGTTATTTTTCTTAACAAAGAGCTTAGCTAACTCAATAGTAAGTGGTGAACCAAAGACTGGTGCTTTGAATTCTTGCAAAATATAAGGCAAAGCTCCAATAGCATCGGCGTGCCCGTGTGTCAAGAAAATCCCTTGCACACGTTTTTTGTTTTCAATTAGATAATCAAGGTTTGGAATCACTTCATCCACACCAAGTTGCTCATTTTCAGGATACTTCAGTCCAGCATCCAAAACGAAAATTGAGTCATTAACTTCTACCACATAGAGGTTTTTCGCATTTTCGCGAACCCCACCTAGGGCAATAATTTTAATATCGCTCATGACGATGTTTTCTCCTCTTTTTTATTTTTTATACGTGCAACTTAATTGCTTATGAATTTTACTAACGGTCCTTGCCTCCAAAAAGGTTAGCAAGTCGAATTACAGCAATTTAATTGTAACATATTTTCAGAAGATTTTCTTCTTTGTGATTTGGAAAAGTTACCTGGGCACATAAAAAAACGCCCGAGGGCGTTTCATTTTATTCAAATAATTGATAGTAATCAGCAATTGCCAGTTGGGCTTTTTCGTCTTGATTAAGATCTTTGATGATTTTACCATCTTTCATAACAATCAAGCGATTTCCATATTTAAGAGCATCTTCCATGTGGTGGGTAATCATGAGCGCAGTCAATTGGTCACCCGATACAAATTCATCTGTCAAGTTCATCAAAGACACGCTTGTTTTAGGGTCAAGTGCTGCGGTGTGTTCATCGAGCAATAGCAATTCTGGACGTTTCAGCGTAGCCATCAAAAGGCTGAGCGCTTGACGTTGCCCACCTGATAAAAGACCCGTTGGAGTATCTAAATGTTTTTCAAGACCATTGCCAGTTCGTGCCACTAGTGTTTTAAATTCATCTGTGAAAGCATGGATTTTTCGTGGCAAGAGACCACGTTTTTCACCACGGTATTTGGCAATCAAAAGATTTTCTGCCACCGTCATACGCGGTGCTGTCCCCATTTTAGGGTCTTGAAAGACACGCGCAAGATAATTGGCACGTTTTTCAGCAGGCAGATGCGTCACATCTTTTCCAAGGATTGAAATGCTTCCGCTAGTTAACATCAAAGTCCCAGCAATCACATTGAAAAGAGTTGATTTACCAGCACCATTTCCACCTAAAATCGTTAAAAAGTCGTGTTCATAAATGGTCAAGTTCACATCATCAAGGATTGTTTTGACCTCATCAAGACCATTATTAACTTGAACGGTTGCATTTTTTAATTCTACAATTTTTTTCATCGTGATAAGGTCACTCCTTTAAAGAATTTATTTTTAAGAACTGGGACCATGAGGCAGATCGCTAGGACTAAGGCGCTGAACAATTTGAGGTAGTTTGTATTGAAACCAAGTGCAATCACACCTGTGATTAAGAATTGATACAAGATTGAACCAACCACAATAGCAATCAAACGTTCAAGAAGGGTTAAGCCTGTTGAATAAAGAACTTCACCGATAATAATACTTGCAAGCCCAATAACAATGACACCAATCCCTTTTGACACATCAGCGTAGCCATCTTGTTGACTAACAAGCGCACCAGACAAAGCAATCAGACCATTTGAAATCGTAAGCCCCATCACTTCCATACGGTCAGTGTTAATCCCAAAACTTTTAGCCATATCACGGTTATCACCTGTTGCAATATAAGCCTGACCAAGTCGCGTATAAAGGAAGAAGATAAGCGCTGAAATCACGATAATCACTGCTAAAAGACCAATAACCAAAAGATTTGTACTATCAGAAAATGGAAGCAATGCTTGCAAAGGTTTGATGTTTAGTAAACCAAGATTGGCGCGTTTCATCACCATAAGCATGATTGAGTTACAAGACGTCATTACCAAAATTCCTGCTAAAAGCGTTGGGATTTTTCCTTTAGTGTAAAGAAGACCAGTAACCAGCCCCGCCACACATCCAGCTAGCATACCAGCTAAAGTGGCTAAAAGCGGATGGGTTCCACCATTCATTAACGTAACGGCAACAGCGCCACCTAATGGGAAAGAACCTTCAGTGGTCATATCTGGGAAATTGAGGATTCGGAAAGTCAGGTAAATTCCTAGACCAAGAATTCCCCACAAAAGACCTTGTGAAACTGACGAAATAATCATATGATGTTTTCTCCTTCTCTCCTAATTTTCATCTGCTTTGACAGCTACTGTTGCTTTTGACAACATGCTATCTGGAATCGTAATGCCAAGTTCTTGGGCTTCTTTCAAGTTAAGGGTTGGGGTACCAGTATTAACGATGTTAACTGGGACGTCTGATACTTTTTTACCAGCAAGTAATTTAACAGCAATCTTAGCTGTTTCAACACCCAAATCATATTGGCTTTGAGCAACTGAAGCGATACTTCCTTGTTCAACCATGGTATCAACGCATGAATAGACTGGAATTTTCGCTGCATTAGCTGAGTTAACAACTGTTGTGAAGGCTGAGGCAATCGTATTATCTTGTGGGACAAAAACAGCATCAACCTTACCAGTCATAACAGACATAGTTGTTTTAATTTCATTCGTTGATGGAACAGCGTATTCAATCACATTGATACCTGCTGCTTTTGCATAGTCTTTAAATTCAGCAACTTGAGATACCGAATTATCTTCACTACTTGCATACAAGACACCGATTGTTTTAGCATTTGGTGTGATTTCTTGAATCATCTCAACAGTTTGTTTGATTGGCACTTGGTTAGAAACGCCTGTAACGTTTCCTTCTGGTTTTTTCAAATTCTTAACCAATTTTGCTCCGACTGGGTCTGAAATAGCTCCCATCACAACTGGAATATCTGATGTTGCTGAAGCTAGTCCTTGAGCAGCTGGTGTTGCAATCCCAATAACCACGTCATTTTTAGCATGAACCAATTGTTTACTCATGGTTTGGATTTTACTTTGGTCACCTTCGGCGTTTAAAACAGTGATTTTAGCATTATCTTTGTCATAACCTGCATCAGCTAAACCATCTTCAATCCCTCTTTCAATCTCATCAAGGGCATCGTGGGTTACATATTGTAAAATACCAATTTTAATCTCTCCATTTTTGGCTGACTCATTTTTTGTCTGGTCATAAATCATTGAACCAGCAACTAAAATAACAAGGGCAATAAGTGTTCCAATAAGTGCTTTATTTTTCATCTCTTTCTCCGTTGAATGCTTTATTATTAATTCGTTAATGTGTAATACCGATGAGTCAACTAAAAAGAAAAGCGTCTAGTAAAAACTTACTACACGCTTTTTTATCTTGTAACTAAGATTAGCGCATAGATACTTTTTAGAAGTACTCCAAAAGTCGTATCTATGCCATAACATAAACACAACTTTTACATACGCCAACTTTGCCAACTTGTAAGAGTTTGTGTCATGTTCATATCTTAGCTTCCTCCTGTGTTTTTTAATAATTATAACCTAAATTCTGAAAATTTCAACCTCTTTTCGAGATTTTCTTATTTTTATTCAAAACACAAGAAATTTTTAGTGAAATTCCTAATTAAGATGTTTGATAAAACTTCTAATAACCTTTGGAAGAGTGTGATAAGAATAAGGTTTATAGAGTCTTTCCTTCCATGTGTGGGCGCCGATACCGTAGACTCCTAAATCTACGGCAGGAATATTGAGACTTCTGATTACCTCAACTGGCAAAGGATAAATAGCATCCATCAAAGGAAAATTAGCCTTCAACTTGTCAATGTCTTCTAAGCTTTCTCGCATAGCAAGATAACTTGAATCACTTAAGAATGGGAAAAAACGTCGTTTCACGAAGTGTTCTTGAGGAAATTCTGCCATCATTTCTTCAAGAGCGCGGTCAACATCACTACCTAAATCAATATAATTGTGAGGGCAAAACGGTGGTGCTAAAAAGATAATCACTTTTGCTTCATCTGACTGTGTCTTTGCTTCTAGGTAATCAATTAAATCAAAGCCAATTTCTCGTTTATCATAATCTCCAATGTTTTCGAAAAACTCTCTAATCAAAGTTTTGGTATCATACCCTTTTTGCTCTAAGGCATCAAGATATTGGGCAAATGTCATCACATCGATATCATGTGAGATACTGCTGTGAATGCGACTTCTTTCGGTATAGACTTTAAATCGTTTGTGATAAGTCATTGACAACTCTTGAACCACTTTTTTACTTGCTTCAAGTAAAATTTGTAAGACATCATCTGCACTCTTTTCATAAAGAAAAGTATTGAAGTAAAGATTGGCACGCTTGTTAGTTTGTACATTATAGAAATCCTTACAATCACGTTGAAGCAAGGCAGAACTAGGTAAAATGTCTTCGTTGTCAATTGTTTCAACTAAATCAAGGTTGGTATTGATTTTGAGATTAATAGCACTCGATATTAAAGTCGCATCAATCCCCATCAAGCAACTGCCGACATGTGTTTCTCTCCCTTTAATATAAAAACATGTCAGCATTTTCCCAGCAGCGCCCGTGTAGATATATTTTATCTCATCACCGTCATATGAAGGAGAAATAAAATCCGTATTAACCGCTGCTTGAAACTCATAACCTGCTTGACGAAGACGTAACAGTTCACTTGAGGCCTGGATGGCACCAGTATGGTCATTTTCCTCAACACAATTGGTCATCAAAAGTAAATTGCAAGGAAGTTCATCTGGATGTTCCATATAGTAGAAAAGTGTCGCAATATTGACTGCATCTCCTGATTTCATATCAAGCATTCCGCGACCAAACAACCAGTCACCAGATTTAGCATGTTCTTGAATAAGTGGGTCTTCGTCATAGTTTTTAAAGAACTCTTGAAGCGCATCTGAATCATTGGCAATAGCTTTTATAGGACCATAATCTTCAACCCCAACAGTATCCATATGAGAATGCAGAATCACTGTCTTTGATATCCCAGCTTTCTTTAGCAGTGCAAAATTATTCTTACGTTTTAAAGAATCATCTTCTAAAACTTGTTGCCAAACACACTCAGGGTGAGCTGTAAAATACGGCGCTGATTGCACCAATTCATAAATGGCATCAGCCAATTCGACTTCACCTTTTGTACCATTAACTGAAAAAATAGACACCAAATATTTAGCAATGGCTTCGATACGTTCTGGCGTGCTCAATTCTTCAATGGTTTCAAATTTCATGATGATACTCCTTCAAAATAGCAACTGCGTTTTTAACCGTTTGAACTTGCAAGGTATTCAGACTGTCTTGACTATAAAAGGCAGAATGAGGGGTCAAGATAACATTATCTCGTTTAAGAAATGGATTATCTGAAAGGTCTGGATTTTCACTCTCTAAAACATCCAATCCCGCACCGATTACTTTTCCCTCATCTAACGCTTCAATCAGTGCTGCTTCATCCACAAGACTACCACGCGCCACATTGATAAAAATCACCGGTTTCTTCAATTTCTTAAAGAAATCACGATTAAAGAAATGCTCATTTGCCGAATTAGCAAATAAATGCAAGCTAATCACATCAGCTTCTGCTTGAATGGTTTCAACTGAAACCAATTTGACACCAAGTTGGTCTGCCACTTCCTCAGGAATAAAAGGGTCATAAGCTATCACAGACATTCCAAAACTTTTTGCACGTTTAGCTACTGCTTGTCCAATTCGACCAAGACCAAAAATAGCTAAGGTTTGCGAGGAAAGCCGCTTAACTTCGCCAGCCTTTTGATAACTCCAAAATCCTGCTTCTATGAATTTGCGATGTATAAAGAGTTTTTGATTTAAAGCAAGCAGGAGAGCTATCGTATGGTTGGCAACGTCTTCTGTCGAATAAGCTCCCAAGCTACGCACAGCAACACCCAACTTTTCAGCATAGTCAGTATCAATGGTATTTGTCCCCGTTGCATTAACTGCAATTCCCTTTAAGTCAGGAAATTTCCCTAAAATATCTTCCTTAAGTGGAAGAAAAGCTGTCAAAAGCACGTCCACACCAGACATTCTTTCAATAAACTCATCTTCATTGATATAAGGATAAACAGTAATTTCGCTATCGGCAGGTAAAAGTTCCTTTAAAAGGTTAACTTCGATACTCAAATCACGCTCCGCCAAAACATTTGGATAATCAGAAATTAACACTTTTAACATGATCTTTCTCCTTTAAAATAGCATCTACCTCACTAACTAAATGGTGCATTTCTTGGTGCATTTCTTTCTTGGTACCAATGGTGATACGAACAAAGTCTTTGACTTCTTCTGTCTCGTAGTGACGAACCAAGATATGGCGTTCACGTAATTTTTCATATAATTCCTCCCCTGAAATCAAACGTGAAGACGCATAGACAAAGTTCGTCTTACTGTTTAAAACTTTAAAGCCTAAAATACGAAGAGCAGATGTCAAGTAATCACGATTGTCGATAATTTCCTTGACATGTCTTTCAAAATGAAATTCATCTTCTAAACTTGCTATCGCCACTTCTTCTTGTAACAAACTCACATTGAATGGATTAACCGCCATTTTTAAATCTTCCATATCTTTGATGAGTTCTTTACAAGCAACCACGTAACCAATCCGACCGCCAGCTAATTGACGCGATTTTGAAAAAGTACGAACAACAATAACATTTGAAAATTCCTCAACCAACTTAATAGCTGTTTCTGAAGCACCACCAAAATCAATATAAGCCTCATCAACAATAACCAGGCGCTCTGGATGCGAAGCAACCAATTTCTTGATGGCTGATAAAGGTTTTAAAAATCCTGTTGGTGCATCCGGATTAACAACTAAAACGGCATGTGGAAGATCTTCATAATCTGATAAATCAACGCGTAAATCTTTTGTTAAAGGCACTTCTAATGCTTCATATCCATACGTATCCGCATATCCTTTGTAAAACGGATAAGTCACTTTTGGAAAAGCAATTTTGTCCCCACGATCAAAAAATGTCCTAAAAATTAAATCCAAAACATCATCTGCCCCTGTTCCAACAATGATGTTTGCTTGGTCAAGTGAATGCAGCTGAGCTAATTTTTGACGTAATTTATGTTGACATGGATCGTTATAATAATTTAAGGTCTGAGCATTCTTCAAAACCTCTAAAACACGAGGACTAGGTTCCTGTGAACTTTCATTGGCGTTTAATTTAAGATAATCATCCCCAAGTTGTTCACCAGGCTCATAAGCGACAATAGTTTCAAATGATTTAGCTAAAAATGTTGACATAACAAACTTTCTAAATTGTTTTTTACGTGGCAATCCACATCTACAAATAATTCCTGAGCAATTGATTAATAACGTTCAAGTGGGAAAGTCATGCAATGCACGCCACCGCCTGCTTTCAATAACTCTGTAATATCGACCTCAATAACTTCCATACCTTCACTACGAAGTGCTTCGTTAATAAAAGTATTTTGTTTTAAACTCATCACACGATTATCTCCCAAAGCTTCAACGTTATAACCATGTTTAAAAATCATTTCTTGCGTTCCAGAAATAACCTTAATACCTTTTTCCTTAATCAAGGTAATAAAATCATCTGGTAATCCAGCCTCATAAGCAATAGCAAGTTTAGGTGCTACTAAGTTAAAACACATATCCAAATGCAAATAATCTGGATTGGCTTTAACGGCATAAACCTTGTAACCATATGGTTCTAGCTGCTTATGAATTTCATCAACACCCGTGAGATTAGTGCGGTCAATCACACCAATCGCTAACGTTTTGTTATCAATAAAAGCAAAATCACCCCCTTCAAAGTAACCTTCAGTGACTTCGGCAATCTTTGGAATGCCAAGTCCTGACATGATGTCTTCATAATGCTGACGTTCAGCAAAACGAATTTCTTTTTTAAAGCGTCCTAAGATGTAACCTTCCTTAACATCACCTCCAAAATCTCTTGCAAAAACAGCATTTGGCATTTTCTTACTTGAAGTCACTTCAACCACTTCAACACCATTATCTTGATATGCCTTAACCACCGCTTCATATTCTCGCATCATTTTATCGTGGTCTAATGGCTCTGTGTACTGCTCTGAAATCACATTAATCGGCGCAGCATTGACCAAAAAATCTGGTCGACACATTAACACTTTTCGTAAACGACTAGTTCCATCTACTACTGTCATAAGATTCTCCTTCTATTCATTTTCTCCGGTATTCTTTTGAGCAAGATTACTATAAGTTTTCATCCAATTGTCAAAAGTCCCATCTTTTTATCTTGTTCAATAAGGTCATCAACATAAGCTTTCAATGATTGATTGCCTTTTGTCAAAGCCATAGCTGTTTCAGTTGTTCCAGGCAATTCAATATCAGCATAGGTTAGGTCACTATTACTTGCGATATATTGATCTGCCACTGTATCATCTGCAACAACCGCATCAACCTTTCCTTGTAATAAATTTAGAAAAGCATCTGGCAGACTCGTTAGTGCAACAATCTGTTTTGGCTTGATACTATCTTTAACCACATCTGCTTGTGTTTTTGATTTTTGCACAGCAATTGATGTTGGGGCTAAAGATTTTATCGATGTGTACTGACTAGCAAACTCTTTACGAACAATGACCTTATTGGTTTGTTTAACGTAGTTTTTAGTAAAATCAACTGACTTTTCACGTTCCTTTGTCTTAGTCATCCCTGCAATAGCTATATCTGCATTACCTGATGTGATTGTTCCTAAAATTGAATCAAAGTTCATATTTTTAACGACCAATTTCACCTGCAACTTGTCAGCCAATTGTTTAGCAAAAGCTAAGTCAACCCCAACTGCTTTTTTATGACCTGAACTCAAATCGTAAAATTCATATGGCGCATAACCGATATTTGTCGCTACCACTAGCTGACCTGACTCTTGAATCTTATCAATGCCACTTGCTGCTTGAGTAGCTCTGCTATGATTCAAAGCAAATAAACCAATAATATCTGCGATGACAGCTGTCGTTACTGTCAGTTTCTTCCAACTTGATTTAACGTTTTGTAAAAACTGACCTACCTTTTCATCAAAACTCAGCTCTTCTTCTGTGCTACGATTCATTTTCTTTTCGTAGTGGGCAACAATGCGAGTCGTTGAAAAAGTAAAAACTAAATATACGATACCAACGGCAATGACGGCTTGAAAGGGTTTATAAGAAATGCCTTGAATAGTACTTGCTGTAAACATCAAATCAGCCACACCAATAACAGACGCTTGAGAACTTGATTTGATATTATTAGCAAATTCATTGCCCAAGGTTGGCAAAATATTTTTAAAAGCTTGTGGAATAATCACATAACGATAAGCTTGAAATTTATTAAAACCAATACTTCGCGCTCCTTCAAACTGACCTGAATCAACAGCTTGAATCCCAGAACGATAAATCTCAGCAACAAATACCGACTCACCCACCGTTAAACCTGTTAAAGCAGCAATCAAACGATCTAAATCAACCCCAAATAAGGTCCCTTCAGGAATATTAAGCCCTAGCTCAGGCAAGCCATAAAAGAAGAGTGACAAAATGACTAGCATTGGCAAACCACGAACCACTTCAATATAAAGTTTTGTCAAACCACTAATCAAAAGATTGTCACTCATTCGAGCTGCTGTGACAAGACCACCTAAAATCAAGGCTAGAATCATCGAAACCACTGATAAAAAGACCGTCATCAGGGCATCATCTAAAATAAAACCACCATAACTTTCCAGAAACCCACCAAACATAAAACACTCCTACACCTAACTTATAACTTACAAAATTTGTTTTAAGAAACTTGCCACACGTTGATTTGGATAAGAACTATTAACTTCCTCAGGTAACATGTCAGCAATCAACTCACCATTTTCAAGAAAAACAATTCGATCTGCCACTTCTTTAGCAAAGCCAATTTCATGCGTCACAATAATCATCGTTGTCCCACTTTTGGCGATAGCCTTCATCACTTGCAAAACTTCACCAACCATTTCTGGGTCAAGCGCTGATGTCGGTTCATCAAATAAAATGATATCCGGCTCCATAGCTAAAGCTCTTGCAATCGCCACACGTTGCTTTTGCCCACCAGATAGATTTTCAGGATAAGCGTCTTTCTTATCAAGCAATCCTACCGCCATTAACAACCTAAAAACGACTTCTTGCATTTCTTCGCTACTTTTCCGATGTAATTTCTCTGGACCAATACTAATATTTTTGGCAATAGTCATATTATTAAAAAGATTGAAATGCTGGAAAACCATATTGACACGTTCACGAAGTAAATTATCATTCATGTTCATGTCGTAAATGTTTTTCCCCATTACAGCAATTTTCCCACCATTAATTTTCTCTAACTTATTAATCGTTCGAATCAAAGTTGATTTCCCACTACCAGATGGGCCAATTAGAACCACAACTTCACCTTTTTTAACGGAAAGATTGATATTTTTCAAAACTTCTTGCTTACCAAAACTCTTTCGAATCCCCTTCATTTCAATCATATACTTTGCCGTTAAATCAAAACTCGCCAACTCCTCTTCCAAAGCAACCATGCTGCAAACCTCTTTCTCAATTGATGTCAATATTTTATAATTTTCAGAATTTTATTTCAATGGTTTGTGTTAGGTTTTCTGACATATCGACTAAATTTTATGTGTTTTTGGCTATTTTTTTGAAAAAACGTCCCACTTTAGAAGATTTGAATATAACTTTTATTTATGCTAAAATCTAAATTATGAAATCTAGTTATAAATTATCCATTTTTGACTTTAAATTAATCAAAGACATCTATGAAACTCAAAGTTATTCTGAAGCTGCTAAGCTGAACAACATCAGCCAGCCAGCCGTTTCTAAGCGTGTAAAAGAAATTAGCAATAATTTATGTGAGGTTTTCTTACGTAAAAATAAAAAAATCTCCCTTACACCAAAAGGAAGAGAGATTTATCAATTTGCCAATCAGACCTTACTGGCTTATAACACTCTTCTTGATAATTTAGAATCAAACTTTGAAGAAACTATTATTCTTGGTTCTGACACTTCCTACCTCAAGACCTATCTTTCTACTATCCAAGATAATCTACCAGAAAATCGCAAACTAAACGTCCAAACTTATAGTAATTCTCATCAGATTTTCCAAGCACTGTTAGTTGAGCAGATTGATCTTGGCATCATGTCTGGTAGCTACACTCAAAAAGGTGTCCTTAAAATCCCACTTCGCGCTGATAAACTGATGATAGTCGGTCAAAAAGACCTCATCAACGCCTTTGATAAAGGGGAGAAAACACTCTTTTTACTCTATCACATGACAAGTAGTTATCATAATTTCTTAAGGGAATTCATTAAAATTAATCAACTACCTACTCAACACCACATCTCTATTGATAACCTTTCACTGATTGAACACGAAGTACTCAAAGGCACAGGGATTACTATTGTTAGCCAAGACATCGCCGAAAGATTATTGGACAACGAAACTATCATTTCAAGTTCAAAAAAATTCAAAGATATCTTTGTCAAAACCTATGCCATCGTCAAAATGGATAACAAACACTATCAGGACCTAATTTCAATCATTCAAAAATTAAAAAAATAGCATTAGCTTAACTTTCCTATTTCACAAGCAAGAGATTTGTCATGGGATATGGTATAATAAAAGAATTGAAAACATGAGATTAGAAAGGAGACGTCGTAAGTTTTCTAGGCATTTTCCTTAGTAACCTTGCGGCAACTTTAATCATGTCATTTGATGGTTTTTTCCTACACCATTTAACAAAAGAATTGCAAGATGAGCTCCTCTATGGACGCATTCAAAAAGTGAATCAACCTTTTGAACACGAGCTTGTTTTAACCATTCGTAATAATCGTAAAAACTATAAACTTTTGCTTTCTGCACACCCTGTTTTTGGTCGTCTGCAAATCACTAAAACGGATTTTCAAAATCCCCAAACCCCAAATACATTTACCATGATTATGCGTAAATACCTTCAAGGGGCTGTGATTGAGAGCATCACTCAAATTGAAAATGACCGCATTTTGGAAATTGCTTTTTCAAATAAAAACGAAATTGGGGACAACATTAAGGTAACCTTAGTCGTTGAAATTATGGGTAAACACAGTAATATCATCTTGATTGATAAAGCTGAAAGCAAAATCATTGAATCCATTAAACATATCGGTTTCTCACAAAACAGTTACCGTACTATCTTACCTGGATCAACTTATCTTGCCCCTCCGCAAACTGGTAGTCAAAATCCATTTACAATTTCAGATGAAAAATTATTTGAAATCCTACAAACGGAAGACTTGGCTCCACGTCATCTTCAAAAACTCTTCCAAGGGTTAGGGCGTGATACTGCAGAAAATTTAGCTGCGCAACTTAGCAATGATAAACTAAAACAATTCCGAGCTTTCTTCAATAGACCAGTTCAGCCAAATATGACTGATAAATCATTTGCAGCTGTGCTATTTGAAAAAAGTGACAAACCATTTGATAGTCTTTCTGAACTTTTGGATGTTTTCTACCAAGACAAAGCAGAACGCGATCGTGTCAACCAACAATCAAGTGATTTGATTCACCGTGTCCAAACAGAATTGGATAAAAATATCAAAAAACTCGGGAAACAAGAAAAAGAACTTGCTGCTACAGAAAACGCTGAAGAATTTCGTCAAAAGGGTGAACTTCTTACAACTTATCTATCAATGGTGCCAAATAATCAAGACCAAGTAGAACTTGATAACTACTACACAAACGAAAAAATCACTATCGCTCTTGATAAAAGTTTGACCCCTAACCAAAATGCTCAGCGTTATTTCAAAAAATATCAGAAGCTTAAAGAAGCTGTTAAACACTTAGCCGGTCTCATTGAAGAAACCAAACA
>AUXO015629731.1_pt1 | contig 16272 bp, 14 predicted proteins | sample 768731 | NCBI WGS metagenome assembly AUXO01 (sample SAMN02715735, study PRJNA202380) | gut metagenome | biome: sheep rumen | host: Ovis aries | place: New Zealand: Palmerston North
GGTGGGTGGGTGGGAAGAATTTTGCACTTTACACAAATTCTCATTATTAAACACAAACGTCAAGTTATAAAAAGTTGAAAGTTATATCTAATTTTTCACATTGAAATGTGCGATATAACGAACTTTTACAACTCGCGGAAACAAAACTCATAGAAAAAGGTATAGACAAAAAAACAGCAAAAAAAGACGCAGAAGATATATTCATAAGCATATTTCATTGCAAAAAAAGTGATTTAATTACGCACAAAAACCAAGAAGCGGGCGAGATAAACGCAAAAATTTTTTTACAAGCAATAGACCAACGAACAAATGGCAAACCGGTAGCATATATTACACATAATACAAACTTTTTTAACTATGATTTTTTTGTAAATGAAAGTTGTTTAATTCCGCGAGTTGATAGCGAAATTATAGTTGAAAATGCTTTGAATTATGCAGTTTCTTTGCTAAAACGACAAAACCAAAAAACACTAAAAATTCTTGATGCTTGTTGCGGAAGTGGCTGTCTCGGCATCTCACTCGCGAAAAGTTTAATAGATAAAAAACTTATTTCACCGAATAATATAGAACTAACTTTGCTTGATAAATCCAGCCCAGCAATTCAGGTGGCAAAAATAAATCTACAAAAACACACGATAAAAGCAAAACTTATGGTTGCAGATATTTTAACAACTGGACTTGGAAACGATAAATATGATATAATTTTATGTAATCCGCCATATATTGAAACCGAAACAATAAAAACACTTGATAAAGAAGTAAGAGATTTTGAGCCACATATGGCACTTGATGGAGGGGCGGATGGGCTGATTTTCTACAAATCAATTTCAAACCACCTTGCAAAAAATCTAACTGAAGACAGCAAAGCATTTTTTGAAATTGGCTACAATCAAGGTAAAACCGCAAAAGAGATTTTTGAAAAAGTCGGTTTTCTTGTTGAAGTAGCAAAAGATTACGGCAAGCAAGATAGGTGTTTAATTGTAAAAATTAAACATTAGATAGTCAAACAACTTATAAAGAACAAACTTATTGAATATAAAATTCGTCCAATATAATACTCATCAATATGAAAACACTTTTAATTTTTCCGGGTCAAGGAAGTCAATATGTTGGAATGGGAAAAGATATTTATGATAATTATGAATATACAAAAAAGGCTTTTCAACAAGTAAATGAGGCACTTGGTGAAGATTTTACAAACCTTATTTTCAACGGCAATGAAGAGGATTTGAAAAAAAGTTATAATACTCAACCAGCATTGATGGCGGTCTCTGTTGCGATATATTTAGCGTTAAAGCAAGAATATGGCACAAAACTTGATGAATTAAACATTCAAGGAGTTGCGGGACACTCATTGGGCGAATATTCGGCCTTGTGCGTCGCTGGCGGGCTTTCAATTCAAGATACGGCAAAAATTTTGCGTCAACGCGGACAAGCAATGTTTAATTGCGTAAGCAATGACACGAGGATGTTGGCGGTTATAGGTAGCGATAAAAACACAATACAAAATGCTATTGACGCGGTCTCTCCAAAATGTTTAGTAATCGCCAATAGCAACAGCATAGGGCAAATCGTCGTCAGCGGTTATCTTGAAGATATTGAGAAATTCAAAACGGAGATGAACGGCAAGGCAAAAAAACTAATTCCATTGCCTGTCAGTGGGGCTTTTCATTCTCCTTTAATGCAAAAAGCACAAAATGAAATTGAAAGCGAAATTGAAAAATTGCAAATTCAAGCACCAAAATACAAAATTCTTCAAAACTTTTCAGGGAAATTTGAAAGCGAACCTTCCGTGATTAAAAAAAATCTTCAAAAGCAAATTACTGCTCCGGTTTTGTGGTGCGAAAATATGCAAATGGCAATAGAACAGGGATTTGACACTTTTATTGAAATCGGGGCAAAAAATGTGCTTACCGGCTTGCTAAAACGTATTATCCCAGAAGACAAAAAAGAGCGGATTAAACTTATAAATGTTGAAAAAGTTGAGGATGTTAAAAACTTATTCAACAACTTAAACTCCTAAAACAACGAGCAACATTTATTTTGGTCATTATATTTTTCTTTATCAAAAGACATTTCTTTATTTATTTCTTTCCAGCTTTCAACATCAATTATTTCAGGTTTTCCACTATTCTTCCACTTTACGCTTTTTGTTTTTTTTACACCTTTATTTTTATTTGTTCCACTATCAACAGAACTGAAATTCTTACTATTTACATTCTTCATTCCACTATCTGAACTTATTGAAGGCTTAAAATTACTTCCAAACTCATATTCCTTTTCAAACAACACTTGCTTACAACTCTTACTGCCTTTAAAGTCGCTGCTATCCATAAAAATTTACTGATTTTATCATTTTTTTTTATAAAAAAAATTTAAAAACTAACCAGTTTTGAGACTAAAATCTAAACCTCTTTTCAACGAAATGTGCAAAAACTTCCAATGTTGCTGTCATTACATAATATGTTGCACCAGCGACAAGCAAAGGAACAAAATAAGAATAATATTGGGCTATAACTATATTTGTCATTTTCATAATTTCAAAACCACCGATAACAGAAATCATTGAACTTTCCTTGATTAAAGCGATGAACTCATTTATTAAAGATGGCAAAATATTCCTCAAAACTTGTGGTGCATAAATATCTTTAATTGCTTGAAATTTTGATAGATTTAAACTTTTACACGCCTCAAATTGTCCTTTATCAAGCGATTTTACGCCACTTCTTATAATTTCCGCGACATATGCCGATGAATTGAAAGACAATGCGATTACGCCAGAAGCAAAGACAGAGAGATTTATATTCAGTAAATGTGGCAAACCAAAATAAATGATACTCAACTGCAAAAGCAACGGCGTCCCGCGAATGATAGAAATATAAGCACGAGCCAAGAAATGTAGGACTTTTATTCCCGAATAATTCATTAAAGTTAGCAATAAGGCTAAAAACATTCCACAGAAAATAGAAGCAAATGAGTATTGTATTGTGTAAATCGCACACTTAAAAATACTAAATAATGCACTACGATACTGTGTTTTTTTTTCGCTTTTAACTACCTGCGAGATATATTTATCTTCCCATTTTTTGATAATTTTATCAATCGTCCCGTTATGTTTTAACTCCTTTATTGCTTTATTTATATCCTTCGTGTAAGGTGAGTTTTTTTGCAGAGCAATTGCATATCCTCCGTGATTACTTTTTATCTTTTGCACCACCAAATTTGAATGTAATTTGCTAAAAATCTTACCCTGCATTTCTTCTGTAAATAGTGCTTCTGCTTTGTCTGCCATTAGCGTTTCCAAGCCCATTTGTGAACCTTCAAATGTTAAAAGTTCTATTTTTTCACTATCTTGTAAGTGCGAATTATACTCAACTAAGAAATTTTGCATCGTTGTAGCCAGTTGAACGGCAACCTTTTTTCCCTTCAATTCCTTCAATGAACTAAAACTTTTGGTATTTTTTGAAATTAAAGCAAAATCAGCATTGAAGTAAATATCGCTAAAATCTACACTTTTTCTTCTCTCCTCGGTAATCCCAATTCCAGCAATCGCAAAGTCGTATTTCTTTGTTTGAATACCAGCTATTATTGACCCAAATGGAATATTTTCAATTTCATATTTAAACCCCGCCCTCTTGGCAATTTCTACGATAATATCCATATCTATGCCAATAATCTTGCCGTTTTCTACAAATTCAAAAGGCGGAAAGCCAGCTTCTGTTGCTATTTTTAAAACTTTTCCATCAAACCAACCTTCTTTCACAATCGCTTCACCGGCAAAAACAGCACCAAAAAATTGAGCTACAACGACAAAAAAACAAGATGTTGATATGAATAAAAACTTTTTCACGATAAAAACAAAAAACGAGGCCAGAATGGGATTTGAACCCATGATCAAGGATTTGCAATCCTCTGCATTAGACCACTTTGCTATCCGGCCGGTGATTACTTATCTTCATAGGTTTTTAATAATCAACTATTAAATAGATGTTGCAAAACCGCAACCAAGAACGCAAAGTAAAAGCAACAAAAAAATACAGCACACGAGAAGAAAACGGATAAGGCAACACTGGTGGACGATACAGGACTCAAACCTGTGACCCTCTCCACGTCAAGGAGATGCTCTATCAACTGAGCTAATCGTCCAGAGCGGAATGATTGGATTTATACTTTTATAATATTCAAGTGTTTTGTTTTTGAAAAAAAATCAAAAAAATGTCTCGACTTATAAAAAACCAATTTCAACGATGCTTACGATTGTGGTTTTCTGTGCCATTTTAAATACTCGATTGTGCTTGCGAAATAAAAAAGGTTAGGCTTTTTTATTTTGTATTTTTCCATATCCTTTCAATTTTTCAGGTTTGTTAAATTGTTTTCATAAGAAAAATCAAAAATCATTTTTATTTTTTTATTATATTTTTTATGAAGACAGATAAGATAATTATATTTGATACAACGCTACGTGATGGGGAACAAAGTCCGGGCGTTTCAATGAGTGTTGATGATAAGGTCAAAATTGCAATTCAACTTGAAAAAATGGGCTATAAATTCACAGACGAGCAAATAAATCAAATTTTCACCAAGTTCAAAGAAATAGCCGGCAGGAAAAAGTTTATTGTTGATGAAGACATTGAAAAGATAATTAAAGAATGCGGTTTTTAAGGTTTTTTATGAGCGGTAAAACATTATACGACAAAATTTTTGACGCACACATCGTTGATTTTGATAAGGAGACCGCTGAGTATTTGGTCTACATTGATAGGCATTTAATTCACGAAGTGACCAGCCCGCAAGCATTTGATGGATTGAGAATTCGTGGCATTGGCGTGCGTTGTCTGGATAAGGTTTTGGCTGTTGCAGACCATAATACTCCAACAAAAAAACAAGAGAGTATTGACAAAATTGAGGATGAAATTTCAAAAAACCAACTGCAAACATTAGATAAAAATGTAAAAGAATTTGGTATTAAAAACTATCATCCAATGTGCGAGAAAAATAATGGAATTATTCATATTGTAGCACCAGAAATTGGTTTTTCACAACCAGCAACAACGATAGTTTGCGGGGATAGCCATACATCAACTCACGGAGCTTTTGGTGCTTTGGCTTTTGGTATTGGAACATCGCAAGTGGAGCAAGTTTTTGCTACTCAAACTTTGAAAATCAAAAAGAACAAAAACATGAGAATTACCATTAACGGCAAGCTAAAACCAAATGTTTTTGCAAAAGATGTGATTTTATATGTTATTTCAAAAATTGGAACAAGCGGTGGAACTGGCTATACCATTGAGTTCGCTGGTGATGTTATAAAAAATCTTTCAGTTGAAGGAAGAATGACGATTTGTAATATGGCTATTGAAGCGGGAGCAAGAAGTGGAATTATTGCACCGGACGAAAAAGTTTTTGAATATTTTAGAAACAAAAAATACTGCAACATTTCCGTAAAAGATTACAACAAATCCGTTGATTTTGAAAAAAATGATGAGTTTTTTAATCAAAAAGTAGAATATTGGAAGCAGTTTTATGCTGACGAAGACGCTGTTTTTGACAAAGAGTTTACATTCAACGGAGATGACATAGAGCCTCAAATCACTTGGGGAACATCGCCGGAAGATAGTATTTCAATTTATGATAAAGTGCCAAAAGCAACAAGTGAAAGCAAACAAAAAGCACTTGAATATATCGGTATTTCTGCTGGAACAAATATAGCGGATGTTGAGTTTTCAAATGTATTTATTGGTTCTTGCACCAACGGCAGAATTGAAGACTTACGAGAAGTTGCAAAATGTCTTGATGAAATTGAAAAATACACAGGACAGCCTGCAAAAATAAGCAACAACATTAAACAAGTGCTTGTCGTTTCTGGTTCAAATGTTGTAAAAATGCAAGCAGAACGAGAAGGAATTGCTGATAAGTTCATAAAAGCAGGTTTTGAATGGAGAAATCCTGGTTGCTCTATGTGCCTTGGGATGAACGAGGATAGATTGCCACCGTATGCCCGTTGTGCCTCAACTTCAAATCGTAATTTTGAAGGCAGACAAGGTTATTTATCACGAACGCATTTGTGCAGCCCGCGAACTGCGACAATAATCGCAGTTTTTGGCAAGATTGATTTAGGTTTTATAGATTGGTGTAAAGAAAATGAGTTTTAGTTTTTTATTTAGTTTATGACAGAAAAAAATAGTATTTTTAAGCAAGATTTTTCAAGTATATTTGCAGTAATAGACATTGACAACATTGATACGGATATGCTAATTCCAAAGCAGTTTTTGAAAACTACAACAAGAATTGGACTTGGAAAGTATTTGTTTTATGAGAGAAGATATGATAAAGATGGCAACGAAAAAGACGATTTTGTGTTAAATAAACCTCCATATGATAAAGCAGAAATCTTGGTTAGTGGCAAAAATTTCGGTTGCGGTTCTTCTCGCGAACATGCACCTTGGGCGTTGAAAGATTTTGGAATTAAAGTTGTAATTGCTGAAAGTTTTGCTGATATTTTCTACAATAATAGTTTTGAAAATCTAATTTTGCTAATAACCTTAGAAAAAGAAGAAATTGACTACATTAAGAAAGTTTTTAATTGTAATAATTGCGAGGACAACGAGGAAGGCAATATAGTTGATATGTTTTGTAAATCACTAAAAGGAAGTAGTTTTGATACAGATAAAATCACTATAAACCTTGAAAAACAGGAGGTTAAATGCGGAGAGAAAACTTTTAATTTTGAGATAGATGATGCAAAAAAGTATAAAATTATCAATCAAATTGACACGATTGGTGAGATTTTAAAAAAGAAAAAATTGATTGAAGAATTTGAGAAATCACACGAGATTTAGCATTTTTTTCAACAATTTTTTCTTCAACAAATTTTGTTTGTTGTAAATTTTTAGTTGTTTTTGTTATTGTTGTTATTATTGTTTTTTTTATGACTTATAAAGTTTTAGTTTTAGCAGGCGACGGCATTGGAGAGGAAATAATGTCTTCAACCATTGATGTATTAAAAGCACTTGAAAAGAAAGTTGAAAAGCAACTTTTTGAGTTTGATTATGACCTCATTGGTGGCTGCGCTTATGAAAAATATGAAGTTCCGCTTGCAGACGAAACGCTTGAAAAGGCGATGAACGCAGATGCTGTATTGCTTGGTGCCGTTGGTGGTTATCAGTGGGATAATTTGCCTATGGAAAAACGTCCTGAAAAAGGTTTGTTAAAAATTCGCAAAGGAATGGGACTTTATGCAAATCTTCGTCCTGTGAAAATTTTTGATGATTTAATTGAAAAATCACCATTGAAACGCGAAATTGTTGCCGGAACCGATATTGTTATAGTCCGCGAATTGATTGGAGGTTTGTATTTTGGCGAACCAAGAGGAATTACAGAAAAAAACGGCGAACCTTATGGTTTTAATACAATGTGCTATGCAAAAAGCGAGATTGAAAGAATTGGAAAAGTTGCTTTTGAAATAGCACAAAAACGAAGAAAAAAAGTAATATCCGTAGATAAATCTAACGTTCTTGAAGCAATGAGATTGTGGAGAAATACAATTACTGAAATGTCAAAAGATTACCCAGATGTTGAATTGTCGCATAACTACATTGATGCTATGGCTATGGATATGGTGCGGAGACCAAAAGACTTTGATGTTATAGTTTGCGAAAATACTTTTGGCGATATTTTAAGCGATTTAGCGTCATCCTGCTCGGGTTCTATTGGGCTTTTACCTTCTGCTTCTCTTGGAGACATAAACCAAAAAACAGGCAAAAGATTTGCACTTTATGAACCAATACACGGCTCCGCGCCAGATATTGCAGGACAAAATAAAGCAAATCCGATTGGGACAATTCTGTCTGCGTCTATGATGTTGCGTTATTCGTTTGATATGCAAAAAGAGGCGGATATGATTGATAACGCCGTTGAGAAAATGTTGAAAAAATACAGAACTATCGACATCTGGCAAGAAGGATTTGAAAAAATTGGAACAAGTGAAGTTGCAGAAAAAATAGAGTATTATTTCTGATGCCTCTTTCGAGATAAATATTTCTCAAAACAATTGCAAATAAAAAAAACACAAGGAAAATCCTACGGGTTTTGTCTTTTGTTTAAACCGAAAATTACAAAAATTCCAGTAAAAACTCTTTTCAAGAAAGCATTAAAGGACTTTCAAACGGATATAATTGGTATAGACCTTGGCACCTGCAATACTTTAATTTGTAATAAAGATGGCATTTTGTTAAATGAAAACTCAAACCTTGCTTATATCTCCGAAACAATGGATAAAAGCGAAGTTTATGCTTTTGGCACAAAGGCAAACGATTTAATAGGAAGGACGCCATTTAAAATAGATGTAAAAAATCCAATTTGCGATGGTGTGGTGAATAATATTAGCCAAACGGAAGAGTTGTTGAATATCTTTTTAACAAAAACTTTTAAAAAAAAGATCGCTCAACCAATCATTATTGTCGGTGTTCCGTTTAATGCAACGAACGTAGAACAAGTTGCTCTTTCAGATATTCTTGAAAGATGTAATGCTAAAAAAGTATTTTTTATTTATGAAAGTTTGGCATCCGCCATCGGAGCCGGTGCTCGTGTTAAAGAAGCAATTGGAAATATCGTTATAGACATAGGCGGGGGCACAACTGAAATTTCAGTAATCTCACTTGGAGGAATAATAAAAAACCAATCTTTCCGATGTGGCGGACAACACATAGATAAAATGATACAAGAATATGTTCAACATAAATATAACATCGCTTTAAGTTTAGTGAGCGCGGAAGAGATAAAGAAGAATATTGGCTGTGCTTTTGTTGTAAATGAAAAAAACAATGGAAAATTCAAAATCAGCGGAAGAGATTTATCAACAAATAAACCAAAAAATATAGAAATTACAGCAAAAGACACGAGCGTTGCAATGGCAGAATTTACCAACCTCCTCGTTGATAATTTAAAAGCCGTCTTGAGTGCAACACCACCAGAGCTAATTGAAGACATAACAAACAATGGTATTTTCCTTTGCGGAGGAGGAGCAAGAATTAAAAACCTTGATTATGTCATTGAACAAACGACAAATCTAAAATCAACAATTTGCGAACAGCCTGAACTTTGTTTAATCAAAGGACTTCAAAAAATAATTCAAAATTTCAAAGATTACCAGCAAGACGTTTTATTTCAAATCAAATACTAATTTTATGTTTGCATTGGAGCTGAAAAATCTTAACAAAAGTTTTTCAAAACAAGTCGGTTTATTTAAACGCAAAAAAGTAGAAAAACACGTCTTAAATAATTGCTCGCTTAAAATTGAAGAAGGCAAAATTTTTGGTCTCGTAGGACTAAATGGCACAGGCAAAACAACGATGATAAAAATAATATTAGATTTATTAAATGCCGACGATGGCGAAGTTAAAATTTTCGGCAAATCCAATTTATCACCCACAGCAAGAACACGAATAAATTACTTACCAGAAAAATTTTGCCCCTCTCCATACCTGACAGGCCACGAGTTTTTAAAAATCTCAATGTCATTTTTCAAAAAAAAACTGAATTTACAAGAAGCCGACAAGGTCGCAAAAAGTTTAGACTTAGAGCCAAAAAATTTGAAAGATATAGTAAAAAAATACTCCAAAGGTATGGGACAAAAATTGGGACTTTTAGCGTGCATTTTAAGCGATGCAAAACTTTTAATCCTTGACGAGCCAATGAGTGGATTAGACCCAAAAGCAAGAACATTGTTAAAACAAATTCTTGTTGATTACGCAAAAAAAGGAAACACAATCTTTTTTAGCTCTCATATTTTAAGCGACGTTGAAGAAATTTGCGATAAAATGGCAGTTCTAAACAATGGGAAAATAACATTCTGCGGAACACCAAAAGATTTTCGTAAAACCTACCCAGCAGAGACGGCGGAAAAATCTTTTTTAAAAGCATTAGAACAGGCCGATGATGATAAAGACGAAAAAACAAAAACCAGAATCGCAACAAAAAAGAAAGAAAATAAAAACAACAAAAACAAAATTAAAAAAACGAGCACGACAAAACTAAAACCAGAAAATAAAAAATCACTAAAAGCAAAAAAATAACAAAACTGCGAACTAAACAACGGAAGCAAATTTTAAACTTTTAACTTACCTGATAATTAAAAATAAAAAGACCAAGCAATTTTTTACTTCACATTTTCCCTATCTTTTTCAGAAACGACATCGCCCTTTTTATTTTCTTCATTTTTACTTTTATCTTTTTTATTGTCTTCTTTTCCTTCTTTTTCATTCTTAATATCGCCCTTTGTATCAATTTTGTCAGCTTTATCTCCTTCTTTTTTCTCAACCTTTCCATCCACTTTTCCTTCTACTTTTTCCTCTGTTTTTTCATCTACTTTCACACCATCTTTTTTCTCATCTTGCGTCCCTTCTTGTACTTTTTTCTCATCTTTCTTTTCACCTTTTTGATCTTCTATTTTTTCTGTCTTTTTTTCTTCCTTATCTTTCTTTTCTTCTTTGTCTTTGTTAACTTCTTTTGCCGTATCATCAACTTTTTTCTCACCATCTTTTACCTCTTGCTTTATTTTTCCTTTTTCTTTCTGCTTTGCTTCGTTTGTTTTTTTATCCTCCTCTTTTTTGTTTTTTTCATCTTTTTCTGCCTCCTTATCGCCTTTTCTATTACCCTTTACAGATTTTACATCTTTCTTGACTAAGCTATTCATATATTTTTCCGTGCTTGTTGGAGCTGATGCAATAACTTTTCCATCTTCAATTTTATACGGCAAAACCTTATAATCTCCGTTAATTCTTGCTTCGTGAATAAATAAATTCTTTCCATCCTCATTAGGATTTTTTACACTATACCCAAGCAACTTTGCCACAAATTTGCTAATATCGTAATGTGTTGTCAATTTTGTATTCCTAATTTCATCCATTAGAACTTTACTGCTTGCTTTCGTGTAAACAAAATAAGGAACTTGCACAACGCCCAAATCAAGAATATTATGCCCAACACCAAAGCCGTGCCAACCGCCCTCGTCGCTAATATACTCCCCGTGATCCGATGTCATTATAAAATAATCCGCATCTTTTCTTATCGCAATACTTAAAAGCTCATTCAGCAACCAATCAAGGTACAAAATACTATTATGATAAGCACTCATTTCTTGTGCCATCTTGGTTTTGTTGTCCCTAAACTTTTTAAATTCCTTTTTATGATGCTCGTAATTTTTATAAAATGGTATATGTGCGGTTTTTGGATTTATAACAACAAGATGTTTGCCAGTTGATAAATCCATTTTTTTAAATGCATCAATCAGATGATCGTCGCCCTTTATTTTATATTGCACGGCATTACTTTCTTGTGTCTGCATATCATCGGCAAAGACAGAAGAATAATCGGAGTTTATAATACTTTGCATTGAAAGCCAATGAGTTTTATAACCATTTTCTTTTGCCATTTTAAATAAATTGTGTTCCATTTTTTTCAAACAACGGATATTACCTGGCTCCCTAATCATATTGAAAAACAAGGCGTGAGATGCCATAGTTCCCACAGCACCGCTTATTGCTGTTGTATAAGCGAAATGTTCCTCATTCCCTTCTGCAAATTTCTTCAACAATGGCGTCGTGTCCCTTAAATCTTTATTTATCAAACTCATATCTCTTGCATTTGTGCTTTCTCCCATAAAGAATACTATAACCCTTGGAGTTTTGTTTGAAACCTTCTTGACTTCGTACTTTTTATAAGCCTTTTCCATCAATTTTTCATCAAGCCCATTTATTGATTTAATATGTGTCAAAAAGAAAGCATAACTTGAAATAGAGTTTCTTATTGTCTGTCTCGTTGGCGAAACAAAAAACCTATCCAGTGCTTTATTGTATCCATCATAAAAAAGCCAAGAAACTCCACCAATAATGGAAATAAATGCAAAAGGTGAAAAATAAAAAAACTTTCTTTTTCTTATACTAAACACCAAAAACAAAACAAATAAAGCAAAATAAATCAAATCAATGTGCCAAACCGCTGATACATTATCAAGCAAATCATCGGAACTATCTTGAAAGATTTTTGCAATCAAAAGTGGCTCTATTGCAAAACCCGTTACAAATGCGTAATTTAATTGCGTAAATTGAGCGATAAAAATAAACAAACCAAACAACAATTTTACAACAATTCCGGAAAACGAAAGAAAAAAACAAACCAATACAACTATTGCAGTAATAACAATATGAATATTTAAATTACATTTTCCAGACACAACCAATATAATATCCGGAGCAAACACCAAAAGCAAAGACAAAAACGTTGAAATAATATGATTTTTAAACCTTACATCCTCTTTTGGAATAATAAAAAGTTTAGTAAAAAAGTTAAACATACAGAGTAATATAAAAACCTTTAAATTAAAAGCAATCTGCTATATCAATCAGCATTCTACTTTGTCAAAAAATATAAAATTCATTAGCAATCTTGTATTGATTTTAATTTTTTAAAATCACAAACTTTATCGACATATTTTTATGGGCGACGAGGTTGTGGTTAAAGATAAAATCAGCGGTTTTGAAAAAAAAATGTCTGGAATTGTTGAACATACAATAAGAAATTTTTCAACTCTTCGCGTTGGTTTTGCTCGTCCTGATTTTCTTGAAGGAATAAAAGTTGAAGCATACGGGCAACTTATGCCAATCAATCAAGTTGCGACTATTGGAATACTTGACAACTTTTCGCTTTCCGTTGCACCATTTGATAAGTCTAACAACAAAAACATAACCAAAGCGATACAGGAAGCAAATCTTGGCGTTGGAATTATTAACGAAGCAACGCATATTCGTGTTACAATGCCAAAAATCACCGAAGAAAGAAGAAAAGAATATGTAAAAATTTTGAAAAAATACACGGAAGACGGAAAAATTGCAATCCGCGGAGTGCGAAGAGATGCAAATGATGCGGTAAAAAATGCCAAAAAAAACAATGAAATCTCCGAAGATGAAGCGAAAAGATTTGAAAATGATGTCCAAAAAATGACTGATAAATTTGTTGACGAAATAGACAAAAAAGCAGAGGTTAAGGAAAAAGAAATAATGAGTATTTAAATTTTAAAACTCACTATTCACATTTCACAACCAAACAATCAAACATTAAAACCTTGTGCCGTTTTTTATTTTTGACCTCCAATTCTAAATCCTTGATTTTTAATATATTATTTCAAAACACATAAGCGGGGGATCATAGTTCAGTTGGCTAGAACGCTACTATGGCATAGTAGAGGTCTCGGGTTCGAGTCCCGATGGTTCCACGTGTTTTTTTTTATTTATTAAACATCAAACAACGTCGTATTTCGGCCAAATGCATTAAGTATTTGCTAACTTAAAAAATAGCAACGTGCATCCAATAGGATTTGAACCTACAACCTTTGCCTCCGGAGGGCAACGCTCTATCCAGTTGAGCTATGGATGCCTACAATAAAAAGATAAAAATAAAATCTATTATTTTCAATAAAAACAATAATACAACTAATCAATATCGCGATTGTACTTATTTCTTATTTCTCTTTCTGGCTATACCTGCACGAACCTTTGAATAATTCTTACACGTGCAAGGATAATCAACGGGCAAATTCCACTTGGCTTTATACTCGCTAAAAGTCATACCATAATGCACACGCAGGTGCCTTTTTAGCATCTTCATTTTCTTTCCATCTTCAAGACAAATAATATAGTCATCAAAAACCGTTTGCTCTGGAATATTCCTTTTCGTCTTTGATAAATCTTTAAATTTACCATACATCTCAACAAACTTTTTTACAAATTCGTCGGAATTTTCATCATCACCATTCTGTTTCAAATATTCCATTGCTACTTTTGCAAAAACCATATTATCGTCTTTTGCATCAAATTCAGATTTGTTTCGTGTATTCAAAAATTTGATGATTTTATCATCTTTTTTAAAAAAATCATTCTCTTCTCTTTTTTGAAACATAAAACAACAATCAATAATAAAGATTGATATAGAAAAATCAAGAAAAAATTAAACCAATAGTTTAAAAAAGTAATTTCAAAAAAACTGAATTGAATTGAAAATTATTTTTTAATCAATCAGAATTCATTGGATTTAACATAATTTTACATTTTTATCACGAAAAAAACTTATGAAAATATCGGTTGAGGAAAATCGCAGAACACAAAACAATATTATTATAATTCCAAAAAGATGCGTAAAACTCGCTTGCCATAGGAACAAAATCAGGCGACAAATCAAGACAATTTTACAGGCAACAGAAACCAAAAAAAAAGTCGTAAAATATTTTGATAAAGAGCAAAAACCTCTGTTTAAGGAAGTGAATAAAGAACTTTTAAAAGTATTGAGCTTTAAATGCTAAAAATAGTAAATTGGTCACAAAATGTGACCAGTTGGAAATAACGACATCGGGCAGAAAATAAAATTTTACAAGGGATTAAAAAAGCATAATTTGCTAATTATATTTAATTTTTCATTTAAGAGCATATGCCCGCCAACGAATTCAACTTCCGCAATCAACAGATGCAAGAATGGGGTTTCAACAACCAAGAATGGCATAATAATGGTATAGTTTCTGGCAATGACATTGATGTTGCAATAAAAATTCAAAATAATCTTTTTTCAAAAGACGAAGACCCTTATTGCGTTTGGTTAGAGACAAAAGATGGTAATTATTGTTCTATTTATGAGATGTTGGCACAGGCAATTTATACCACAATCAAAATCAAGAAGAAAATAAACAACGATTTGTTTGCTGGAAAATATGTTATCTTGCCACAATATTTGGGTTGTTTTGATAATGAAAAATGTGCTTTGATTGGTAAGGATATTGTTGAGTATGTTGAGGAGTTATCAAGTTTTGACCAGTTAAAATATACTCCAAGCAATTTGCCACAGGAGGTTATTGATAATGTTAAAACTATCATTGAAACTTTCAGTAAAGAAGCAGAGTTGGAGTTATACAACACCAATGACGGCAAGAAAAACCTTGAAGATTTTGGAAGAAGATTAAAACAAATTCAAAGCAAGTTAAACAAGCAAACAAAACTTGAAATCAACAGCAAAAACAATGTTGAAATTTACAACAACTATTGGAAAAAAGAGGTTGCACCATTGATAAAATATGACTGCTTTGATGCAAACTTTCCAACCATTGAGGACATCTTGCCATATTGTTATCTTGCTGATTTGATGTTTGATGATAACATTAAAAAACCGCTAACCATCAGTGAAAAACTTGATGTTGTGTTGCAATATGACAAAAATGACAACAACTATAAATACAAAGATGTTATAAAAAAAATGAAGTCATTGACGGACTTGACGGCTAACATTGAAATCACCGACCAAGCAAAATATCAAAGTTTTTGGAATAAATACAAAAGACCACCAGAGGAGGAATATAGAAAAAAGATAATTGACCGAGTTGATTTGCTGGTAAGCCAAGATTTGAGGGAGCGAGATGGCGACTTTTTTACTCCAAAAATGTGGGCGGACAGAGGCATTGAATATCTAAACAAGGCGATTGGCGCAGACCAAAACGACCAGCAAAGTTGGTTAAAAGATTACTATGTTTGGGATTGTTGTTGCGGAACTGGAAACTTGTTGCAAGATTTTAGGCCAGAGTTTCAACATAAATGCTTTTTATCAAGTTTAAAAAGATGTCATTTGAGATTGATAAAATCACTTGGAAGATTGCCAAACACACCAGACAGCCAGATTTTTCAATTTGATTTTTTGAACGATGATTGGAAGCCACAAGCCGAAGGTGGAAAAATTCCAGATGCCCTTTGGAAAATCATTAAAGAAACTCCTGAAAAATTGGTTATGTTTATAAATCCGCCGTATGCGGAAAGTGGAAATAAAAGAGTTGTAAGTTCTGGCGGAAAAGAGAAAAATAAAATAGGAATGTCAAACAAAGATTTATTTATTCAGTTTTACGAAAAAATTTATGACAATATTTGCGGTTGTTATGTTGGTTGTTTTTCAAAATTAAAACATTTGAATGCCAGCAAACTAACTGATTTTAGAAGCAAGATGAAAATTAAATTTATTGATGGTTTTTGCTGTCCTGCTGATACTTTTGATAATGTCACGGGACAATTTCCAATAGCATTCCAAGTTTGGCATTATGATGGAAAAACAGAATTTGGAGATAGATTTGAATTTGATGTTTTGAATAAAAAGAACGAACATAGTGGCAAAAAAACATTTTTGAAATTTAGTAAAGGCGATTTTATTGTTGATTGGTTAAAGAGTTATAGTATAAATAATAAGAAT
>AUXO016258387.1_pt1 | contig 16272 bp, 12 predicted proteins | sample 768731 | NCBI WGS metagenome assembly AUXO01 (sample SAMN02715735, study PRJNA202380) | gut metagenome | biome: sheep rumen | host: Ovis aries | place: New Zealand: Palmerston North
TAGATTTAGTTTGTGCTATTGATAAATCAACTAAAATCTTATGAGTTTCATCTATAGTTCCAGATCCGCCTCTACCATATACTAAATATTTATCAGCTGCGAAGTCTTTATTAGTTGATGTATATGAGAATGTCCAGTCAATATTATGTCCCCAAGGTGATTGAGTTAATAGTTCATAATCAAATTTAACACCAGTTTCAACTTTAGTTACATTAACTTTTACTTGGAATGCTTTATCAAATAATTGGAGTGCTGTATTAGAGAAGAATGCACTATCAGTATTTCCATTTTTATCAGTAATAGCGAGTGTTGTATCAGAATCAGTTAATGCTAGTTTCTTATTGAATACTACATTACCTTCCGCATCCTTTTCTACTAAAGAAAATTCTGTTGTCCATCCCCAAACTAATGTTAGAGATGATTTTGATTGAGGAACACCATTTGCATAATCTAATCCTGTTTCACCAGTTGTATTAATTGTTAGATATTCCCATTTCCAATCACCTGATGGATTAAGTGTTAATGATTCTGTAGTAGTGAAATCTACATTTAAGTCATCACTAAGTTTAGCTGTTTTCCAGTTGAATGAAGCGCCTGTTGCGCTCATTACTTTATTTTCAGCATCGAATGTAGCACCTGTAGAATCAGCCCAAAGTGTAGAATCGCCAGAATACTTAACAGCTTCTGCTTTTACACTTGTTTTAGTAGTGCTTGCGAATAAAAACATAAACGCAAATAATACAACTACTAATGCTAAAGACAAAGTAAATACTTTTTTCTTTTTCATGTTTTTCTCCTTATATTTTTTTCAAAAAGTTTATTGTAATTAGATTATAACAATCATATTTATTATAATAAATAACCATTTTGCGCTAAGGGATTAACGATTTTTTACTATGCTAAAGAAATGATTAAATCAGCCATCGATTCATCATTTGTCTTATCAATATTTCCTATTATTGGTTTAAGTTCTTCTACTAGTCTCTTACCATATATCAAATGTCCTTTAGACGATGGGTGAAGCAATAATTCACTAGATGAATAGTATTCAACCCCATGAGGGATAAAGTCATAACAATCTATAACATCTACATTTTTATATCTCGAATATAGTTCCTTTAATTTCATAGATATTTCTCTTAGTGTAAATTTAGGACCTATTTCATCTGAACGCCATATCGGTAATAAACCAATTATTTTTGATTTAGGGAAATGAAGTTCTATATCTTTCATTACCTGTTTAAAGTCTCTATCTAATATTTCAAACGCCTTATTTCTTTCTATAGTTCCCATAGCGAAAGAGTTTGTTCCGTTTGCGTTAATAATATAGTCAGGATGGATATTATATTCACCTAATACGTTATAGTCATTAAATGTTCTTCCAGATATAGCGTGGTCGATTATTTTTGCATTAAATGCTAAAGCTATTTGAACTGTAAAATCAGTTCCCGCATCTATACATTCACTACATTCAGTAATAGAATCACCTAAAAACATGATAGTCATATCTTTTTTTACAGGATAGTAGATAGTTCCTTCATCAACCACTATTCTTTTAACTGCTATCGCATTATTATTAGGAAAAACAATAGTCAATCTATTATTTTCTTTATAACCATCAGGAACAATAAATTCATCGTAATGTGTTTCTAATCTATATGCTTTATTTTCTTTTGTCTCTATCTTTTTTCTATTTATAAACAAGCCAAATTTATATGGATAACTCTCAAGTTCAGTATCCATTACTACATATTCAATACCTACTTTTTTTGAATTAGTATACATATCTAACATAATATTAGTAGTATACTGTCCTGAGTTTCTTGTAGTACATTTGATGTTTTGAATGATATTCATTCTATCAAAAGATACACCATAATCATCCACATGATAATATAGGTAATTATCTATTATCTTTCTATCTATCATATCTTTTAATACTGGTTCAACTGTTCTATCTATATCATCCATATCAAAGAAATACGTATTAGATATCTTAACTTCAAATCCTTTTCTTACAAAGAATTTAACATCGCTTACTTTTAGTCTAGCGTTTCCGTATGTTGATACAATTTCTCCATAGTTAATATCTATATAACATCTATATTTTGAAAAAGTTAACTCAACATGATATTTTTTAGATGGATCAAATTTAGTATTTCCTTTTGTATCTTTTAATATCTGGCACTTTCTATTCCAATCAGGTGAATATCCACCAAAATTAAAACTATTTCCATCTTTAAATAATACAATCTTTGATTGATATACATAATCAGATGTAAACTTTTCTAATTCTCCTAAATTGACCATAAAGAATTCATCTGGATAATTAAAGTTTTCATCATCAAGTATTTCATCATTAAATTTTGTAATTTCAAAATCAAAAGACAGTTTAATGATGTCTTTATATAAAATTTCATTGTTTTTTAAACATAAAATTTCATTCTTCATTTTTATATCCCCAATAAAAGAGTTTTCTACTATTATTTTAAAAAAATAATTACTATTATTCAATGATAACAAATAACCATAATTTTAACATTTTTTAACTATTTATACATTTTTATCTATATTAATAAGCAAATTATGTATTATATCATTCAATTTTTAGATAATTATTAATTATTTCCTTAACATTTTTTTACTTTTTATATTTTTTTATTGATACAAAAAAAGTTAAGATGTAATATAAAGACAAAGGAAACATATATGAAAAATAAATTTGATATAACCACAAAAGAAAATGTTAGAATTGAAAACAAATATGTTCATACTTATAACCATTTAGAAGATCCACTAATATTTAATGATATTATTCTTTATCAGTTAGGTGAGATTTATCTAAATAATAGCGCTGTAGTAGACCCACATACTCACTTGGATTATTTTGAAGTATCATACATAATTTCAGGAACTGGTATGTTTGTTTCAAATGGTAAAAAACAGATGGTTAAAAAAGGCGATCTTTTCTTATCGCTTCCTGAAGAAGTTCATGAAATAATATCAGATACATATGACCCTTTAAGATACTATTACGTTGCGGTTAGTTTTAAAGATGGAACTTATATGAAAGATATCTTGTATACTAAGCAACTCTTAGGTTTAGATCCAATTAATAGAATTCATCATACAAAGAATTTTGATTTCTTTAATAAATTTTCTGATTTAATAGGCGCATTTGAATCAAATTCTGACTATTCAGAATATAAGTTTTCGCTTCTTTTAAAGGCTTTTATCATAGATGTGGTTGAAATCTTTGAAAACGTTGAAATAGATAAACCATATTCCCCACTTGAACTATCAAATACTGATAGCATCTACTATGAAATCACAAAATATATTGATAAGAATCTACTAACTATGACAAATTTAAAAGATGTTTCAAACGCTTTAAATCATAACTATTCTTATTTATCTAGAATATTTAAAAATAAATTTGGACAGACAATGTTTGAATATTATTCTATACAAAAACTCAATTACGCTAAAAAGCTGATTGAGGAAGGTAATATGTCTATTACCAAGATTTCAAATTATTTAAATTATACTTCTGTCTATGTATTTTCTAGATCATTTAAAAATGCCTTTGGAGTAAGCCCAAAGGTATATAAAGACAATTTATCAAAAACTCAAAAGAGTTAATTTATATTATATACATTTTATTATCTATTGAATATATAGTGATTGACACTACTACTGATATCATATTTTTGTTTGTTTAAGATTATTTTGCCAGATATTCCGTGAGGAATAGATGCACTAAAATCTACTTTTCCATTAACTGTTTTTATGTTAATAACGATACTACCAAATCTTGTTTCTTTTTCTAGATTTGTTTCAAAGTTATCACTATAGATATATGGTTCAATAATAACTTTATCATACCCAACACCATCGTTTTTAAGACCACCTATGTTTCTTAGTACCCATCTTGTTACTTCACTATACATATGGTGATTTCTTGAAACATAACCACCAAGTTCAAATGCTTCCCAAAGGGTTGTTGCGCCATTATCTTTCATAAAGCCAAATGATGGATATTCTCTTCTTTCTAACATTTTATATGCGATATCGTTATAGTGGTAATCAGATAAAACATTGAAAAGAGCTTTAGAACCTAAGAATCCACAAGTAAGAATATAATCATTTTTCTTAATTGTTTTAACTAATTTTTTGGCTATTTTTTTAGCTTGGCTTCCTTTGACAATATTATAATATATAGCCATCGATAATGAACCGATACCATTTGTATCAACATTATCATCATCTATATATTTTTTTATTATTCCATTTTTTGTTTCTTCTGCTTTAACTAATGTTTCTTTTGATTCTTTATAATGTTTCTTAATTTTATGCATAAAAGCCATAATTACTTGGATATTATAATATATACAAGAATCTGAAAATTCATTTGAAGCTATTTTTAATATTTTTTCATCTATTCTAGGCGGACACCAGTCACTTAATCCATAGCGAACTAATCCATCTTTAGATCTATAATAATTCGCAAATTCTAAATATTTTTTACATGAATCATAAGCTAAATCAATTAAGCTTGTATCTCCTGTTTCTTTATATACTGTGAAAGGTAAAATAAATAATGCTTGATCCCACGCTGGGCCAAATCCCCAGCTATATCCCCATGAATCAGTAGGAACTATACAACTAAGTTGACCATTTATCCTCATTGAATCCATTATATCTTTAGTAAATTTATAGAATGCTTCTTTCATATCAAATAGATAGAGATCACATTCGCTAGATGCGCTCGCATCGCCAGTCCATCCATTCTTTTCTCGCTGTGGACAATCAGTTGGAATAGAATGATAATTTGAAAGGATTGATCTTCTTCCCGCATCATATAAGAATTCCATCATTTCATCAGTAGTATTAAATTTCGTTATACTTTTTAAATCAGTATGGACAAAATACGCTTTAAAAGCGTTCATATCTATTTCGAATGATATTCCTGTTATTTCTATATACCTAAATCCATGGTATACAAACTCAGGTTTAAATTCTTCAATATTGTCACTACCAAATGTATACTTATCCAATTGGAAATTTGAACTATCACCTACATATATAGATATATTTGAATTATCTAACGTGCTATCATCATATAGTTTTTCAGCGTATTGAATATTGATAGTTTCATTCTTTTTTCCTTTCATCCTAAATGAAACGTATCCTGCGATATTTTTACCAAAATCTATAACGTAGCCTTTATGATTTTTTATTATATTAACTGGTTTTATTATTTCACATTCCCTTATTAGAGGCATGTTCTCTTTAGTTAATATTCCTGGTACTGGAGTAACGATTCTAGCGTTAAACCAATCAATATCATCATAATCTAACGCTTTCCAGTTATCTATAAAATTACCATTAACGTATTCGCCAAGCCTTATAGAATTATAGTATGTGTATTTACTTTTTCTATATTTCCATCCTTCACTGTCACTACTATATATAACGTTATTATTGGATGATATTTCTAGAATGAATCTTGGAGTGTCCCTCCAAGTTGCGTGATTATAACTCCACGTATCTTGTTCACCTTGATTATAAAAGCCATTTCCTAACTTGATACATATTACATTTTTGCCTATATTAATAAAGTTGTCTATATTATATTCAACATAATATACGGTTTTAGTATAATCAGAAAATGCAGGATTTAAACAGTCATCATTTACTCTTTTACCATTGATAAAAAGATTATAAAATCCTAACCCAGATATTTTTAATTTAACATTATCAATTTTATTAAAATCAAATATTTTTCTGAATTCATAGGCAGGCATATCTACCTTATCAGCTCTTCCAATTATAACGTCATAACTGCCTACCCATTTTGCGTTCTTATCCATAATATACCTACTCAACATAATTTAATAATTCTATCATCAACAAATTCCAATTCATAAATCCATGATTCATAATAGGATTCCCATTATCAGGGTTATAGTATTCACTCATAGAGCCATTATTTATAATATCATTTTCAAACATTTGTATTGTCTTATATAGATAATGTTTAGCTTCTCCACTATATCCATTCATAAATAATACTTTTATGAATATATAATTAGATATTCCCCATATAGGTCCATTCCAATTAGATGGGTTTCCTGATGGGGCTAAAGAATACATAAGTTCATTTTTAGATAGTGTTCTTATACCATAATTAGACATTAATCCATCATCGCTAAGTACCATATCGATTATTTCCATTTTTTTATTCATATTATCAGTTATATTCAAATATAGTGGAATTAAACCTAAAAAGCTTCTAATTTTTAGAGGTATTACATTCCAAAAAGCGTTTAATCCATGATGAAAATATTTAGTTTCATGTGTTGATATATTCACATCAACACTATAATACATATTAGTATATTTATCAAAACAATATTTATTTATGCTTAATTTAAGATTATTTAATTCATTAATATAGTATTCTTTTTTATCTTTTAATTTTAGTTTATCAAGAATTATTATCATCGAATTAAAATCTTCAACCAAGAATGAATTTAAAAATATTGATGCGGTTGATCTATCAGGTCTACCAAATACAGATGGGTCGTTATCTATTCCAATCATCACATCATTATTAAATAAATATAGCCCAGTTGGTTCATGATATTGATTCTTTTTATAGAAACTAAAATATTTATCAAGATTATCTATATATTTTGTTAGCCATGTAAAATCATTTATAAATAATGAAGCTTGAAGAGCGTTTTGAGCTAAAAATGGTTTATGTTGGTTAACAGATCCATTTTCTTTCATTCTGTATAATTCATCTTCTAGAATATGATCATATGTCGTCATTATTGGAACAAATCCATCCTCTTTCTGTAGTTCAAAAAAGTTTAGGACATTCCCTTTAATAGAAGATTTCGATTTATTAATAAAATCTTCTTTTAAATATCCAGGTTTATGTTTATTCTCATATTCGATGAATGCGATAATCGCTTTTGCGGAATAAAAAGAATCCCAATCCCATAAATCAGTTGAATATGAGCCACCTGGAATAGTATAAGGATATTTTATATTCCCATTAGGTTCTTTAAACATTTCATCTATATGTTCTTCAATATATTTTAAATAGTGGTTCATATAGCCTTCCTTTAATTATATTATAACCCTATTTTTTCTTTTATATACGCTGCGATAAAATAGTATCCAATAGTAGAAAAATGTAACCCATCATTAGGCTGCGTTACATATTCGTTTTCTATAGTTAATAAAGGATGTTCATCCATTCTTATTAAATCATAATTATTGTTTTTCGCATAATTTATAATAAATTTATTTGCGTTATTTACTCTATCAATATATCCACAGTTTGAATAGGATTTATTTGTTGTGGCGTTAGGACAGGTACACAAATATATTTTGATGTTTTTATTAAAACTTAATACGTATTTTATAATTTTATCATACGCATCATTTCCTTTATTATTATTTCCTAGTTCTCCATTTGTCCCTAACATTATAATTACGATATCCGCATCAGAAAAATCTATCTTACTAGATAAGAGATAATCTAAATAAGATATAGGCGTATATCCACATTTTCCATAGTTTACTACTATTGAATCAGTGATTTTAGATAGAAAAAATGGATAATTGTATTCGCTTATATTAGCGATTCCACTTTTTCCTTTTATCCCGTAATCACCCTCAGTTAAACTATCACCTAATGCGTATACTTTCATATTATTCATCTCTAGATGCTTTTTCGTTTGTTCTTTTAACGTTTACATTTAAGTTAGATTCAAATGAACCACAATTATCTAATACAATTTCAAATTCTTCATCTGTTAATAGTTTATTATTGTTGAATTTTATATTATCAGTATATCTAAAGAATCCCGCAAACTTGTTAGAGAAAGTACAGTTTTCAATAGTGATATTCTTATGATAGTATGGATCTTTTAAAGTTGATTTAAATTCAGGAATAGATGCGAACGCAGGTCTATTCTTAATATTAAATTTAACATTTCTAATAGTCAAATCTTCGACAGGACTAGATTCAAACCAGAAGTTAGTATCTCCTGTTGTCATAAGATCCATATCTGTTTCTATATTTTCTATTAGAACCTTTCCTCTAGTTTGGAATCTTAGGTGAGTGTTTGCTTTACCGAATTTTGAATCATAGATATGAACATTTGTTTGAGCGCTTAAATTTTCTACTAAGCTTCCTTTATTAACATCTTTAATCTCTTTATCTAATGTGAATTCATATAACTTATTATTTATTTTATTAATATTAATGATTCTTGATCTATCAACTTCTTCCATTGAATGATCATTATATAAAGCGATTAAATCGCCTTCACCAAATATCTTAAACGCATCAGATTGTCCAGGCGTGTTTACAGTAATCTTATTTTTATCTTTTGATTCAAATGTATAGTAATTAGAGTGAATATTTAATGCATCATCAATAGTTCCATAAAATATTGAATTCTTAATAATTAAATCGCCCTTGCACGCAACCGCATGTATTCCATCCGCAGAGTTCGCAACGATTGAATCTGACAATTCATCATGATAATACTTCAAACCATCAATTGTCATATTTTCTGTATATACAGGCATTATCCCCATGCCTAAGCCATTGATTATTCTATAATTTGTAATCTTAATATCTTTGGAGTTATATGAGATTAAATTAGTGATATCTCTATTGTCTACACATAGAATAAGAATTGAGCCTATATGGTATTCAGGAATTATATGTCCTTTAAACACCAAGTATTCACCTTCTTCATACGCAAGCATCGAACATGCTTCATCACCCCAAGGCAAGAAACATCTTTCTTTTGTTTTATCACCTATTAACACAACAGGCCAACTTATACCGTCAAGTGTTTCTTTATTAAATTCTTGTAAGAATACATAGCCATTTTTTACTGTTTCATCTCTCCAATATTTTGAATATGGAATAAATTCTCCATCTCTTACTTCATATGGAAAACCTTTAGACACTTTACATTTAATGTATCCTTCTTTAATATCTACTACTTCCATTTCTGTATGGAACGCTCTATCATATTTAACTATCACATTTTTGATTTCTATATTTTTAGAATTAGCGATAATAAATGGAGATAAAGGGCCATTTAAATATAAAATAGCTCCGTTAAAATCGATAGTTATATTCTCTTTATTATTAATGTATATACAGGTATTTTGTTCATCACAAAATCTTCTTGTTGAACAAAAATATTCATCATTACTAAGAGGAATAGTATCCTCTTTATAGTATTCTAAAATATCCTTATCATAGTAATAATAAGTGTTGTTTTCTAAAGAAATGTTCTTATTAAATAGTACTCTTTTCATGTTTATATCCTAATATTTTTTCTTAATCATAACACAATAATATTTAATAGTAAATTACGATAATTTACCATTATCATATTATTATTTTTCTATTTATTCATATAGAAAAAGGATGTCAAAACATCCCTCTAAAGTCTATTTTTCAAAATATGGAACGAAATGACGATATCTCATTTCTTTTAAAGCTTCTTCGGCTTCTTCCTTATGGTTTTCAGTTTCGAATTTCTTTACTGATATAATCTTAGGATTGTCTTCTTCAGTTTCATCATAGATAACATATCCTTTTTGGTTAACTACTCTAAAACATCCTGATTTAGATTCTCTTAAGAAAGTACCTACTTCGATAGTTGCGAGCTGTTCAGGATCTACACAGTAATAAATTCTTTTCCCATCCCTTTCAACCTTTTCAACTAGATCACCATTTACAGTAAATAATGGTTTATAGTAGTTATCAGCGATCTTTCTAACTGTTAGCGCTTCTTTGACTTCAACTAGCTGTTCATCATCAACTGGAAAATATCTTTGAGAACCATCCTTATTGAGTACTGGTTTTCCTTCCTTATCCATTCCAGGTTCAATAAATACTTCGTAAGCAGCTAATCTGGTGTCTACTTTTTCTTCGCTACCAACCTTAATAGTCGACTCTTTAACCGACAAAAATACTTTGTTCATGTTTCTCCTAATAATAAATAATTATATGTTGTTATTGTAATTATATTTTACCACATTTTTACTTAAATCAAACAAATGCTTAACGCAATTAATGATTGTCCTATATAATAAATGATTAAATTGAATGAAACTAGCCATTCTTTTCTATTATTTCCAAATTCATTAAATGCGAGAATTATATCAGATGAGACAAATAATATCATACCAATCATGAATATGATGTTTGATATATTAATATTTGTTAATCCAAATACGATTGATAATACTAATATCAATACTATTATAGTTAGATAAACTCCACCTAAAATAAGGATGCTTTTAGATGCGGATACTTTCTTATATACAATAAATAGTAAAACAATACTGATAATAAGAGTGATAAATATAGATAATAAAATATTGTTTGTCTTATTTATTAAGAATACTAAATAGAAGATATGTCCAATTAGGAATGAAATCATTCCTAAAAGGAATATAGTATTATCGTATTTAGGAAAGAAATATTTAATATCTAATATGATATCTCCAACCATACCGAATATGAGCGCAATTATAATTATTAAATATATACTATCTGATTTAGAGTAGATATATGAGAATATACCAGTTAAAACAAATAATATTGATGCGATAGACTTAAATATTAATTTACATAAATTGTTGTTTTTGACTTCAAAAACACAATTGATAATCTGTGATACTAAACCAACTAATAATAATATTATTGGGATAATCATTATAATCTATTTGATTCCTTCGTAATCTTATAGATATATTTTGAAAGATTAGAATTATATGCGCCTTTAGCGCATCTCCATCTCCAGTTACACCCAAGAGTTGATGGAATATTCATTCTTCCTTCATAATCATATAAACCTAAATAGTCTTGTAAAGGAACAATTGATAAATCAACATTAGTTTTAAGAGTTCCTTCTATTATTTTTTTATAAGATTCTTCTTCATTAGTTATTCCAAAATACTGTTCTATACACCATTTTAAATGAGGATTAGAATCGTTATACCAACTTCTAATAGTTTGGTTATCATGCGTTCCTGTATAAATGACATTATTTTCTTTTAGGCCATCTTGAAGAGGATGATAATCATATCCATTACCAAAATCAAACTGCATAACATACATTCCAGGATATCCACATTTATCTAATAAATCAAATACAGCTTGATCTAAAAATCCCAGATTTTCCGCAATGATTTGTGCGCCAGGTATTTCTTTATTAATCACATCAAATAGATCATATCCAGGACCAACTACCCATGATCCGCCTCTTGCGTTTGTATCTCCAAATGGAATTGTAAAATATCCTGCAAAACCTCTAAAGTGATCAATTCTAACTACATCAACTAGTTTTAGAATATTTCTAATTCTGTCAATCCACCAAGAATAGTTTTCACTTTTCATCTTATCCCATCTATAAAGTGGATTTCCCCATAACTGTCCATCAGCTGTGAATCCATCAGGAGGACAGCCCGCAACCTTGATAGGTTTTAAATCTTCATCTAAATAGAAATATGATGGATTAGACCATACATCAGCGCTATCGTAAGCAGCGTATATAGGCATATCGCCTATTATTTTAATTCCTTTATCATTCGCATATTTCTTTAGTTTTAGCCATTGATAATAGAATAAGAATTGAATGAATTTTCTATATTCAATATCTTCTTTATTAGTTTTTATATATGAATTAATAGTCTTTTTATCTCTTAATCTATATTCATCTTTCCATGTATACCATGCGGTAAAACCAAATGATTCTTTTATAGATTCATAAAGCGCAAATTGGTCAAGCCAACTCTTATTTTCTTTTTTGAATCTATTAAACTCTTTATTATATAATTCGTGTCTAGGCCAAACTTTCTTTAATACTCTATTTTTAACTATAAACATATTCGCATAGTCAACATCTAGTGGATTATTACCATAGAATTCATTTTTATAATCTCTAGGTTTTAATAATCCCATTTCCTTAAGCATATCTAAATCAATTAGGTATGGATTATACGCAAATACAGATGATGATTGATAAGGTGAATCTCCATAATTTGTAGGAGTTAAAGGTAATACCTGCCAGTAAGACTGACCAGATTTAGCTAAAAAATCCACAAATTTATATGCTTCTTTACCTAGTGTACCAATCCCATATTTACTAGGAAGAGATGTGATATGCATCAAAATTCCTGAAGCTCTTTTCATAATTATCTTTTCTTAGTTTTAGTTTCTTTAGTTGTTAGAGCGTCAAATAATGATACTAAACCATCAATAATTAGTGAAACGCCCATAACGATTATTATCCACTCTTGAGCGGCGAATTCGTTAATTATAATTAATACACCTACAACTATATATAAAATAGCGATTAATAGTAATAAAACCATTGGTGTGCCTTTTAATCTAGAATTAAATAATGTAGCTAGATAGAAGATACCTATTACGATTAAGAATGCGGCGAATAGATATAATAAAATATTAGCCATTAACCATGGAAAGAATACTAATAATACACCAAGAACGGCTTTTATTGAACCTCTTAAAGTTAATCTTATAGCGTAATCATAACCACCGCTAATACATAAGTAACATCCAATAGCTGTTGCGGCGTATCCTACAACAAATCCAGGATCCTTCACAATAAACGCAATACCAAGCGCAATTGTTAGAATAGAAATAATAATTTTTTCAACTTTACTCATAATTTTTACCTCTTTTTTATGCAAAATAATTATACATTAAGTATAATTAATAATCAATTACAATCTTTTCCCTGATATATATCATATTTATCAAAATATCTATTTATATCGGCTAATACCTGTTTTTTAAGTGCGCTCCACTTAGGTTCAACAAGTATTTTTTTAGGTCCATCACCAGTTATTCTATGCACAACTATATTTTTATTTAAATGACATATAGCTAATGATAGTAATCTATAGTATTCTTCTTTTTCAAGTGGTGAATATTCATTATTCTTATATAATTCATATAGTTTGGTTCCAGTTAAAATGTGAAGCAGTTGGAGTTTTACTCCATCTGTCTTATCATTAATAAAATTTATAGTATTTATTAAATCTTCTTCATTTTCGCCTGGTAAACCTATGATAATATGTGTTATCACGTTTATTTTAGCGTCTCTTAGTTTTTTAGTTATTGTAGAGTATACGCTAGTTTTATAACCTCTATTAATATATTTTGCGGTTTCATCATTTGATGTTTGTAAACCTAATTCTATAAATACCTTCTTCTTATTGTTTAATTCTTTTAATAGTTCAATACATTCATCACTAATACAATCTGGTCTCGTGGCGATAGATAATCCTACAATTCTATCATCTTTAATTGCGCTATAGAATAATTTCCTTAAATATTCAATAGGCGCGTATGTATTTGTATAACTTTGAAAATATGCAATATATTTTGTTGATCCTTTTGATTCAATTAGTTTTATAGCCTCATCAATTTGTTTTTCTATATCATCATTATATTTGATAGCGAAATCACCGCTGCCTCCACTACTACAAAAAATACAGCCACCATTTTTATTAGAATCTCTATTAGGACAATTCATTCCTCCATCAAGTGAAATCTTATAAACTTTGGCGCCATATATCTTCTTATAATAGTTGTTCGCAGTATAATATCTTTCCATAGTTTTATTATACAACACAAAATGTAAACATTTTCATTAATAAAAAATTAGATTTTTCATTTTAATGAAATATAATATAATTGAAGTTTAAAAAAGGAGCTCACAATGAAAAGATACAAAAAATTAATTACATTTTTTATTTTCGTTCTTTTATTAGTTGGACTAGTTGGATGCGCTACAACATCTAGTGATAATACAACTAAGAATGATGAAAACAATAAAAGTTCAAGTGAAACTGTTACAAAAGGAATCGTCACTACATCTTTAGATGAAGTTGATACTACTGATCCATCTACTACTAAAGAAGATGATGGTGCATTAACAGTTAAAGAAGCAATTGATATATGTATGATGGTTGGAAACAATGAACCTAACGCAAAATATTTAGTTAAAGGTACAGTTTCAAAAATTACAAATTATTCATACGGTGAAATGTATATCACTGATGGCACAAACGAACTATATGTTTATGGTACTAGAAGCGCTGATGGTGAAACTTATTATGATCAATTAGATGATAAACCTCAAGTAGGCGACACTGTTGTATTACTTGGTGGATTACATACATATAATGATAGTCCAGAAATGAAAGTTGGATGGATTCAAAGTTTTGTCCATGTTGAACAACAAATTAATTTAGATGAATACACTGATTCTACTATCGATGAAGCTAGAAGTGCTTCTGAAGGCTCAAAAGTTAAAGTTACTGGTACTGTTAAGTTATTAACTTATACTCAAGGATATTCATTAAATGGGTTCATATTAGTAGATAACTTCGCATCTATCTATGTATATGGAGCTGATATAGCTTCACAAGTTAAGGTTGGTGAAACTGTAGAATTAGTTGGTGAAAGAGTTAACTTTATCGCTGAAAATGAAAAAGCGTACGCTGAAAAGTTCGGATATTCTGGAAGTATTCAAATTCAAAATTGTAAATTAGTATCTAAGAAAAATATATCTGGATACGATTATAATAAATGGGTAACTGAAACTACTATTAAAGAATTAATGGATACTCCATTTAATTCAGATAAAACTACTTTAATCTATAAAGCTAAAGGTTTAGTTATTAAATCTATAAATCCTGGATTTGTAAACTATTATCTCGATGATTTAGATGGTCATACTGGAAGTTATGTATATACATCTAATAGTGGTAAAGACTTCGCTTGGTTAGATGAATTTGATCAAAAGATCTGTACAATTTATTTAATGTTAATGAACGCTAAATCACAATCATCAGGATGTAACTGGAGACTTGTGCCAGTTCATGTTGAATATGATGAAAATTGGACATTTGATCTAAATACCGCTCCAAAATTCGTTCTTGATTACTATATCGATGGCTTATTCGATAGTGAATATCAAGGAGACCCATCTTTAGTAGTTCCTACTACTATATCAAATGAATATATCGGTTTAGAAAACGCTACAGTAGAATATACATCATCAAATGAAAACGCAATTAAATTTGATGCTGACGCTCAAGGCTTAGTAACAATGCATACTGGAACTGAATATGGTACTTCTACTGTTACTGTTAAAGTTACACACGGAAATAATACACTTGAAAGATCATATGAAGTAAAATATAGTTCTTCTGATAATTATGAAACTATCACTGTCGCTGAAGCTATTGAAGCTGAAAGAGAAGCTGAAGTAACAGTTAGAGGTATTGTCGCATCTAGTTTAACTTTACAATCTGGATTCGTAATCATCGATAAAACAGGCGCTATCGCTGTTATGTTAGATGCGGAAAACTGTAAGACTCTATCTATCGGCGATGAAGTTATAGTAAAAGGTAAAAGAAATCAATTTAAAGATGACCCAGAAAAAGAAATGCCTGGCCAATCAATAATTGATGGTGGAGTAATACTTGCGAACTTACATGGAAATAATGAAATTCCAAAAGATTCATTCCAAAATGAAACTGTAACAAATTTAACTAAATATGATTATAAAGGCGACTACACAACACAAGCTTACACAATCAAATGTCAGGTTTCAATCTATAAAGGACAATATTCATCTACTGTAGATTTATTAGAAATAGATGATCCTGAAACATACTTACAAATTTATTCATCAGGTATAGGTTCACTTAGCTGGTTAACTAGTGTTGCGTGTGATGAAGATGGAAATCCAGTAGGCGATGTTGAACTCACACTATTACTCTGTAACTGGAATAAAAAGACATTCTATAAAGTTATCGCTATGTCTGTAACAATCGATGGAGTTACATACTATAACGACGCGAACTTTAAATAGATATTAAATCTATTCATAATAAAAAGGAGCTTCGACTCCTTTTTATTATATCCATATTTATTCTGTTACTCTTAAAACTGCTTTATATACTTTTTTATTGATTGTTACATCAACTAATTTTATGCCTATTTCACTTGAATCAAATCCAGGTACTTGGTCAGCATTTAAATAATAATATCTGTATTCACCTTTAGAATTAGTATCTAATACACCATTTTGATATATCTTATAATACATTCCTTTTGATGTATTACTTCCGGTTAATACTGCAGGTACATCATCTTTAGAAACATTTAATTCGATATGA
>AUXO014960176.1_pt1 | contig 16271 bp, 17 predicted proteins | sample 768731 | NCBI WGS metagenome assembly AUXO01 (sample SAMN02715735, study PRJNA202380) | gut metagenome | biome: sheep rumen | host: Ovis aries | place: New Zealand: Palmerston North
TCTGTACGGCAGATACGAAGAAACAGACATCATCATCACGCATGCATTTTTTCCTGTCGTTATGGCAGCAAGGAAAGCAGATGAGGATGATATCCCGCTGTTCGGGTGGGCGGATGATGGATGGCTGACCTTGTGCAACTCCCCGACCGTTAATGCAAGCGATATCGTCAACTGGTTCAAGATGATGCGCAGCAGGGGATTCAAGATCCGCCAAGTCGGGCACGACCGGAAGTTCGCGGGCGAAGAATACTTCCCGGCAATGAAAGCAGCGCACTTTAACATTGTCGATCAGCCACAGTACTATTACCTGAAGTCACAGGGGTTCAGGCACATAGAGAAGGCCGCGAAGGACGGCAATCTATATTATCTGCATTCCCAGGCTTATGAATACTGCGTGTCGAATGTCAGGGCCGTAGAGAAAACCGATGACGCGGTTCAATACGAAAAAATTCAGCCGAAGCACCGAATAGATCTGTTCGATGCTTCGGTTTTTGCATGCATACGAATGATGGAATCACAGGAGAAGGCCAAGAAGGCCCGTAAGTGGTTTGGAGAAAGCGAGAAATGAAAATACCGTTTTTCAAGAAAAAAGAGAAAAGGGAAAACACTGCGGCGTCTTACTGGCTGACAAGCGATGAGGCATACAAGACGCTGTGCACGAAAGGTTATACATCCCTGGATAAAAACCCGGAGATCATGACGGCCTGCCGGAAGATCGCTTCGCTGATCGGGGCGACAACCATTTACTTGATGGCGAACACGGAGGACGGAGACAAGCGAATCGTGAATGAGCTGTCCCGGGCAATCGACATAAATCCGATGCCGACCATGACGCGGCCTGTCTGGATGGAATCGGTAGTCATGAACATGCTGCTGTACGGGAAGGGCAACTCGATAGTGGTGCCGCATACATATAACGGCCTACTTCAGTCCCTGGAGCCGATCAGCGCAAGCCGTGTAAGCTTCCTGCCGGTCAATTACCGCGAGTACAAGGTCCTGATCGATGGACAGGCGAAAGATCCGGCGAACCTTCTGCACTTCGTGTTCAACCCAGATCCGCTTTACCTATGGAAGGGGCAGGGCGTCCATGTATCGCTTAAGGATGTTGCTTATAACCTCAAGCAGGCAGCAGCCACGGAGCGGGCCTATATGTCGTCTGAATACAAGCCGTCAATCATTGTGAAGGTTGACGCCTTGACGGATGAATTTGCATCGCCGGAAGGGCGCCAGAAGCTGATCGACACATATCTCAAACCGTCCAGGACCGGCGAACCATGGCTGATCCCGGCGGAGCAGTTCGCGGTTGAGCAGATTAAACCGCTGACTCTGGCGGATCTGGCGATTAATGACACAGTGACCCTGGACAAGCGGGCGGTAGCTGCGATCATGGGAGTCCCGGCGTGGTGCCTGGGCGTGGGCGAATACAAGCGCGATGAATGGAATGCCTTCATCCAGGGCACGGTCATGACCATCGCAAAGTCCATAGCAGCGGAGATGACAAAGAAGTTGATCATCAACCCAGCATGGTATCTGACGTTCAATGTGTGGTCGCTGATCGACTATGATCTGCAGACGGTGTCGAACGTGCTTCTCGCTGGATCAGACCGTGGATTTGTCTGCGGCGATGAGTGGCGGGACCGCATGCACATGAGTCCGGCAGGACTGAAAGAGTACAAGATCCTGGAAAACTACTTGCCGTATGACATGAGCGGCATGCAGAAGAAGTTGATCCAGAAGGAGGACGAATGAGCAGTACATTACTTTGCCCGCTTGCGTACAGGAGGGACGGACCGGAGAAACCGATCATCTGCAAAGAAAGCGGGATCCTGTGCGCCCATCAATTCTGGTGCGACATTTCCGTAGAGTACAAACACCATCCGCAGGCGGCGAACTGCCCCGGAAAGGATAGGGGAGAACATGAATAGAGACATAAGACAGGTACGATCCGTACCGACAGAATTTAACACGCGAGAAGACGGCGAAAAGCTTTCGATTGAAGGCTATTTCGCCGTTTTTGATAGCAACTATGAAATCGCGCCGGGCATGTCTGAGTCAATCAGATCCGGTGCTTTTTCAGACACGATATCCGGAGACATCCGCGCCCTTATCAACCACGATACAACGTTGGTTCTGGGCAGGACGAAGGCCAACACTCTTGAACTGCGCGAGGACTCACACGGTCTGTGGGGACACATCACCATCAATCCGAACGATGGGGATGCCATGAACCTTTATGAACGTGTGAAGCGCGGTGACGTTGACCAGTGTTCAATCGGCTTCGACATCCGTTCGGAAGATACCGAGATCTCGCCGGACGGGGATATTCATTGGACGATCACAGGCGTGGATCTGTTCGAGGTGTCGTGCTGCACATTTCCGGCATATGAGGAAACAAATATTGCCGCCCGGTCTGCGGAGCGTGACGAGATCCAGAAGCGCGAGAAACAGGCATGGCGCGAAAAGATGAAAGCGAGGTTAAGAGATGGCATTAAAAGTGCTGATGATCCGCAAAAAGCTGAATGATGCAAACAAGGCCCTGGAGGCTCTGCGGGCGAAGGATGCAGAGATGCAGACCCGCGAGGCGGAGATCGAAAAGAGCATCGAGGAAGCTGAAACCGATGAGGAAAGATCTGCGGTCGAGGAAGCTGTGAACAGCTTCGAGGAAGAAAAAAAGGAACACGAAGAGGCAAAGGGTCAGCTTGAAAGAACTGTGGCTGATCTTGAGGCTGAACTTGCTGAAGAAGAAAAGCAGCAGGACACTGACACACCCGCTCCGGCTGAGGAGAGAAAGGCGGAAAAAGCAATGGTTGTAAGAACCAATTACACGATGAGAGACAGGATCGAGGATCTGTGCAAGCGCGATGATGTCCAGGGACTTATCGCAGAGGTAAGATCCGCTATCAAGGAAAAAAGAGCGATCACGAACGCCGGATATCTGATCCCGTCCGTTGTCCTGGGACTCCTGAAGGAGAATATTGAAAATTATTCAAAGCTGTATAAGCATGTGTTCGTCCGCCCGGTTCCGGGTCAGGGCAGAATGATCATCCAGGGGACCATTCCGGAGGCTGTCTGGACTGAGATGTGCGCGACCCTGAACGAGCTCGACCTGTCATTCAGCAAGGTCGAGGTAGACGGCTATAAGGTCGGTGGATACTTCCGGATCTGCAATGCGATCCTTGAGGATTCCGATGTAGATCTTATGACCGAACTTGTTTCCGTTCTGGGGCAGGCTATCGGACTTGCACTCGACAAAGCGATCCTGTACGGAACCGGCACCAAGATGCCGACCGGCATCGTCACCGGCGTAAAGGCCGGAAACATCGTAAGCCATGCCGCGTCTGTGGTTGACAAGGCCCTGGTCAAGGCCCTGATCGGCGACTCCGGACTTGCTAAGTCCAAGTATTCCCGCGGCGGAAAGACCTGGGTCATGAATGAAACCACCTATACCGCGATGCTTGCGAACTGCCTCGAGGTCGATTCTGCAGGCAGCCTGGTATCCAATGTCAACGGCACGATGCCGGTTATCGGCGGAACCATTGAGGTTCTGAATTTCGTTCCGGACAACGTGATCATTGGCGGATATTTCGATCTGTATCTGCTGGCGGAAAGAGCCGGAACCGCTATCAGCACTTCCGAGCATGCTTTCTGGGTCGAGGATCAGACCGGATTCAAGGGAACGGCCCGTTATGACGGCAAGCCGCTTGTCAATGATGCATGGGTAGTGATCGGCCTGAACGGAAAGACTCCGGCTGCTAACGATGTTACTTTCGCTGCTGATACCGCAAACGCGGGGGAATAACTCCCGGCGGTGAGCCTGACTCCGTTGACCTCACAAGCATGACAAAGGCGCAGCTGCTCGACTATGCGAACAGCAACGGGGTCAGCGGGGTATCCGCCCGGATGACAAAGGCAGACATTATTTCACAGATTGAGGGGTGATCCTATGACAGATGCAGAAATCCTTGAGATGGTACGACTTAATCTTGAGAAACCGTCTGTTCTATGGAACCCCTATCTCAGAACGCTCATCCAGACTTCAAAAAGCGCGATTCAGCGAGAAGGAATCAAACTCGATCTGAGCGATGTAGAGGACTGTAACCTTGTCGTCATGTATACCGCATACCTTTTCCGCAAGCGCAAGGAAGACAGCGGGGCCATGCCCCGCATGCTCCGGTACGCGCTGAACAACCGCTTGATGTCCGAGAAAGGAAAAACGACATGATCTTCAAAAAGTCGCTGGCGTTGTACAAGCTGAAAAACATCGCGGAGAAAGGCCTGAAGCCGTCTTATAAGCTGATTTTTCAGTCGGATGAATTTTACGGCGAGGGTGTGATCGGATACGGCAGACATTATGCCGCTCTTGGAGTTGATGAATCGGTGGACATGATCGCGCGGATCTGGCGCAATGACCAGGTGCGGAAAAACGACTATGCAGTCCTCGAGAACGGAGAGCAGTTCAGGATCACTTTCATTCAGCAGAAAACGGATGAGGACGGCCTTGAGGTCACAGATCTGACCCTTGAAAGACTGGAGAAAAACTATGACATTGCAGACAAAGCTTAAAAGTTTATATGAGCCGATCACTGCGATTAATTGTGATGTCTACCATCTGACAAGAGGTGACGCCCGCCCGCCGTACATCGTATGGTCAGAGGGAGGCGAGGACCGGTCCTTCAATACGGACAACCACAAGGCCGAACAGCAGCTGACCGGCGTCATCGATTTTTACACCCTGGACGAATTCGATCCGATAGCGGACGAGATCCAGGCGGTGCTCAACGAAGAACCGGTCGGCTATATTCTGACGGAAATCCAGTATGAGGACCAGACGAACCTGACCCACTATCAGTGGAGGTGGTGGACGGTTGGGTAAGATGAAGTTCACCGGCCTTGAGGAGTACGAAGGAAAACTCCTGCAGCTGAAGAATCTGTCACGGGAGATGATCGGCGAGGCCATATTCGAGGGCGCGGGGATTGTTGCGGATGAGGTTAAAAAGAACATCCAATCGATCCCTATCGATAACCGATATGCAAGCGGGGCAACCCGGCTGTATGGAATCTCTGAGGAGCAGAAGCAGGGCTTGATTGACGGGTTCGGTATCGCGCCGCTGCAGGATGATGGCGGATATCTGAATGTAAAGCTCGGCTTTTCGGGTTACAACTCAGTTCAGACCAGAAATTATCCAGGCGGTCAGCCAAATTCAGTTATCGCCAGGTCCGTGAATTCCGGAACATCCTTCCGCCAGAGAATCCCGTTCGTTGACAATGCGGTCAACTCCGCACGGTCAAAAGCTGAACAGAAAATGAAAGAAAAGTTAGATGAAGCAATCGGGGACGTCATGAATTGACGCCCCTTTTTTATGCACAAAGGAGATTTTAAAAATGGCAAACGGAAAAGTATGCACTGGTTTTTCTAAGCCTTATGTCGCTCTGTATTCCGCAACGGGCGGAAACGTCACCTATTCCAGCGGGCAGGCCCTTGCAAGGGGTGTTTCTGTATCTGTGTCCGTGGATCAGGGCGATGACAATAATTTTTATGCCGACAATATCGTAGCGGAGACTGAGTCCGGAAACTTCACTTCCGGCGAGCTGTCGCTGACCGTTGATGGACTTCTGGCAGCTGCCGAGAGGCTGATCATGGGCCTGGGCGAGGCAACGGACGGATTCATGGACTACAACGATGATCAGAAGGTCCCGGATGTAGGAATCGGATTCATTGCCCGCTATATGTCCGGCGGTGTGACGACATATGTACCGGTGATCCTGCCCCGGTGTCAGTTCCAGTTCCCGGGCATCGATGCTACTACTCAGGAGGAATCCATTGACTGGCAGACCCAGGATCTGACCGCAACGATCAAGAAGGCGGAAGACGCAAAGAACACCTGGAAGAAGGTCGGAACGGATGAGGAAACAGAGGCAGCAGCTGAGGCTAAGATTAGAACATTCTTCTCAATCACCGCTACACAGGGGGGTTAACTGAATGAAAATCCATGACAAGGAAGTCGGATTTCTTTATACGGTAGGCGCGTATTGCGATTACAACGATTACGTTGTCGCAAATTCACAGGTGTCAATTGCGACTGCGGGCCTGCACAAAGCGGCGATTATGTCTCGCGAGTATGCAAAGGTGAACGAAGGCTTTGAACCGATTACGGTAGATGAACTGCGTTCACTTATGTTTTATGAGCTGAACGATGTTCTCGATGCAGTAAAGCGGGCAGAAGCAGAGGGCACAAAGCGGACGGTAGAGACCGTTGATACAGGAAAAAAAAGAAAGGCCAACTGACCTTTGAATGGAATCGTTCCTGGTTCATTTTCTATGGCCTGTCCTTAGGGATGACGCAGCAGGAGACTTTAAGCACGACCTATGGCGTGTTTATGGATCTGCTTGCCTGCGATGCTGTCTCAAAGGGACAGGCCAAATTGAAAAGGCGCAAGAAGAAGATTTCATTCGATGAATTTTTGGCGATGAGGTAACTTGATATTGGTTATTGTGGTATAATAGACGGAGAGAAAAAAGGAGGTCTATTACATGCCACACATAAAGGATATGACAAACCAATATTTCGGAAATCTGAAGGTTGTTGCATTTGCCGGAAAGAATAACCGAGGTGAAGCAACGTGGAAGTGCGTTTGTTCGTGCGGGAACGAAACAGTTGTCACAGGGAATAAACTTCGAAGCGGTTGGACAAAAAGCTGTGGATGCTTGCAGGAACGCAACCGCCAACGTGGCATTCATAAAAGCCATGGGATGACAAACACGAAATTGTACATAATATGGCAGAACATGAAGCGCCGTTGTAATGACCCGAACGATATCATGTTCAAGAATTATGGCGGTCGCGGTATCGCCGTCTGCAATGAATGGCTGTCCGGCTTTGAAGCATTTCTTCGATGGGCAAATGATAATGGATACAAAGAAGGGCTTTCGATAGAACGAATTGATGTTAACGGGGATTATTCACCGGATAACTGCAAATGGATATCGAAAAAACAGCAGTATCTAAACCGCACCGATTCGCATCGAATCACAGCGTTCGGAAAGACCCAAACCATTAAAGAGTGGGCAGACGAAAGCGGTTTGAAATATGACACAATTGAACGAAGGATCAATCAGTATGGTTGGGATCCTGAAGAAGCGGTGACAATCAAACCGCATCAAAGACGCCGGTGACGGCGTTTTTTGTTTACAAAGGGGGTGGTCTATTGTGGCTGTGAATATCGGCCCTCGACTAACGCATAGGGATTGACGGCGAAAAAGAATATAGAAAACAGATTAATGACCTGATCACGCAGGCCAAAACATTTTCCGCTGAAATGCGCGAACTTGAATCGGATTTTAACGATTCCGGTTCAGCAATGGACAAAAACCGCAGAAAATCCGAACTGCTTGAAAAGGCTATCAAGAACCAGGAGAAACAGGTCGAGGAACTTGAGAAGGGCCTTGAGGCGTCAAGGGAGAAATACGGAGAAAACGCGACCCAGACCCAGAAATGGAAACAGGCCGTCAGCAACGCAAAGACCGAATTAAACCGGATGCGTTCGGAACTTGAAAAGGTCCCGAAACCGCTTGCAGAAATCGGAAAGTCGATGCAGTCCGCCGGCAAGAAAATGAAGTCGGTCGGCGATACCATGTCGAAATATATCACCGCGCCGTTGATGGCGGTCGGCGCGGCGTCCGTGGCGGCGTGGAAAGAAGTCGATGACAGTATGGATATCATCGCAAAGAAGACCGGAGCGACCGGCACGGCTCTTGAGGGCCTTGAAAATACCGCCAAAAACATTGCCACGACAATTCCGACAAGCTTTGAAACTGCCGGGAATGCGGTCGGCGACATAAACACGATATTCGGGGTGACCGGCACGGAACTGGAAACCCTTTCTGGTAAGTTTATAAAATTCGCGGATCTTAACGATCAGGATGTAACATCCGCGGTCGAAGGGACGCAGAAGGTGATGGCTGCATTCGGCGTGGACACTAAGGACGCCGGAAAGCTTTTGGATGCTATGAACAAAACCGGACAGGACACCGGTATATCCATGGATTCCCTGCAGGCGTCCATGGTCAAGAATGCCGCCGCCCTTCAGGATATGGGCCTTGATGCCTACAGCGCAGCAGGGTTCCTGGGAGAGGTCGAGACATCCGGAGCGGACACCTCACAGGTTATGGCCGGCCTGTCTAAGGCGCTCACAAATGCTGCAGATGACGGCAAGACACTGCCGCAGGCCCTGGGTGAATTCCAGGATATGATGAGTTCGAGCGCAACAGAGCAGGAGAAGCTGAACGCAGCGGTTGATCTGTTCGGTAAGAAGGCAGGCCCGGCGATCTACAATGCATGTAAGACCGGTTCACTGTCGTTCGAATCCCTTTCGAAAGATGCGTCAACTTATCTCGGATCCGTAGAGACTACATTCGATTCAGTTCTGGATCCGGCGGACAGTTTCACCACCACAATGAATTCCCTCAAGCTGCTTGGGTCTGAGGTGGGCGAGTCTCTGATCCTTGCTGCTGCTCCTGCCATTGAGACAATGGGGGATAAACTGAAGGACGCGGCGGACTGGTTCGCAAGTCTGGATGAAAAAGAGCAGGCGTTTGCGATCAACACAGGAATTGCACTTGCAGCAGGCGGGCCGGTGCTGTCGTCCATCGGAAGGCTGACAGAAGGCGCCGGAAAGGTTGTTGAGGCTGTGTCAAAGTGGGAGGGGATCCCCGCTATGATCGCATCCGCCGTGACGAACCCCGTCACCTTGGCGGTGGGAGCAATCGGCCTGCTGGCACTGGCCTTTAATTCGCTTGATAAAACAAGCGGATACCTGAACGAAGATGTCCAGTCGGTCGTCACGGGCACAAATGAAGCTGTGTCTGCATTGGATACGGCGACCACATCCTTGACAACATCCCTCGAGGAGTCGGAAGCGGCTCTTGGAGATATCAACGGCAAGGCTAACCTTGCAGGCGACCTGGTTGACGAACTGGCGAATCTGGAAAGTCAGACCTCGCTGACCGCAGAGCAGCAGGGCCGCATGAGGACGATTGTAGGCGAACTGTCGTCTATGTATCCCGAACTTGGCCTTGAAATCGATTCGCAGACTGGCAAGCTGAACAAGTCAACGGAAGAGATCCGGAAGTATATCGAGCAGACCCGAAAAATGAAGCTGATCGAGGCCTACCAGAAGGCCGCGACCAAAGGATATGAGAAGCTGGCAGAATCGCACCTCGCACTCGAAAAGGCGCAGGGTCAGCAGTCTGAGAACCAGGAAGTCATAAACGATCTGCTTGAAGAACAGGCCAGATTATACGGCCTTGTCGATGACGGAAATGGAAATCTGATCGACTCGACAGGTCAGTTCGTCATGGCGGCGAATGAACTTGATACCGCCCTGCAGAACAATGCGAATGATCTAATGTTCGCAGAGGAAAAGCAGAAGGAGCTCACAACGGCGACAGAGGCCGCACAGACAGCCTACGATACGGCGAAAACAGAAATTGCAGATTATGAGACAGCGGCGACCCAGACCGCTGCGGAACTGAATGCGCTGACCGATGCACAGCAGACGAACGCTGCAGCTGCAACAGAAAATGTCACGGCGACCAAAGCGAATGCTGAAGCATTCAAGGCGTGGGCCGGAGATCTTCTTTCTGCCACTGGCACGGCTGTGACCGGTCTGCTTAGTGCACAGGCCGAATGGTCGAACCTGTACACGGCGACAAAAGAGTCAATCGACAACCAGATCGGGTTGTTCGACACCTGGGAAGAAGATGCGGAGGTGTCCATAGATTCCATGATCGAGGCACTGCAGGGCCAGATCAAAGGCATGCAGAATTATGCCACGAACATGGAAAAGCTGTCTGCAGCTGCGGTCAAAAGTTCGGATCCAAATTTCAAGGCCGTTGTCAAATCCATCGCTGAGATGGGAACAGACGGCGCAGCCTACGCACAGGCCCTTGTAGACGCCATGAACGGCGATCAGCAGAAATTTAATGAATATCTGTCGATGATCGGCGGCGAAGGATCCCGCGAAGAAGCACAGAACAACCTTGCGGGCGTTTTGACTTATGTCAACAACGACTTCAAAACCGGTATGGAAACCGGCATGGAAGGCGCAGCGAAGGCATTCGACAAAGTTTTCGGCGGCGAGAAGGTCAAGACGGGTCTTCAGAATTTCGGGGATATGATCCTGAAGTCAATGCAGCATGAAGACACCCTTGTCAAGAAAACAAACGCATCCGCGAAAAGCATCAACACGGCCTTTAACGGCGCGGGGCAAAATCTGAAGACGACTGCGAAGACGTCAACAGATGAGGCTGCGAACTACACGACAAGCACGATCAACGGTATGATCCTTGAGCCGGATGTCGATAAAGTCGTGGTTCCCGAGACGGTCACAGGCACCGCAAAGGCCGAGATCACGGCAGGCGTGTCGAATGTACACGGCAAGGTATCAAAGGTGACTGGCGGTGGCACGGCAGGCAGCGCGGCAAAGAAGGACATCGAGGGAAAGATCGATTCACTGTCCGGAAAGGTTACAACGGTAAGTGTTGCGGGCAACGCACTTTCCGGGATCCGGTCCGCGATCTCGAGCTTCCTGCAGAATAACCCTGTCACCGCAGCGGTCAGAGCGGCGGTAAGCGGGTCAACCGGACATCATGCAGACGGTGGTTTTACGTACAGGGAACAGCTGTCGTGGCTGTCCGAGGGCGATCAGCCTGAGGTTGTCATTCCGCTGGCAACGGCAAAGCGGCAGCGGGCGTTGGAACTGTATCAGGAAACCGGTCAGCGCCTGGGTGTGGTACGACCAACAGTATCAACAATGACGATCCCGCAGGCGGGTGAAAGAGTCGAAAGCATCAAATTTGATGCGGGAAAGATCTACGCAGCATGCGAGGCCGGAGCAAGACAAGGCATGGAAAACGCGAATATCAAGATCTATATCGGCGAGAGAGAGGCCGGGCGGATCCTTCGCGGCATGGGGGTAGCGTTCGCATGAAGGGCATGATCCTGAAATACACATCTTCAAACGGGCAGACCTACGATCTGAAGGTCGGCAGATTCCGGACACGGACCGCCGATTTTCATGATTACGCATGGCTGCCCCAGACCATACAGCAGAGGTTCGGAACGAGGGTATACCGGTTCGACAAGTCCGAAAAAACCTACACCACCACCCTTTCGGTTTTTGGATCACTTGAGGAGAAGAAAACCTATCTGAACCTCCTGCATGCAGCTTTCGAACATGACATCGTTACGATGACGCCGGGGCGGATCACGCATGGCATGTATTCGATTGATTGCTTCATTACGGAAACTTCGACATATTACGAAGACCCGTGGACACAGAACAAGCTGATCATTTACTGTCCGTATCCATTCTGGCGGCGGAAAAACGAATATCATTTAACTGCATCCGAAGCGGATGAATATGCATATCTCGATTTTCCGTATGATTTCATGTACGACTACCAGGCGACACTTCCGGGATATGCAATGATCATGAATCCGGGCGTCAAGCCTGCAGATTGGATCCTCACGATCAAAGGGTACGCACTCAACCCGATGGTCGTCATCGGCGGAACGACAATCGGCGTAAATGCGGTAATAGGCACGGGAGAGACTCTGATCATCTCATCACATGATAAGACGGTAAAAAAGGTAAACCAGAACGGCACAGAAACGAACCTGTTCAACGCCAGGATAAAAAACGGATCCATTTTCGATCCGTTCCCGGCGGGCGAGCTGCCGGTCATGTGGTCGGGGGCGTTTGATGTTGATTTGACCGTGTTTGAGGAAAGGTCGGAACCTTTATGGATTTAATTCTTGCAACGCCTGACGGGCAGGAGATCGCAGCGGTTGACTACGATTTCGACATGGATTTGGGCGGACAGAACGACTTTCAGATCAACCTGTCCTACGCCTCATGGATCGATGACATTAAAGTCGGCTGCCGGATCTACGTTCCGGGCACAGAATACGGCGGGATCATCAAAAAGATATCTTCCGCTACTGATACTGGAAATATCTTCCTTGGCGGTTACACTTGGCGCGGATATCTGGCCCACAGGTTCATAAGACCGCCGACCGGGTCCGACTATTACACAGCATCCGGGGAACTTTCCGACATCATTCGGGCAATTGTGCAGATTCCAGGCTTCAGTGTGGTGGGCGCGACCGGAATCAGTACGACCTATCAATTCGGTAGGTATGTGTCTGTTCTGAAGGGCATCGAGGCCATGCTTCAGACGGTCGGGTTCCGGCTAGATCTCAGATATGTTCAGACGACATCCGGGGGATATGTAGCGGTTCAGGCGGTCAAGGCCGGTCAGTACGGAGATGACATCGAATATTCACAGGATTCGCTGATTAACTTTTCATCGGTCAACAACCAGATGGGCGTCAACCATCTGATTTGCCTGGGAACCGGCGAACTGAGGGACCGGGTTGTCGTAGATCTGTATGCGGACACTGCCGGGAATATCTCCCAGACGCAGACAATCACAGGAATCGATGAGATCACGGAGGTGTTTGAAAACACCGGAGCGGAGCTCGAGAACCTGATCGAAACTGGTACGAACCGGCTTGAAGATCTGGTAAGCAAAAACACCTTCACGGCAGCGATAAAGCGAGTCGAAAACGAGCTGTATATCGGCGACATCATCACCGGGCAGGACTACATCACCGGGAACAGGGTTACACGGCCCATATCCAGGAAAATAGTCAAGCGGACCAGCGGGGCGTTGTCGATTGATTACAAGATAGAGGGTCAAACATGAAGATAGTCACGGGGTACAGAGGGACGCCGCACATTACGGCAAATGCGATGCAGGCGTTCAATCAGGGAATTTTCGGGCCGGGGAATCACATCCTGGATATCGGAGAACGGTTTTCCGCCACGATAGTGAACGCGTCAACCATAGCCGTGCATGACGGTGAGGGCGTGATACAGGGAGTCCATTTCCGAATCGATCCGGGAGAAGTGGAGACGGTAAGCATCACACCGGGGACGGCAGGGTACGCGAGACATGACCTTATCTGCGCCAGATACACAAAGGACCAGGCCACAGGCGTTGAGGATGTTTCACTGATCGTGCTTGAAGGGACGCCGGCATCGGGTACAGAGCCGGAAGAACCGGCGATCAATACCGGTGACATTTTGAACGGAGCGACCGTGTGCGATTATCCGCTGTATTCGGTTTTGCTTGATGAGATGACACCGATCCTTAAAAGGCGGGCCGCGCAGGGATTCGCACTTTCACAGAGCATCAAGCAGGCTCTGACGCCTACGGTAGGCACTCCAGGAGAGGGCGGATGCTTCTGCTACAAAACATTGAGCGAGGTTGTTGTCCGCGTGTGCATCGATAGCGGATTAACGCCTGAAGAATACGCGAATGCGATTGTCACACTGCCGCCTGGATACCGGCCCGAATATCCGATATACGGAAGCAACGAGCACAGCACATACAGTGTCTTCGAGGACGGCGCGGTCAACGTGTATCCATCACACACATTCGCAATAATCGAAATTCGATTCAATGTGTTCGCATAAAGGGGGCAAGATATGGAAATCGTAACAGGATATAAAGGATTGCCCCACATCACTTCGAATGCCATGCAGGCATTTAACCAGTGCCTTGTCGGGCAGGGGAATTTCGTTTTCGAGGTCGGAAACTCATTCGCCGCGCAGCTGCTGGACGCGAACACTGTTCAGGTGTCGAGCGGAGAGGGAATGATCCAGGGCGTTCATTTCCGGATCGAGCCGGGCGAGGTCGAGACACTGAATATCGCAAACGGCACGGTAGGAACAGTGCGGATCGACCTTATCTGCGCGAGATATACCAAAAACGCCACAACAGGAATTGAAGATGTTTCACTGATCGTCCTGCAGGGACCAGAGGGAACGTCCTACGCCGATTACCCGCCATGGCAGCATGGGAACATTCTGGAAGGCGACACGCCTGTTGATTTTCCGATGTTTGAGGTAGATCTTGACGGGATCACGCCGAGGCTGACAACGCTGTTCAGCATCGCCGGAAGCCGGTCTTATGTGGGCATGATCATCCATTCGACCACGCTTGACACTGAGGCAAAAGTAAAAGCACACTACGGTGGCGAAACGTGGATACAGCACTATGGTTATTTCCTCCTGGGCGCCAGAGATGGCGTGACGGCTGACAATAACATAAAGGACGGCGGCGAAGATACGCATACGCTGACAGTTGCGGAGATGCCGGAACACAGGCATGGAACCGGCCTGGACGGATACGGAACGCTTACCGGTTCCGCGATGGTGTGGCAAATGTCCAACACCAGGGGCGTCTATGAAAGTGGATTTGACATCATCGAAAACGCCGGAGGCAATCAGCCGCATAATAACATGCCGCCTTACAAACAGATCTATATCTGGGAACGCACTGAATAAAAGAGGGCAGAAATTATGGTAACATCGAAAGCAGCAATTCATATTGAATCACAGGCCACGCCGCCGATCATCCCTGTTGTGCAGAGCGATACGGGACGGTCAATTCTTTTCACCCTTGCGGACTTCACGATTCCCACGGGCGCGACTGCGACCTACTACATCCAGAAACCTTCCGGGAATGCAGTGTACAACAACGCTGTCATCGAAGGAAACACGATCACGGCAAACCTTACAGCGCAGTCCATCGCCGAGATCGGCGACAACTACGGTCAGGTCCGCATTGCCAAGGATGGCGAAGTGGTGACATCGTTCGATTTTATTCTTCTGGTCAAGGAATTCCGCGGGATTGATGCAACCGAATCCATCACGGAGATGAACATTTTCGACAAGGCCGTGCAGCAGGCAGAGACTGAGATCACCACGGCGAAGGATTCCGCAATCGATGAGATCACCACGGCGAAGGGCTCCGCAATCGAGGAGATCGCTGCCAGTGCGGAAAACATCGCCGAGGAATTCAGCGCGGCGAATTCGTACCTTGCCGGCGAATTCGTCCTGTACGGCGGAAGGCTGTATAAGTTTACAGCTAATCATTCCGGCGCCTGGACGGGAGCCGATGCGGAGCAGCTGACGGTCGGTGACGCTTTGAACGATGCGGGGGAGCAGATCGAAACCAACACCGCGGACATTTCTTCGTTAAAGGAAGAATTTTCGAATATTGGGTTATCTGTCGTTGAAGGGAAATTAAATATAACATATCAGGAGGTAAGTGAATGAGTACAGTTACAGAGGTTACAAAGCCTGTTGTGCTTGACGAAACTTTTAACGATAAGATGGACGCTCTGAACCATCTTATTTCGCATCAGAACGCCGCCATCGATCTACTCGCGTCCGACAAGCGCGCTGAACTGGTTACGAATGTGCAGGAAGTAGCGATTCTCGCAAAGAGTGGCGAACTGCTTGAGGTAATGGATTATGGCGATGAAATCCATCCTGAGTGGGTGGACGGCGAAACGCACTACAACCCGGCGATGAATCTTTGCCATGAGTCGGACGAAGAACTGGAGGATGGCGAAACTGTACACGGTTGCTTTTTCGAGTGGGGCAAGACGATTCCTTACGGGATGCCGTTCGATCCTGCCGAAGCTATCTTCGAGTCAGACACAGAACTCCCGGCGGGAACTTACTATTTCACTATCGCAAATGACTCTTGGGGCAATAACAACGGTAAGAACATCCAGTTTACACTGACCGAAGCACTCCCGGCGGGATATCAGATCAGAAAGAGCGTTGGATATAACGGACTCGTAACCAGCGGCACACTTGACATTTACTCAAGCGGTGCAAGCCTGACAAAGGAATACTCCGTCACACCGTCCGAGGGGACTTCTGGCACGTTCTTGGGGACATCTGATGGATCTGGAAACATCAACCACTGGCACCGGGTTGCACTGGGACATAACAGATGGAAAACATCGAACATGCGCCAGTTCCTTAATGCCACTGGAGCAAAAGGAACGTGGTGGACAAAACAAGAAAAATGGGACGTTAAGCCGTCACAGGCAGATACGATTGACGGTTTTCTGCATGGATATACGGAAGATGTATACCGATATTTTAAACCGATCAAAATGGTAACGGTAGCGTGCAACGCCGACAACAATGTCGAAGATGTCACGTATGATCGTGTTTTCCTTTCGTCTCTTGAACAAATGTATTGCGTGCCACAGTTCCCTGGAAAAGAAGGAGAATACTGGGAATATTACAAACGCCTTCTTGGGCGTACATCGCCTGCACCAACATCGCAGACTTATGCGCGGCTGATTAAGTATGCGCTGAACGCCCCAACTAGTGCGCAG